>OIYS01000577.1_pt1 | contig 24184 bp, 3 predicted proteins | sample 1588271 | NCBI WGS metagenome assembly OIYS01 (sample SAMN03283286) | human gut metagenome | biome: human-associated habitat; material: feces | host: Homo sapiens | place: Peru | collected 2012
CGACTATACCGATGAAGAGCTTGCGGCGTTCAATGACTCTATCAAGGCTTATGACGAGAAGACCGCCAATAAGGGTGCTGTCAGCTCGATTGAATCGGCTTATGCGATCCATATGCTTGATCTTACAGGCAGACGTCTGATCAGACTTGTTGCCAACAAGTCTAAGCTTGAAAAGGCCATTGAGATGTGCATTACCAATGGTAATGTCAATGTCGGCGGTGCTTCCTACTACACCAAGGATTCTTGGGAGAACTATCAGCATGCAAAGACCTTTGCGCAGAAAGTTGCTGCAGAGGCCACCGGCACCGCAGAGAATCCCACCGAGCTTAGACCTTCAAAGGTCAACGCAGCAATGAGCAACCTTATAACAAGTTGGAAGAGACTCGTTAAGGGCTGCGACTACACTGCTCTTGATAATGCTCTTTCCAATTCGCAGAATATCATTGGCCAGGCGGCTACCCCCGAGGAGAACAACACCTACAAGGTATTCACCAAGGATAGCTATGATGCTTTCTATGCGGCTTATACCGCTGCAAAGAATATCGACAGAAACCTTGCCGATACTGTCGAAAACAACAAGAAGATCGCTGAGACAGCTCAGAACCTTGAAACTGCGATAGCAAATATCGTGAAGGCTGATCAGGGCGGCGGAGCAGAACCTGTATGGGAACTCATCACCGACGCCGGATACTCCACTTATATGCAATATGCTGAGCCGTATTCACCTTGGATAGAGGAGGGCAGAGAGCTTCTCGACTATGTCGGCGGCGTTGTCCTTGAGGATCAGAATAGCTATGATCTTACAGGCATCATCTTCGGTATCCCCGAAGGCGGAATCAGCGGCTTCGAAGAGGTTGTCAATGCCGACACTCTTGAAAACGCGACTGTTGAACTCCTTCCGAATGCAGCAGGTTCTTACAGCACCGGCTCGCTCATTGTTATCAAGAACGCAGAGACTGAAGAAGTTTTGGCCATCTATATGCTTGTTCTTCGCGGCGATGTTGATGGCAATGGTGAAATTCTCGCAGACGACCAGATGATTATGGATCCGTACCTTAGTTATGAGGAGGATTGGACATCTGAAGACAATATGAAGTATAAATACTTTGGAGCAGATGTCAACTATGATATGGAAGTTGACGCAAATGACCAAATGATTCTTGACTTGTATTACACGTTCGAAGGCGATATTTCACAGGGTTCAGATGCTGGTTATTACAATGTCGACGGAGAGTTTATAGCTTCATAAGAGCAGTCTTGAAGCAGAAATTATTTTATAATATGCATACCGATGCTAAAATTGGTGTCGGTATGCATAGCAGGCTCTTAACTATCTCAAATGCATTTAGGATGAAGCACAATGAAAAATTGTGATCAGAATAAAGGAGGAAATGAGCTAATGTCAAAATTCAAGCGTTTTCTGAGTTCGTTCCTTGCTCTTGCAATGGTGTTTGGAATGTTCTCAATGCTCGGCGGCGTATTTGCCGTTGATGCATCAGCTGCGACAATTCAGCCGTATACTACTCACATCAAGACTTATGCAGAGCTTGAGGAAGAGCATCCAAACGGTTTCTACTATTTTGGTGTCGAATTCCTTGAAGCAGATGGAACACCTACCGATCATATTGTTTCGCCTGGTGACGTTCTAACCGTAAGGTTTTATATCAAATCCTCATTTTATCTTACGGCTCAAACTATGGAACTCTTGGTTGACCGAAACTTTTTTGATGTAAATAACGGTCAAGCAAGTGGTTGGCAAACTGGCAAGGGTCCTGATTTTGAAGACGGCACGAGCTATCCCACAAAGGGATATGTGGGTCCGATGAGTACTAAAACAAAAATCAGTGATTTTAATTCGAATTATGATGTTACATTTGGAGTTGAAGGAGTTGATGATGAACCTCTCTTTGCGGTGGTAATGCAGCCTCCGTTTGCCAAAAATAAATATGTCAGCTATGATACGAGAACCCAAACATATAAAAGTAAAATTTTTGAAACTGCTGACGAAATCAACGAGGCAAAGAAATATGATTTCTACTCAGTACAAGGTTCCTATGGAGGTGGTAAAGTAGGATATAAGCTTACTGGTGACTCATACATTTTTGAAACCACTCTTACAGTAAGAGAAGAAAATGCTTTAGGCACGGTAGGCAAAGTTTTTCAGCCCAACAGGTCAATAAAACTCTATAATAGTAGTGCAAATTCCACGGCAATGGTAGGTCTTACTAATGGCGGCAAAAGTGGAGTTGACACTATATACTTTGAAAAAAGTCCAGATTTTACTATTGATATGTTTGATAATGAGGGCGTGGAGCAGAACTTCCTTATCAGCACCGGCGGCAGCACTCCCGTTCAGGAGCACACCGCAACCTTCATGGCTAACGGCGCTGTTTACGACAGTGCAACTTACGCCGAGGGCGCTGAGATCGCCGCTCCCGCAAACAACCCCACCAAGGACGGCTACACCTTCGCTGGTTGGTCACTTGACGGCACTAACGTTGTTACCTTCCCGCAGACCATGGGTACTGCCGATGTAACTTACACCGCAGTATTCGTTGAGAATGCGAAGTATAAGGCAACATTCCTTGTTGACGGCGCAGCCTACGGCGACGTTAATTCCTATGCAGAGGGCGAGCAGATCGTCGCACCTGCAGATCCTTCCAAGACCGGCTACACCTTCACCGGTTGGGATCCCGCAGTAGGCACCATGGGCAGCGCTGACATGACCTTCAACGCTAAGTTTGAAGCTAAGACTTACAATGTTACGTTCATGAACGGCGACGTTCAGCACGATGCAAACACCGTTAAGTATGACGGCGCTTACACCCTTCCCGCTGCACCGACTAAGGCCGGTTCCACCTTCGTGGGCTGGGTTGACGCTGACGGCAACGCAATGCCCGCGACCCACACCACCGACGGCGACGTGACCTTCTATGCTAAGTGGGCCACCTCCGCTTTCGACGCTAAGTTCTATCTTGACGCTGCTAAGACCAATCTCTACGACACTAAGAGTGTTGAGTTCGGCGCAGCTATCACCGCTCCCACAGCGCCCTCAAAGACCGGTTACACCTTCAAGGGCTGGTCGCTTGACGGCTCCACCGTCCTCGCTGATCTCGGCACCATGGATACCGAGGGTAAGGACTTCATCGCTGTATTTGAGGCTCTCAGCTCCGGCGTGACCTTCTATGACGGCAACACGGTTCTTGAAACCAAGACCGGCAGCTTCGGCGATAAGATCGGCGCTATGGATCCTCCTCCCACCAAGGCAGGCTATACCTTCGCAGGTTGGGTTTACGCAAACGGCGACGACGTTACCTTCCCCGTAACCCTTGGCCTTGACCCCATCAGCGTTTACGCTAAGTGGACTGCGAACCCGATATTCATCGAGTTCTATGACGGCGAAAACTTCATTAGCGGCGGCGAGCAGAATTGCGGCGAAGCTATCGCGGCTCCCGACGCTCCTGCTAAGGCAGGCTACAACTTCGTGGGCTGGGTCGACGCTGAAGGCAATGAAATGCCCGCAACCGTTCCCACCGCTGACGCGAAGTACTACACCAAGTATGAGGCTGCTAATTACAACGTAACCTTCAAGGCTGACGGCGAGACCGTTAGATCCGAAGAAGCTCTCTTTGGCAGCACCATCGTTCCTCCCGACGCTCCCTCCAAGGTTGGTAACACCTTCAAGGGCTGGGCTGTCGAAGGCACTACCGATATAGTTACATTTGACGACAACACCACGGTTCCCGTCGGCGGCGTCACCTATGTTGCTATATTCGAGGTCAACACCTATAAGATCACTTACTATGTTGATAACGTAATCGTTAATGTCGACGAGTATAAGTACGGCGATAAGGTCACCGCTTATACCTATACTCCGGAAGCAGGCGAATCTTTCGGCGGTTGGACCACCACAATCCCCGAGACCATGCCCGCCAATGACGTTAACATTTACGGCTCCACCTCAACCAACAACTACACCGTGACCTTCAACGTCAACGGCAAGGAGTACACGAAGCTCTCCTTTGCTTACGGCGCGACCGTTACCGCTCCTGCGTATACGGTTCCCGAGGGCTACAGCTTCACCGGCTGGAATCTTCCCGAGACCATGCCCGCAGAGAACATCACCCTTGACGCAACTCTCACCAAGAACTCCTACTTCGTTAAGTATTACCTCTTTGAGGGCGATACCGAGCCTTATAAAGAGTTCACCGTTTACTACGGCGACGTGATCCCCGTTCCCGATGAGCCCGAAAAGCCCGGCTATCAGTTCCAGGGTTGGGATTATGAGAATCTCGGCACGGCTACCATGCCCGCACAGGCTCTCAACATCTATGCCAACATGGCTAAGGAAGAGTACGCCATCGAGTTCGAAGGCGCAGACGGCAAAATCGTTTCCGATTGGATCGGCTACTATGGTGATATCATCACTGCCGACAAGACTCCCGAAGTTACCAAGGAAGGCTCCCGTTTCGTCGGTTGGACCGTTAACGGCGTTGATGTCACCTTCCCCTACACCGTAAAGGGCGACACCACCTTCGTTCCCAAGTTCACCACCAACGGCTACATCCTTACCTACATCGTTGACGGCGAAGTTTACAGCCGCAATACCTACGATTTCGGCGCAGCGCTTCCCGCAGCCGACACTCCCACCAAGGAAGGCCACACCTTCTCAGGCTGGGATAGGGAAACTCCCGCAACCATGCCCGCTGAGGATATCACTATCAGCGGTAGCTTCACCCCCAATAAGTATGACGCAACTTTCTATAAGGATGGCGTACTTTTCGCAACCGTTCCCACCGACTTCGGTCAGGTTCCCGTTGCTCCCACTGAGGGCCTTGAAAAGGTCGGCTACACCTTCACCGGTTGGAATCCCGCCCTTACCGCTATCGGCGTTGACGGCGCAAGATACGACGCAATGTATGTTGCCCAGAACGTTGATTACAAGGTCAATGTTTACACCATGGGTCTTGACGGCAACTATGGCGAGCCCGAGGTTCTGAGCTACACCGCTACTGCCGACAGCTCCGTCACTTACCCCGCAGCAGAAAAGACCGGCTTCACCATCGCAGACAACAGCGTCCTTTCCGGCACCGTTGCTCCCGACGGCTCGCTCGTCCTCTCTGTTTACTATTCACGCAATCAGTACACCTTCAAGACCGTCGTTGACGGCGTTGAGGCTCCCGTAACCTACTACTACGGCGCTGATATCGAGGCTCCTGCGGCTCCCGTCAAGGAAGGCTACACTTTCGTTAAGTGGGATGCTACCATCCCCGCAACGATGCCCGCAAGAGACGTCACCGTTACCGCAGTATTCAAGATCAACCAGTACACCATCACCTTCGTTACCGATGGCGGCACTGCTGTTGCTCCCATTACTCAGGATTACGGCACCGCAGTTACTGCTCCCGCAGCTCCCACTAAGGTCGGTTACACCTTCGCAGGCTGGGATAAGGATATCCCCGAGACCATCCCCGCTGAGGACATGACCATCACCGCTAAGTGGACTGTTAACCAGTACACCATCACCTTCAATACCGACGGTGGCTCCGATGTCGCTCCTATCACTCAGGATTACGGCACCGCAGTTGCTGCTCCCGCAGCTCCCACCAAGGCCGGTTACACCTTCGCAGGCTGGTATAAGGACGGCGTTGCTTACACCTTCACCACCATGCCCGCTGAGGACATCACCCTTACCGCTAAGTGGTCCACCGACAGCCACAACGCTATCTTCGTAATTGACGGCGTTGAGACTATCGTTCCCACTGAGTTCGGTCAGGTTCCCGTTGCTCCTCCGGCCTCCAAGCTCGGCTACACCTTCACCGGTTGGGATAAGGAGCTTGTAGCAATGGGCACTGAGGATGTTACCTACACCGCTCAGTTCAAAGCTAACACCTATGACGCTATCTTCGACGCTAACGGCGGTGCTTTCGCCGACGGCAAGACCAGCGTTACCGTTCCCACCGAATTTGACACTGCTATCGTTGCTCCCACCGAAGAGCCCACCAAGTATGGCTACACCTTCAACGGTTGGTCACCCGCAATCGGCAACATGACCTCTGAGGGCATCACCTTCACCGCTCAGTGGAAGCAGGATCTCAGCATCTGCCGCATCCAGAACGTTACCAGAGTTACTCCTAACGTCTATGGCAGACAGGTTGCTGATTACGAAGTCACCGTTAAGGGCAGCCCGATCAAGATCGAGTTTGCTTACACCGGCGGCTCCGAGGTCTACTGGCAGTATGACAGACACGATCCCATCATCGACCTCAACGATGTCGAGGCTACCGGTCTCTTCCTCATCAAGGCTTACAATGCAGCCGGCGAAGAAGTTGCACTTGGCTCCGCTGACACCGATTACGAGGTTTGGAGCATCAGAGCTATCTACACCGAGGGCACTTATAAGGTCCGCGCTAAGGTCGCTCACAGTGATGATTCTTGGGAGCCTAAGGATATCGCTTACGACTTCGTCAACACCTATGACGTTGAGCCTATCGATCCCAACGATCTCACCTCCGCTACAATCTCCAAGACTACCGTTAAGCGTGGCGACTATGTCTATCTGACCGTCGTTACCTCGACCAACGTCAACAGAGTAAGGATCGCTAAGACCGAGGCCGATGGCACTCTTGCCACCGTCGCTTTCTCGACCACCGCTAAGAATCCCGACAACCTTACCATCACTGACGCTGACGGCGTCAGAACCTGGAACATCAGGATCAGATTCTCCTATGTCGGCAACGACGATTATCAGATCCAGAATTGGAAGCTTCAGTACCGCAAGGTTAACGGCGATAAGTGGCTCGACAGCGAGTATAACTACGACATCAAGATCACGAAGTATGCTGAGACCGTATCCCCCGTTGAGGGTAAGGATCCCTTCAGCGTAATCTCCGTTGCGACTCCCGTCGACTCTATTGCTAAGGGCAGCTTCGCAGAGGTTACCGTCGTGACCACCAGTGATGCTTCGAGGATCCGCCTGACAGTTGCCGGCAGGTCCAGCACCTATCTCAAGACCTCGCAGAACACCATTTCCGTTACCGATAACGGCGACGGCACCACCACTTGGGTCGTTAAGTACAGATTCGCTACCGCTGGCACCGCCACGGTAACTGCTCAGGCTCGCGGCAATGCTTGGTCATCCGCTGTTGCCGGCGCAGATGTTACCGTTGCCTGATCAACGGTTCACCTCAGTCTGTAACTGAATAATTCCGGGCCGCAGGGGCTTGCTCCTGCGGCCTTTTTCTGTCTGAAAGTAAATGTATAAATATGCATAATTATTCAATGCACCGCATCGAGCTGCGGCTGCGTCTCGTCTGGCGCGTATCCGTGCGGCAACACAGCTTGCGGATGCCAAAATGCAAAAAGTCCTTGATATTACAGTGAAGCGTTGTTTGAGGAGGGCACGGATGGCGGCATGGAAAGACACGCAAAGGGGATAAAAATCCGAAAAGCGCAAATTCTGCGCTGTCGGCAGTATGTAAATATTCGGTGAATATACAGTTAAAAATTCACTTTGGGCTTATACGATTTACCTACAAAAATCTGCCCGTCGGCGGGACGTGGGAGGGCGGCAGTCGACGCTCTGAGAGCCTTGATTCAGCACGAAAAAGGGGGAAAAGCGCAAGAAAAAATGATGTTTGTCAAAACTCACAAAAACGGCAAAAAGCATTTGTGCATATCGGCAAGGTTATAAAAAAACCGTGCCGATTTTTATATAATATTATATATATAATTATTTTAATAAAGATTGACAGGCTTGACCGCGGATGATATAATAACAATGTGTAATAGTGCCCATCTATTCCATGTTCAAAATTTTAAATTGGAGGGATTATTTTTGAGCAAAGCAAAGAAGATCATCAGCATGCTTCTCGTAGTTGCTATGGTTCTCACTGTTGCGCCTGCGTCAATGATTGCTTCGGCATACGAAAGCAATTATACGCATGGCAAGCTGACCTTCTCCAAGGTCAACTTTACAGTCGACACCTCGGCAACTACGAAAGTGATCCGTGTTGCTAAGGCCGGTACTTTCCAGTACGGTACCGACATTATCTCGGCAACACCCTCGGGTATCCCTGCTCACACCGGCAGATATTCTGCCCTTGCTTATGCAGGCGAAACGCCGTCATATCCGAAGGTCGTCTTTACGATCACGGGCGCGGCGCTTGACGAAGCCCCGACGGTCACCTCGGATAAGGCGAGCTCCATTCAGTTCGGTGCAATGGACGAGCCTGTCCAGAATGGCAATTCCTACACCTACACTGTGAATATTTCGGGCGGCACGCTTAACGCCGGCGATAACGTGACCTACACCATCACCTACAAGGTCGGCGGCGTCACTTATACGACTACGGCTTATGCCCACGCCGAGAACTTCCTCAGACAGAATGGTGTTAGTATTGTTAAAGACTTTAAGCCAACTTGGCATCATAGAAGTCGTATGGGCGTCCTTTTCCTTATTCAAGGTGCGAATATGTACCCAGGATGGCAGAATAACGATCAAACTCCGGAAAGAGGTTATATTAATTTTGCATCAGATGCACCAGTCGCTGGCGAATCGATAAAGGGCCTTGGCTGTGACGAAAAAATGAGCACGGATGTCGATGCATTTGGTAAGTTGCTGGAGACGACCGAAGGCACCGTTCGCAAGTACTTTAAAAAAAATAAAAATCAGGATGAGAATTTTGGTACGGCAAATGATTATAACAGACCAGAATCTACCGTTTATATGGACAAGCGAAATGACTCTGGCAGCGATACAATTCGCAATCTCAACATGAGATTGACAATGTCGGTAACGGAGGCTGCCGATTTCAATATCGCCAAGCTCATAGCTATTGCTACATACGACAGTGAGGTTGTCGTCAATGGTACAGTCACATCGTCCAACATATCGCAATGGACCGCCGACAAATCAATGGTTAAGGAACTTGTTAAGGCTGATGTCGGCAATGATCTCAGCGTTGCTTGGACGGGCAACTATAATCTTATTCCGTTTGGCGGCAGCGGCCCTACTTATGGAGCGTCGACTTCTGACACTTTTGCTTGGTCCACAGGTATCAATGCGCGAGGTGGATATAAAGACGAGGATGATTACTATATTTCGACATCCACGGCCATCAACGTGACCTTCAAGGTTTATGATACCACCGATCTTTGGAACGTTTACAACGGCGTTCGCAACGGTGATTCCTCAGCCTACTACACAACCTCAAAGCTCGACTACAGCAGCGACTCCGCTCAAAGCGCAAACGTAACGGTCGTTTTCAATAAGGGCGCAAACCCCCAGGCGGGCAAATACACGGAAGCCACCTGGAACGCGTTCAAGGCTGCTTACGATAACGCGGGTATCATCCTCGCAACCCCCGACACCAACCAGACGGCGATCAATGCGGCAACGAGAGCTCTTATCAACGCCTACAACGCACTGGAGGGCTTCAACCCCAACGTCCAGTTTGAGATAAGACACGTTATCGACGGCACCAACACCGAGCTCATCCCGTCGCAGACCAGCGACCCCGCTACCGGCGAGACCACAAAGCCTGCCGGCACGGTAATGAGCCACGCAGCGGCGACAATCGAGGGCTACACCGTAGTCGGCCAGAGCGCCGGCACCACCGTCCTCTCCGGTCAGAACGCTAAGGAGACCGTGACTTACAGCTATTCCCCCAAGAGCTACACAGTCAGAGTCACCGCCAATAACGACGCCAGCTCACAGGAAGGCTACGTCGTCCCCACTTACCAGGTAACCTACGGCAGCGAATTCGCACTCTCGACCCTTGACGGAGATATCGGCACAAAGGCCGGCTACACCTTCGGCGGTTGGTATTACGATTCCGGCACATGGGCACAGCCGGTTCCCGCTACCTTTACGATGCCTGCCTCCAATGTTTTCGTCTATGCAAAATGGGATCTCGCTCCCATCACTCTCTCCGTTGACCTCTCCGCTGCGGGTCTCGACCCCGTCAAAGTGGCGGAAGCAACTCCGCTTGAATTCGGCGGTGCAGTTAACTTTGCAAAGCCGGCTTTCACCGACATCGAGGGTTATGTATTCGTCGACTACTACACCGACGCTACCTACACCACCAAGGTCACATGGCCTCTCTCGGTAACCGAGAACACCACGGTGTATGCCCGTCTTGAGGACGTCAACGGCAAGATCACCTTTGACTCCAACGGCGGTACCCCGGTCGACACCATCAACTACACCTCCGGCAATGCAGTCCCCGCTCCTCAGGATCCCACCAGAGAAGGCTACGCTTTCACCGGTTGGTTCTACGATGCGGAATGCACCCAGGGTGTTGCGGCTGACGACGGTGAGATCTGGAAATACGGCAAGAGCCTGACGAGAAACACCATGACCGGCTTCGTAGCCTATGCAGGCTGGGAAGCTCAGGAAGTCTCCGTCAGCTTCAATGTCAACATTCCCGCAAGTGAGACCAGTGATTTCAACACCATCGCCGGCAGCATTCCTGCAGAGACCGGCCTTGCCGACAGCGCATTCGCTGAGGGCTATCAGTATCCTGTTCCCAGGAGGCTCGGCTACGAGTTCCAGTACTGGTCATACAAAGATGCGAACGGCAGATGGCACGAGTTCAAGTTCGACAAATTCCCCACTAAGGATGTCGAGCTCAGAGCAAACTGGAGCGCCACCGATTATTCGGCGTTCATTGATGTCACGGCTTATCAGAAGCTCCTCGGTCAGGATGTTGAAGTGACCACCGCAAAGCGCGGCGACATCATCACTTTCAGAATGACCTCACAGACCAACTTCTACACCGGCTCCTCTGTTTTCGTATTCATGTATGATAACAGATTCTTCGAGCCTTATAAGAGCGGCTCCGATGCTTTCGTTCTCAACTCCGATAACGACTATATCAAGGGCATCAGCGCTACTCATTACGGCGTCACCAACAATGCGTCGCTCGCCTCCAAGTGGCCCTCGGGTCTCGACAGTGCGAACTACAACGCAATGATGATCGCCATTGACCCTGATGTTTCGGTCTCCCACACCACTGCGCCGATGAACGGCAAGACCTGGATGCTTGAGTTCAAGCTCGTCATCAAGGATTCCGCAACCGGCTCGGGCAAGGTCTATATGGACAATGCTTGGACGAGAACCCCCGATAACATCATGGGCACCATGTTCTACGGCTGGACCAAGAACGCTGCCAACGTATTCGAGACCTACAACAACGTCGTTATCCCGAATCTTGAGGAAGCAACGGCTACCGTCACTCTGGACGAGACCGATCCCGTGATGACCACCGTTACCGTCAAGACCAACAGCACCGCATTCCCCGGCGCTGCATTCGCGGACGGCGATGTTGAGAAGACCTTCACCGGCCGTGCAGGTCAGGAGATTCAGGATTACACCTCTCCCGTCTGCGCAGGTTACGATCTGACCGGCTGGGTCGGCGAGAATGACGCCACTCAGACTTGGATCGAGGGCTATTATCTGCCTGAAGGCGCCACCGAGACCACTTATGTCGCTCAGTGGACCCCGAAGAACTACACCGTTAACTTCTATAAGCATGAGGGCGACGAAACCGCGTTCTCAACTGCCGAAGTTCCGTACAACACTGCGATCCCCGCTCCGTCAGGCACTGTCAGAGAGCTTGGCTACACCTTCGCCGGTTGGTATTACATTGATGCTTACGGCAATAAGATCGACGCAGAGATCCCCGGTATGCTTTGCCCGCTCGACGGCGTTAACTTCTACGCCAAGTGGGAGCCCGCAATGGTCAATTACAAGATCAAGGCGGTCTACACCGACGTCGACACAGGCGAGGTTGCGGAGGAATACCTCAAGGCTTCCGGCTCATTCAACCTGAAGGCACTCACAGGCAGCTACCTCGATTTTGTCGAGACTGCTCCCGAGACTCCGGCTGACAATCACAACTACATCCTTGTCAGCAGCCTTCCCAGAGCGAACACCAAGTACGCATTCGATGCTACGGATTCCAGAAACTATCCGCTGCCCACGAATGTTGAGGTGCTTGCAAACGGAACGACCGAGATCACCCTTTACTACAAGCTTGCGAACTTCAAGATCACCTTCAATGTCGGTGATAACGGTACTTTTGCAGACGGCACGACCGAGCCTAAGGTAGTTGAAGCTCCTTACGGCACGCTCATTAAGAGCATCGCTCCCGAAGTCGCTGCTAAGGAAGGTTATACTTTCACCAGATGGAACGGTGTAAATGACACAACCGTTGCCACAACAGACAGAACCTACACTGCAAGATTTGATCCTATCGCGATTGACGTCATATTCGACGCAAACGGCGGTACATTCTCAAACGGCGCGACCCAGATGACGAGAAGCATCAAATACAATGCAAACATCACCGTACCGGTAGCTCCTACCAGACCGGGCTACACCTTCAAGGGTTGGTCACTTGATAAGGATGCCACCGAGGGCAGCACCTCACTCGGCACTCTTCAGACCGTTTCGCCCACTCCGTACTACGCTGTTTACACCGCTATAGATTATAATGTAATTTATACGGTGAATGGTGAAACCCTTTACACCGACGGCCCCGTTCATATCGGCGACGTCATAACCGTAAGAGGCGCAGAATCAAAGGAAGGCTACACTTTCGATGGTTGGTATCTCAACGGTGTAAAGGTAGAAAGCATTACAGTTGAAACGGCAAATGTTACCCTCACCGGCAGCTTCGTCGCCAACAAATATGATGTTATTTTCTACAATAATGACGGCACTGACGCAAGCACTGCGGTTTCCGTTGCGTTTGACAGCGCGATAACCGCTCCTGCGGCTCCCACCAGAAACGGCTACATCTTCAAGGGTTGGGCAGCGACCTCCACGGCGACCGAGGCTGACATCATCACCGATTTCGGCACTCTCACCACCACCGCTCCCGCTCCTTACTATGCAGTTTGGGAGGCAGACATAGCAGATTATTATGTTGATATCTATAAGCAGGATGTCAACGGCAATTACCCCGCCACCCCCGATGAGACGATTACTCTCAGCGGCAAGGTCGGCACTGTGACCGATGAATACGCTCCTGCCGATATCGCCGGCTTCACCGCCGACAAGGCAAACAGCGTACTGAGCGGCACCGTTACCACCGCAGAGGCAGGCGCACTCAGACTTACCGTTAAATACACCCGTAATAAGTATAACCTTGTTACCGTTGTTGACGGCACTGAGACTTCGAGAACCGAGTATTATTACGAGGCTCCCGTGACCGCCCCCGCCGACGCTTCCAAGGACGGCTACACCTTCGCAGGATGGACTCCCGCGGTTCCCGCGACTATGCCCATCCCCGCAAGCGGCAATGACTACGTCCTTACCGCGAGCTTCACCGTCAATAAGTACACCGTCAAGTTCTACAGAGACGCTGACGCGACCGACGCTTTCAGCTCCTATGAGGCTGATTACGACAGCGCGGTTGTTCCCGCATCGACCACCAAGACAGGCTACACCTTCGTCGGTTGGGCATATAAGGGAACTACCGAGGTTCTGAACTTCGACGACGATGCAAATCCCATCAAGGTCAAGATAGGCGATAACGAATTTGTCGGCATTTGGCGCGTCAATTCCTATGACCTCGTCTACAGACCCATGAACGGTGAGGATAACATCACCTACTCCGTACCTTACGGCACCGCAGCGACAGATATGCCGACTCCCGAGGATCCCGTAAGGATCGGCTACACCTTCGCAGGCTGGTCAGGTAAGCCCGAAACCATGCCCGCAAGGAACACCAACGTCATAGCGCAGTGGACTCAGAACACCTACACCATCAAGTTCACCAACACCGGTGACTCGACAGTCAAGGATATCACCGGCGTCTACGGCGCAAGCATCACCGCTCCCGCAGATCCCGTCAGAACGGGCTACACCTTCGCCGGCTGGTATGTGGCAGGCACCGATACCGCATATACCATCCCCGCAACGATGCCCGACATCACCACCGAGGACAAGACCCTTGTCCTTGAGGCGAGATGGACTGCAAACTCCTATACAATTATATTTAAGGATGCCGACGGCACTGTTTATAAGCAGATCGACCAGGATTACGACACCGATATCACGGCTCCCGACGATCCCACCAAGACAGGCTACACCTTCGCAGGTTGGGATACCGAGGTTCCCGCAAAGATGCCCGTAACTCCCGACGGCGGCCTTATCATCACCGCAAAGTGGACCGTTAACAAGTACACTATGAGTTTTGACTCCGACGGCGGCACCGATGTTGAGAGCAGGATCTATGACTTCGGCGCCAAGACCGAGGCTCCCGCAGAGCCCACCAAGACCGGTTACACCTTCGCCGGCTGGTATCTCGGCGATGAGGCTTACATCTTCGGCACCATGCCCGCAAATGATGTTGCCCTTGTTGCTCACTGGACTATTAACGAATACACCATGAGCTTCAACTCAGACGGCGGCTCCGCAGTTGAGAGCAGGATTTACGCCTACGGTGCTCAGACCGAGGCTCCCGCGGCTCCCACCAAGGAAGGCTACACCTTCGCAGGCTGGTATCTCGGCGATGAGGCTTACACCTTCGGCACCATGCCCGCAAACAATGTCGAGCTTACCGCTCACTGGGATGTCAACACCTATAAGATAGTGTTTGTTGACTCTGCTGATACGAGCATTGTTTACGACACCATTGAGCAGGCATACGGCACAAATATCGTCGCTCCCAATAATCCGAGCAAGGTCGGCTACACCTTCGCCGGTTGGGATGTCGAGATCCCCAAGACCATGCCCGTAACTCCCGCTGACGGCCTTATCATCAAGGCTCTTTGGAATATCAACAGCTACACCATGAGCTTTGACTCCGACGGCGGCTCGGCAGTGGCAGATAAGGTCTACGCTTACGGCGCTCAGACCGAGGCTCCCGCAGCTCCCACCAAGAAGGGCTATGTATTCGACGGCTGGTATCTCGGCGATGTGGCTTACGTCTTCGGCACCATGCCCGCAAACAATGTTGCTCTTAAGGCAAAGTGGAGCTTCGATAAGTTCACCATCAGCTTTGATTCACAGGGCGGCACTCCCGTTGAAGCTATAACTCAGGACTACAATTCAGTAGTCACTGCTCCCGCGGCTCCCACTAAGGAAGGCTACACCTTCGCAGGTTGGTTCCTCGGCGATGAAGCTTATACCTTCACCTACATGCCCGCTGAGAATATCACTCTTACCGCACACTGGACGATCAACTCCTACAGGCTCAAGTTCGTCGACGCATTCGGCGACGACTTCAGCGTATCGACCGTCGAGTTCGGCGCAGCGATAACCGCTCCCGCCGACAAGCCCGCTAAGGAATACTACAACTTCGTCGGCTGGTCGCTCAACGGCAACGATGTTGTCGAGGATCTCGGCACTATGCCCGCAAACGACCTCACCGTTTACCCCGTATTTGAGAGAGTAACGGTAGCGCTTGACAAGGTTATCGATTCCACCACGGTCATTGATAAGGAGAACGCCCACATTCAGCCTCCTGTCACTGGCTATATCTACGGCCTCAGTGAGAGACTCACCGAGGAAGACCTTCGTGCAAACTACATCAAGGTCAACGGCGACGGTGAGATCAGAGTCACCAAGGTCGGCAGCTTCAAGTATCTCGGCACAGGCACCAAGATCGAGGTCGTTGACAGAGTGACCGGCGAGGTCGTCGAGATCTATTACCTCATCATCTTCGGTGATGTAAACGGCGACTCGATAGTCAACGCAACGGATGCTTCTATTATCAATCGCGAGGCCACCGGTAAGACTTCATGGTCATCGGCGTCCTCTGAGGCTTACGATTACTGCAAGGTACTCGCAGCCGACGCCGACAGAAACGACTCTATCACGGCGGATGACTTTATTCTCGTCGATGATGTAACGATGAGAGCCGCTAAATTCGATCAGAGCACCGGCGAAGTTATCCCCAATGCGTGATAAACGTTAAATTATCCTGCGGGCGGCGTCCCCGCCCGCAGGTGAGGCAGAAATTCTTTCTGATTTACTGATAATTTCGGCAAAGTTTTTGCCGGCAGGCCTATAAACTTATTTAAGGAGGGAATAGAAGCATATGACAAAAATCAAGAAAGTCCTTGCTGCTCTGCTTGCGCTTTTGATGATTTTCAGTTCGGTTTCCGTCATGGCATTTGCGGATGATCCGACCGTAAACGGCACGACGGTGACATTTGCAACTAAATTCTTCAAACAAGTTGACGGCTCGTGGGTAGAGACCACGAGAGCGAAGCCCGGCGAGACCGTCAAAGCAAGAGTTTATTTGGGAACAGATTACTTCTCAAACAGCAGTGACTTGCTCTTCTTCTATGACAAGGATTTCTTTACCCATTCTTATGCGGCAAGGAACACTCTTGAGGTCAACGGGGAAGAGGGCAGCTTCGCCAAGGTCAACGGCGCTTACGGATTTTTCAGGACCGATGCCGATCTTAGCGATCTTGCAGCCAAGGGCTACGTTGATTCCGATTTCCTTGCAAGTCACGGCGCTTTTGCAGTTGCTTTAAGGCTTGATGTTGAGAACAATGTCAAGTACAGCGCTGACACCTGGCTCTTTGAATTCACTCTTAAAGTCGCAGACGATGCGACGGGCGAGGGCGACCTCTTCGTGGTTGAGAATACCGTGAAGACCGCAGGCACCCGTGAGGACGCTCACATTGACGTCCCCAGAGGCGAAGCGGACGGCACCCTCGACAATATCCTCTCCATGGTTGAGTGGACCCCGACTGTAGTCATCAGCAGTCAGCCCGTATCCGTGATGAGCACCCTCGTCTTTAAGGCTGAGGACGCCACCACCGTTACAGGTCAGACGGAGTTCAGCGGAGTTATCGGCACCGTCGTTACCGCTCCCACCGTCGAGAAGACAGGCTACACTTTCGTCGGCTGGAAAAATGAGAGCGGCGAGATAGTCGCTGCCCCCACCGAGATCCCCGCTGAGGATCTCACCCTTACCGCAGAGTGGGTAAAGAATGTTACCGTAACATTTGACACCGACGGCGGTTCGACGATCGATCCCGCACCCTATACCGATAAGACTCCCGGCACGGAGCTTGTTGCCCCCGCCGACCCCACCAAAGAGGGTTACACCTTCCTCGGTTGGATGGATGCAAGCGGTAATGTGGTCGAGATCCCCAACGTATTCCCCACCTCCGATGTTACCTACACCGCAAAGTGGGCGCTCAACGTCAAGATGAACTTCATCGTTGACGGCGAAGTGAAGCAGAGCTTTGACGGCTATGCAGGTCAGGAGTTCGACACCTCAAAGGTCAACGAACCCTCAAAGACCGGTTACTACTTCATCGGCTGGAGCAGCAGCGTTCCCTCGAGCTTCCCCGAAGCTACGACCGATTACGTTGCTCAGTGGGATACCTACACTTATGAAGTCAGATATTATGTTGACGGCGCATTCGTCGCCACCAACCGTGTGCCTTACGGCTCCGTTGTAAAAACTGACGTACCGGGCGCTTCGGCTCCCGTTGGTTATGAGCTTACAGGTTGGTTTACCGATCCCGACTGCACCGTGCCTTTCGTTGAGGGCACCGTCATGGGCGCTGCGAACCTTAAGCTCTATACCAAGACCAAAGTTAAGACCTACACCTCGACCTTCAACGCTGCGGGCGGTAAGTTTGCAGACGGTAAGGAAGAGACCACTGTCGACACGGATTACGGCGAAGCGATAATCGCTCCTGCCGCTCCCACCCTTGAGGGCTACACCTTCGCAGGTTGGACTCCCGACGTCGGCTTCATGGATGAAAACGGCGGTAAGACCTATTACGCAACTTGGGTAGCAAACGACTACAATGTTGTTTACTACGTTGACGGCGAGGTCTATGATACCCTTGATATCGCATTCGGCGAGAAGCTCGAGGTTCCCTCAGAGCCCGGCCGCACCGGCCGTACCTTCATCGGCTGGACCGATACCGAAGGCTCAGATACCATCGTTGACCCCACTACCTTTGTTATGAACGAGAGCGGCTACAAGTTCTACGCCGTATTCTCCGATAACACCTACAATGCAATCTTCTACCTGACCCAGGCGGATAAGGACAACGGCGTTGTGTTCAAGACCGTTCCCACCGTTTACGGCCAGCAGATAGCGGCTCCCGAGGCCACTGCAAGAGCAGGCTACACCTTCCTTGCATGGTCGCCCGCACCCGGCGCAATGCCCGCCAACGACCTTGAATTCGTAGGCACATGGAAAGCCAACACCTACACCATCAAGTTCTTCATTGACGCGGACGCCGCCGAGGCTCTTGAGACCGTCACCGCCGATTTCGGCGAGACGATCGCCGCTCCGAAAACTCCCTCCAAGGAAGGCTACACCTTCGTTGAATGGAGCCCCGAAGTTCCCGAGACTATGCCTGTTGTTGAGGGCGAGTTCCTTCGCATCAACGCAACATGGAAAGTCAATGAATACACCATCGCCTTTGACTCCGACGGCGGCACTCCCGTTTCCCCGATAACTCAGGATTACGGCACCGCAGTTACCGCTCCCGCAGCCCCCACCAAGACCGGCTACGATTTCGTCGGTTGGTTCGCAGACGGAGCAGACGAGGCTTATGTATTCACCACGATGCCCGCAATTGATAACGAGACCGCAACTCTCACCCTTACCGCTCGCTGGACTGCGAAGTCCTACGATCCTAAGGACGGCCTCGGCGTTAAGTTTAACGCAAACGGCGGCGCATTCGCAGACGGCGAGACAGAGAAGCTCGTCGCCGCAACCTTTAACGAGGCTATCACCGCTCCCGAGGGTGACCCCGTAAGAAGCGGCTATGATTTCCTCGGCTGGTCAAAGAATTCCGGCGCAACCATCCCCGCTGAGCTCGGCACTCTTACTCAGGAGATAACCGCTGACAGCACCGTGGTGTTCTATGCAGTCTGGAAGGTCGAGACCTACCCCGCAGAGAACGGCATCACCTTCAACGCGGACGGCGGCGCATTCGCAGACGGCGAGACTGTCAAGAGAGTCGCTGCTACCTACGGCGAGGCCATTGCAGCTCCCGCAGCTCCGACCAGAACGGGTTACACCTTTGAGGGTTGGGCAAGCGAAAGCGGCGCTCAGACCGGTTCACACGATCTCGGCAACCTCACCGTCGATCTCGACGAGACCACTCTTACCTACTATGCCGCATGGAAAGCGATCAGCTATTCAGAGAATAACGGCGTTAAATTCGACGCAAATACCGGCGCATTTGCAAACGGTATGACCACCGTCAGAGTTGCCGCCACCTTCGATCAGCCGATTGTCGCTCCCGCTGAGGAGCCCATCAAGGCAGGCCATACCTTCAAGGGCTGGGCAGCAACCTCAACCGCCACCGAGCCTCTTGAGTCACTCGGCAACCTGACCCAGGTCATCGACCCCGATGCTCCTCTTACCTTCTACGCAGTGTGGGAGAAAGAGACCTACATCGGCAAGATCACCTTCAACGCCAACAACGGCGCATTTGACGACGGCGAGACAGTCAAGGCTATTGATATAACCTTCGGCGACGCTATCGTTGCTCCCGGTGTTCCCACGAGGACGGGCTATGTCTTCAAGGGCTGGGCGACCGGCGCGGGCGCACTTGCAGGCTCGACCGATCTCGGCAACCTCACCACCGATCTCTCCGATACAAGCATCACTTATTATGCAGTATGGGCAGAGGCCGACGGCGTTGAATACACCGTCAAGGTCTACATTATGAATACCGAGGGCGTCTACGGCGATCCCGAAGTTAATGTGACCACCGGCAAGACCGGCGATGCTGTTTCCGCCGATAAGTTTTACACTCTGACTGACGGACTTGTGCTCGACAGCGCTTATGCGGACGAAGCCCGCACCGGCGTCATCGCAGCCGACGGCTCCACCGTCCTCGAAGTCCACATCAAGAGAAACACCTACACCTTCTCCGTTATCGTTGACGGCGTTCTTACAAAGAACGATTATTACTTCGGCGCAATAGTCGCTGAGCCCGAGACTCCCTCCAAGGTCGGATATACCTTCACCGGTTGGGACGGCACGGTGCCCGCAACTATGCCCGCAAACAATGTGACCGTTACCGCAACGTGGAAGATCAACCAGTATACTATCACCTTCGATACCGACGGCGGCACCGTAATAGCTCCGATCACTCAGGACTATAACACCGCAGTCGCCCGTCCGGCAGATCCCACTAAGACCGGTTATACCTTCGCAGGCTGGGATAAGACGATCCCCGAGAATATGCCCGCCGAGAATATCACCGTCAAGGCTCTGTGGACTATCAATCAGTATACTATCACCTTTGACACCGACGGCGGCAGCGACGTTCCCGCAATCACTCAGGATTACGGCACCGATGTTGCAGCTCCCGCTGACCCCACCAAGACCGGCTACACCTTCGCAGGCTGGGATAAGGCTATTCCCGCCACCATGCCCGCCGAGAACGTAACCATCACGGCTAAGTGGAATGTCAATCAGTATACCATCACCTTCGATACCGACGGCGGCAACTCCATAGCCCCGATCACTCAGGACTTCGGCACCGACGTCGTTGCTCCCGCTGACCCCACCAAGACCGGTTATACCTTCGCAGGCTGGGATAGAGAGATTCCCTCGACCATGCCCGCAGAGAGCATCACCGTCAAGGCTCAGTGGAAGATCAATCAGTATACAATCACATTTGACACCGACGGCGGCACAGCTATAGACCCGATCACTCAGGACTATAACACCGCAGTCGTTGCTCCGGCAGATCCCACCAAGGAGGGCTACACCTTCGCCGGTTGGGATGCCACCATTCCCGCAACCATGCCCGCTAAGGATACCGTTATCAAGGCAAAGTGGACTGTTAACAAGTACACCATCACCTTTGATGTTGACGGCGGCAGCTATGTGGCTCCGATAACTCAGAACTACGGTACTGAGATCGTTGCTCCTGCTGACCCCACCAAGACCGGCTACACCTTCGCTGGCTGGGATACCGAGATTCCCTCGACCATGCCCGCAGGCGACATGACTATCAAGGCAAAGTGGACTGTCAATCAGTACACCATCACCGTTGATACCGACGGCGGCACCGCAATAGCCCCGATCACTCAGGACTACGGCACCGACGTTGTCGCTCCCGCAGCTCCCACCAAGACCGGTTACACCTTCGCAGGTTGGTCTGAGGCATTCCCCTCAACCATGCCCGCAGGCGATATGACCATCAAGGCTCTTTGGACTGTCAAGACCTTCGACCCCGAAGTTAACGGCAAGGGCGTTAAGTTCAACGCTAACGGCGGCGCATTCGCCGACGGCAGCACCGAGACTCTCGTTAAAGCCACCTTCGGCGAGGCTATAGCAGCTCCTGCGGCTCCCGTAAGAGCAGGCTACACCTTCGCAGGCTGGGCTGCAACCGCAGAATCCAAGGTTGCTCTCGCAGACCTCGGCACTCTCGATGTCGATCTTGACGACGGCGAGGTTATCTTCTACGCAGTTTGGACTGAGGCTGACGGCGTTAACTACAGCGTCGAGATCTATGTCCAGGCTACCGACGGTTCCTACGCTCTCTCCAAGACCGAGACCGCTACCGGCAAGACCGGCAGCGCCGTCACTGTCGAGGGCTTCTACACTGTAGAAGAGGGCTTCGAGCACAACGCCGCTCATGAGGGCGCAGTCGAATCCGGCGTTATCGCCGCTGACGGCAGCACCGTCCTGAAGGTCTATATCGCAAGAAAGACCTATTCGGCATCATTTGAAGGCGTTGAGGAGCCTGTTAAGGCACTCTACGGCGCACCGATCGCTGCCCCCGCTGCTCCCGCAGTACCGGGCAAGACCTTCATCAAGTGGGTTGACGCCGACGGCAATGAGCCTTCGACCATGCCCATCGGCGGCGCTTCCTTCACCGCTGTTTACGAGACTCTGACTTACAACGTCAAGTACTATGTCGACGGCGAATTCAAGGGCTCATATCGCTTGAGCTCCGGCACGGCCATCCCGACCTCTTACATCGGTTATGAGGTTCCCGAGGGCTATGAATTCTCAGGCTGGTTCACCGACAGCGCAATGACCACCGTTCTTGCTGATGGCGCAGTTGTCGAGGCGGCGGATGTCTCCCTTTACGGTAAGACCACTGCCAAGATCGTCAACGTTGTATTCAGCGCAGGCGAAGGCGCATTCGCAGACGGCGCCACCGAGAAGACCGTTCCCACCGCATTCGGCGACCTTATCGTTGCTCCTGCTGACGATCAGCTCGTCAGAGAGGGCTACAAGTTCGTCGGTTGGGATAGGGAAGTCGGCTATCTTGATACCATGACCCCCGCCACCTATGTTGCTACATGGGAAGCTATTGCGGACAAGTACACCGTAACCTTCATCTCCAACGGTGAGGAATACGAGAAGTTCACAATGGCAGTCGGCGAAGTCATTGATTTCCCCGCCGATCCTTATCTTGAAGGCGCTACCTTCGACGGTTGGTATGATGACAACGGCGTTAGGCTCGTTGAGGGCGCAATAATGCCCGCAGCGGATGTAGTTTACACCGCAAGATTCGTTACCACCGGCTACACCGTCAGATTCTATCAGTATGAGGCTTCCGAGCACGGCCCCGCAGGCGTTGAGAATCCTCAGTTCATCGACTACACTTACACCGCAGGCGTTAAGTACGGCGATGAGATCGTCCTGCCCGCAACTCCTACTACCGTCAATACGAACCATTACACCTTCCTCGGTTGGTTCGACGCTGACGGCAACAAGTATGAGGTCGGCGCTACGATGCCCGCTCTCGCAGACGGCGAGACAGAGCTCAAGCTCTATCCTCGCTACGAGAGAATAACCGTTAAGCTCGTTCCCGCCGACGGCACTACCACCGTTATCGAGAGATACACGACCGGTAAGGTCATCGTTAAGGAGCAGCTTGCGGACAACACCGTGACCGATACTGTTTATCAGCCCGCAACCGCAGGCGATTACAGCAGATGGTTCATCTACGGTCTGCCTGGCAGAAGATTGAGCGGCAACAACATTAAGAACGGCAAGTACTTCACCGTTAAGGGCGACGGACGTTTTGTAATAACTCCCGTCAACGGCAACGGCTACGGTACAGGCGCTCTTGTTCAGGTCTATGACTGCGCTACCGGCGAGGATGTCCTTGTTGAGCAGTTCTATATCGTTTATTTCGGCGATCTGGACGGTGATGCCAAGATTACTCCTACAGATAGTTCTCTTCTCAAAAAAGAACTTTCAAAAACGGAGTGGTCGAATCCCAGGAGAGGTATACAGTACTTAATTAAGGCCGCAAATTTGGACGGTAGTGCAAGAGTAGATCCAACTGATTCAAGTTTGTTAAAGAGAGTCCTTTCGGGTGCAGCAACAATTAACCAAGTGACCGGTAAGGTTTCTTAACCGTTTAGTCCGACACGGAGTAATCCGTGTCGGACAAGATAGAAACATACATGACTGGAAATCAGCTTGTGTTATGAATATTTTCTCCAAAAAAGGAGGACAAAACGAATGAAATTTTGGAAACGTTCGCTATCAGTTGTGCTCACATTTCTGATGATATTTAGTAGCATGTCAGTGCTTGCCTCGGCAGGATTAGGCGATGGGAAGCAGACATCAATAACATTTGATACTAAATTTTACAGATTTGATGGTTCTGAATGGATAGAGACAACCAAAGCAGCAAGAGGCGACAAAATCAAAATCAGGACATTTAATGAGACAGATTTTTATATGTCGTCATCAAAAATATGGTACTTTTTTGATAAAGCACAAATTGAACTTGATACATCCAGTTACAGTGAACCCCAGTCTCCTTATGATGTTGTAAGCAACCAAGGACTCAAAGGGTTTATTGGCATAATTGAAGACGGCGATCTTGATGTTGCAGATCTTATTGAATACGGCTATCTTCCTGAAGGAATAATGGACAGATATGCTGTGTTGAATCTTTCAATTGATGATGGTGTAACAACAAAGGTATCTTCATCGGACTGGTTTTGGGAATTCAATTTTATTGTAAAAAATGATGCTACAGATTTTGCACAGTTTTTTATTAAACCAAGCACAATGGTTGACCCTGATGATGAAGAGTCACAATGGAATCCAATTACAATAGGTAAGGTTGTAGATTCGGAAGGAAATAGATCCGTTTTAGAAACAACCAATATAAAAGAGTGGAAAATTCAGTATGAACTCTACGACCAGGATGAGGACAGCACGCTGACCTTCACCAACCCCGTTAAATT
>OIYS01000578.1_pt1 | contig 24127 bp, 31 predicted proteins | sample 1588271 | NCBI WGS metagenome assembly OIYS01 (sample SAMN03283286) | human gut metagenome | biome: human-associated habitat; material: feces | host: Homo sapiens | place: Peru | collected 2012
CCTTAAAAGGCAACCCTGCAAACTGCACATAGTTTTTGCCCGCAATAAGCGTTGTTATGTTAAGAGCCACGGTAACAATTTTGCCGATTTTTACATAGTTAAAACTGCCCTCGTAACCGTCATAAATCGCCTGTGTTGGAGCGAGATTGCCCTTGCCTGTTTCAATGTTCGACGAATCGTATTTTTTGTCAAGTGAAGTTTGGGTTGTCTTTTCAAATGCAAAAACCTCGTCTGCAACCTCTGGGACTCCCTCTGCGACTGTATTTGGTAAGTAGATTGATTCTTTTTCGGCAATCATAATTTCGGACACTTTGAAGAATCCTGTTCCGTCATAATCAAACCGAATCATAATATAAGCGGTATCCTCTGCTGTTGTAAATGAACCAAAGCCCTTTCTAAGTTCAAAGCGAGTAGTATCTGAATTAACTCCATTCAGAAAAACATACGCTCTACAATTGGTAGAGGAAGGAAGCCACGAGAATAAATATTTTGTATTAGGCTTAACTGCTATTCTCATAGATTGCGGGTAGGTTGATGAAATCCATCCGTTTGTGTATGCCCTGGGTTCAGTGGCTGTTAAAGCAAATGATTTTTCGGTATAATCCACTTTGTCGAGAGTACCTCTATAAACTGGAGTAGTAAGCCCCTGTAATCCTTTTGCCCAAGCATCAAAATCAAAAATATTCAAGCTGTTAACAAGGTTAGCTTTGCTCGTCAATGCCGTATCAACAGCATTTTTATCGGCTTTTGCAAGCAGAGCGTTGTAAACCGTTCCGCTTGTGAGATAACAAGGACTGTTCAGTTTCGGCTCGCTGTCAAAAGACATTGCGTCAAGTTTGCCTGCAAGTAAAGATTTGATTTTATCCTTTGTATATGCGTCCGTGATTCCGTAGCCGTCAAGGGTGGTCGCTTTGTCAGCCTTATTGTTAATAGTATTGAGCATCGCAAGTAACTCAATTGACAACTTACTTAGCGTGATTGCCCTGTCAGCGATAATTTCAGCGGTTACTGCACCCTCGGCAAGGTTAAAAGTGTCGACCTGTCCCTGCTCATTACCCGAAATCAATGTGTCTAAACGCTGACCGAGGTTGTCATATTCACCCCTCGCAGAAGTGATTTCAGATTTCACGGTTTCAACATCGGCAGTGTTCGCCTTGTTTTCAAGATTTGTTTCATTAGCTACAAATCTTTCGTTAAGATTTGGTTGTGTTCCTCTTGCTGCTTCGATTTCTTTCGCAAGCTCTGCAATAGAGCCTGCTCCCTCGTATGGCTTACTATCGTCGTTGATTACTTTCTTGCCGATTCTAAGGCAGATTGTTTCGGCAGTTATGATTTCGTTGCCTTCAGTTAACACGATATCCATCTTGCAAAGTCCGGAGAGAGCAAGCATTGTGTCCGTAAGTGTAACTGTTACTACATTATTTTCGGTGTCAACGGCAGCGGCAACATCTTCTGCAACAATTACATTGTCAACCGTGGCATTTACTTTTGCCGTCATTGCCGAGGTAAGGGTTATAATTTCACCGTTGACCGTAAATGTAAAATCAATAATTCTTGATTTCTTGTCACCCTGCCTAACCTCTAAGACTTCGTAATTTTTACAACTGTTGATTTCAAGGACCATTTTTGTATGGTTGATATTCAATTATTTTCACCTCATTTTTTATTTAACTATGTAATCAGACAATTTTGTTTTAGGTGTACCAAGTTCGAGGCTGTTCCACCTTTCAAGCACAAAATCATAGTCTGTTTTGACGATTTTTGCCTTTAGACTACCATTTTCTGTGTCAATATATACCGTATCGCATAAATGCAGATTAAGCATTTCGGCAAGTGTTGGAGGATAATCGACTTTAATGTTTAGCGTAGGTGCTCCGTTAGTACTTACAAGCGAAGCTCTCAACATTTGTGCCTGTATGTTAAGTACCTGTATCAAAAAAGCCTTGTTTTCGCCTGTTTTCGCATTAAAATCCCAATAACCTGTCTTGTCGCTTATGTCAACAGAACCGCCATCAGATACATCAACAGCCTTGATTTTCATTAGCTTCGAGCTGTGTGTTCTCAATTCTTGAGGTTCTGAGCAGAGAACAACGCTCTCGTTGCTGTAGGTATCGTGGCAAGTGGCATAAGCTGCCACGTGAGAACAGATGTCATCTGAATTAAGTGTTTGTGTAAGGCTACTGATGTTACTACCCCATCTTAAATGGTAGTTTGTAACCGTACCTCGATTTTGTAACAAAGCAACATCAAAGTTATCATACTTGTATTCGCCGCCAAACACATCGACCAAAGACCCGTCTGCACCGCCCAAAAAATCACCGAGAGTACAAGGTGTGCAAAATCCAAGCGTCATTGATGCTTTTGATGTGATGTCAGAAGTGAAACTAAAATGATGTTCCCACAAGGTCATTTGCGTTTGGAGTCCTTCGGACTGCCCAGCGCAAAGCAAATACCACCACTCACTTGGAGTGTGTACAACATCAGTTTGGTTATAGGTTTCAACCAAAAAATTATTATACAAATTATGTTTGATATGTTTTGCTTTGATTGTGATTGATTTTTTGTCCTTATACTGCAAATCATAAATTTCAAAATACTGCGGTTCATCAGTTGGATTTGGCTTGACTTTGATAAAATACTGCGTATCGAGTAAATTGGCACATCTGTCCGTTGTCGATAACTCCATTTCAAGCAGATAATCGCCGTTTCGTTCTTCTGTGACATTGCCGCTGACTATATCTGTCATTCGTCCAAGCAGTTCAAATGTGTTTGCTCTAAGTATCTTAGATTTGGACTTGTATAGCAAAGGTAACATTGTTACAACCTCCTCCAATTCGGCTTCAGTGACATCGTTGCGTTTTTATAAGCAGTTACGATAATTTGATTCTTGCCTGTTTTTAACTTAGGGGGCATAGTGTCATCAACAAAATCAGTTGTGCCATCTGACTTATAAGAGATATATTGTAAAGATTCGCCGTCCAATACAGCATAATTATAACCACCAGGACACTTTAAACTAAATTGCTCACCGTTAATGCTTACCGTTGCTACTGCTGCGTTTTTCACTGACATACTTTGTTTGTTAGTTATAACAATCGTCGGCAAAGATTCATACTTTTCGGGGTTATGTAAAACAATCGGTTTATTGACCTCAAAATCAATAGTCTGCTGTCCAAGCTCCGAAAACCACCACGGCTTGCGGTTGAATTTGATTTTAGTTGTTAATAACGACGGCAACTCTCTAACAATATCGTCAACATTTGAAATATATGCCTCCGTGAAATAACCGGGGTTGTAGGTGTCCTTATACTTTTGATAGCCTTGACTTAAAGTCAGCCATTCAATCACAGCCCTCGCAAGGTGCTTTGCTGACAATTCGGACAGATACGGCAAAAAGCAGATTTCACGCTCAAAATCGACATTTTGCCACCGTCCGTTGTCAAGCAAAACATCACCGTCCCTGCATGGGATTTCAACCGTTGAAACATCTCTGACGGGAATTTCGTGTTGTGGTGCTTTCGTGATGCGACCGCCGAAATACGATAACCATTTACCGCCAAAATAAAAGTTATGCATACGCTTTCTGTCTCCTTGTAATTTCGTCCGCAAGTCTGTTACTCATGTCATCAACGAAGCTGTCAATATCCATATCGTTATTAATTGCAACCGAAGGAATGTTAATACTGATATTGTTGACGATATTTGTTGAATCATTTTCAAATACCGAGCCCCTGCCTTCACGCTTTGACTGACGGTACTCCTCTGCTTCTTGAGCTGTGAGGACCGCCTCGCCTGCGTCAAGATATGCGGCGAACTTATCATGCGGAACATAATCAATGCCGGCACGGAAACGAGGTAAGGTTACTTCCGGAATCGGGTCAATCTCCCAGCCAATCATTGATGTTGCCCAGTTTACGCCCTCCAAGAGCTTGTTAATAATCCAAATAATGCCGTTGATTACAGTCTCAACAAATGCAGGTATAAGGTTAAACACATTCTTAAAAATGTTAACAACACCGTTCCACGCTTGTTTCCAGTTCCCCGAAAAAACACCTTTTACGAAATCTACAATTCCATTAAAAATCCCTGAAAGCGGTTCAAGAATTTTTTTGACTCCTTTAATTGCACCGCCTAAAACCTCCGAAAAGATTTGCGCCAACCATTCAATCACCGGAACAAGTGCAGGGATAAGCGTTTCAAGCATTTCGCCGAGTAGGTCAAGAACCGGGCGAAGAGCGTCAAAAACCTGTGAGATAACAGGGGATAATTGCTCAAAAACAGGCTGTAGAATGCCGACAATCGTGTCACATAATTCACTTATAATCGGAATGAGAGGTGTAAGCAAATCATTCAAAAATGTAGCTAAGTCCTCTATAATCGGAGTAAGCGCTGCTAATAAACCGTTGAGCAACACGCCGGCAAGCTGAATAAACATCTCGATTACAGGCATTAACAGCTCTACAAGCGTGCTAAATAGTGGCATTATTGCCTGAATTGTCTGCATAAAATACGGCAACAAGTCCTGTATAATCTGCAGTAAAGGCGGAAATAATTGCTCAACAATCTGCACGATAATAGGGGCTAACTGCTCCATAAGCTGAGCTATAAACGGCAGTAGTTCCTCAATCAATGGCATAATCTGTTCAAGCATTGATACAATTATCGGAGCAACCTCTTCGCAAATGTTAATGAGCACAGGGGCGAGGTTCTCAGCTACACTTTCGATAAGCGGCGATAACTGTTCAAGCAACTTTCCTCCTAAGCCAATGAGCGAATTGAGTACAGGTTCAGCGACGGCACCGATTTGCGCCATTGTATCCGACAGTTGCTGATGTGCTCTGTTGGAAGCCATTACATCGCCGTTTGTTTCTTTGTACTGAGCCGACGCATCGGAGTATAAAGATGTGAGCGTTGATGTGATTAACTGCTGTCGCTCTTGCTCCGAGGAGCATTTTGCAAGTTTTTCGTTGAACTCATCTTCTGACACGCCCATCCAGTTAAGTGCATCGGCAAGCGGACCTGTTACAGCTCCGACTTTCGCTGTTTCATTCGCCGCCTCGGTTAAGCCCTCAATCGGCAGCGAATCACCAAACTGACCGTAAACACCTGTGCAAATTTCTGTCCAAGATTGCAAATCTTTGGTAGAATTGCAAAGCAAAGAAAGGTGGTTTGCGGCTTCTGTAGCTTGTCCGCTATCACCAACCACAGCATAGAGGTCAGAATATGTTTGTTTTGCGTCTGCCGCCGAAAATTTGTTTGTGGTAAAAGCTGTGTCAAGCTTGCCCATTTCTGTTCGGTATTCTCGGGTACTTTCTGCGACAGAGGACAATGCTCCTACGCCTGCCGCCGCACCGCCTACCATAGCAGTTCCCCATTTAGCAGCAGTTTTTATTCCGTTCCCGAGGGTTGAAGCAACGCCCTTGCTTTTTTTCTCGGTTTCTGAAATGGATTTGTTTGCTTCATCGTTATTCACGAATATTGAGCCGAACAGTTTAAATATTTCAACAGCCATTAGCTACACCTCCTCCCATTTGTAGTTATCAAGATAGCTTTCAACTTTTCTTTCGATTTCCTCTGTATCAACAACGCTTTCAGACTGTGCCGAACTTGTCACTGTGTTTACAAAGTCCACATAAGACAGACCCGTAAAGTTACCAACAACAGTTAAAATATAGGCTTTGTAAAGCAATTCGTCATTACGGTCATTTATAGCGTTTTTGATTATCTCGACAGCCTCAGAAAAAGACAGCTCATGCAGTACTGCAGTATTACCGCAACAATACTGCAGGAGCATTCCATATGTTCTTACTTCAAGGCTGAGAGCGAGGTAAAAAAACTTTTAATATCATTCTCTCTGATGATTGTCTTTACATTGTCGAGAACTTCGGGGATACTTAATTTACTCACCTCATCGGCAGTAATGTCGCCTCTGATGTCGGCAAGTAATGAATAAAATTCCTGTTCTGTTTCTTTGTTCGATAAAGAAGTTATCAGGGTTATCACAAATTCAAGACCGACCGCTTCGGTGTTGACCGTTTCATCTTTGCTGTTCTTTTTGACGGCAATGCGGTTTGCGAAATCTGCAATTTCCTCTTTGATGTCTGCTTTTTTGATAATGCGAGCAAGAGCAAATGCATCTTTAATATTCAGTTTTCTCATAATTATACCTCCGCTACTTCCGTTGTTTCTGTCGGTCTGAAAATCTTAAACGGCGGTTTGATTTCTTCCTCTGAATCATAAACCTCAGGTGAAAGATTGCCGTAGAACTGAGCCTCTACCTTGCCGTTGTCCTTGTCAGCAATCGCAAGTGTAAGACCATTCTCGTTAAATCCGTTAAACACCTGAATAATGCACGGCTTATCCTCTCCGAGCAGACAACCTACCCAAGTGATATTTTTGATATAGTCACCGTCAAGAATAACATCTCTGCCTGTGATTACATCGTAACCTACAACCTTTTCGTCTGTACCTTTGTCTGCGATGCCGAGACCGTAAATGAAGTTCTGAGTAGTCATTTCGGCAAGCGTTGCTTTGATGTAAACCTCCCAGCCGTCTACTACTGTATCACCTTTAGTCCTTGTTTTTACGCCGTCAAATTCAAGCCGTCTGAGTGTCGGCTTTGCCGAAAATTCACCGCCTTTAATCGTTACGCCAAGGCACTTGCCTGCCTTTTTTGCGCTTGCATATGTGTCCGTAGCAGGATCGTAATTTGCAAAAAACGCACCTGCGTCAAGAAGCATATGGTCAGCCGTCTTAGCATTATAACCGCTGTACGGTTTAATCTTTCGTGGCTTAACTGTTGCCATTTTAATCATCCTCTCTTTCGTAAACCCTCAATTCAAGGGTTGTCATTATTCTGTTTATTGTCTTATCAGATTCAGCGACATACTGCCTGTCGCAATTGTTATAAAATTTGTAATGTCGGTTGCCTTGCGTGTAGGTTGCCCTCGCAATTTCAGAGTAAATCCTATCCACAATATTGTCGATTTTCTCAGTAGTGAACCTATCGTACAGATTAAGCGTAACAAGATATTTCTTGTACGGTTCATCGGTGTAGAGCTGTTTAACCTCATATACAAGGCGAGGAAATCCGCTTTCTGCCTGCAAAAAACAAGAGGGTGCATACTCAGCGAATAAGTCTTTCAAAAATTTCTTGATATTATTCACCGCTGTATTCCCCCTCGTTCAATTTTCGTTCTGCCTCTTCTGTGCCTACGGCACTGAGGTACTGTTGTTCAATTTTTATGATGTCTTTGATGTTGCTTTCGGCGGCATCACTTAATGCTCCGATTTTTGGAACTTTGCTTGTGCCGATTTCTTGATACAAACCGTAGAATCCGCCCGGCTTAAATCCGACCTGCAGGTCAGGAACTTCTTGCTTTGAGCGTACCCAATACTGCGTGTTTTTCGCTAAGCGCCCCGTCCTGCGTTTTATTTTTTGTCGCGACCGTTTGCACACAAGTTTGCCAACATCTCGCAGAGCGGCTCTTTCAAGCTCTTTGAGCGTATATTGAATACGGTCAACATTGCTGATTATCTCAACGCCGTTTTTGGTAATTTTAACTGCTTTAGGCAAAGACATTATTTTCACCTACCACATCCGTTAAATACAGCTCCGTACGCTCTGTTCCTTTGATTTGATATGCACGATAGATTTTGAACTTTTTATTATCAAGGTAGCAAAATTCTTCGTTGTGGTACTCGAACGAGTTGACTTCAAGCATACATTCGGGTTTCAACCCGTTCGCCTGTGCCTGAAAAAATTCAGATTGTCGAACATATTTGCGTTGTGCATAAATCGTTCGGAGTTTTTCCTGATACACAATTTCGCCGATATCATTGGTTGTTTGCCCTGACTTTTCAACAAGTTTAACAAGAGTATCTGCATTCATTATGTTTGCACTCCTCTCGCCGCCATTGCATCGCGCAATTCTTCGTAATGCCGTGCCCATTCGCTATTAGCTGTCACCGAAAAATAAGCACGGCAATAGAATTTGATTGCCTGCATAACAAGTGCAGTTGAGTTTTTGTTGTTGACATCAACTCCTGCACCTGCCATGTCACTTTTGGCAGAATCAATGAGGGCAGATATTTCATCGTCAAACAGCACCGTATTGATACGGAGTGAAACCTTTACGGCTTCAATTTCATTTGATACTGCCATGATTCAAACCTCTTTTAAGCGCTCTTCTTAACGAGTTTCACCAAGCTGTGAGTATCCACAACCTTGCCGTCTGCAAGCATTACGGCTTTAAGGACTGTGTTATCGGTGTCGTCCTCTTCGTACTTTTTGACACTTAAGCCCATTACCTCGTTGAAGATGTAATCGTTAAGATTGAACATCATCGCAAAGGTTGTGTCGACTGAAACCGTATCAGCGTATGAATCCATATAGCCGTCTGTCGGGATAACAGCACGACCAAAAAGTGAGAGTGACGGCTTGCCGTTGAGACCCTCAGACATACGAGCAACAGGCTGACCGTTGCTGTCTGTAATTCCCATAAATGCAAAGAATGATTTCTTTGTCATAAGCCATACAGCATCGTCATATGCGGCAGGAAGAGCCGCCTCAGCATTACAAAGTGTTGAATAAGCAAGTTTACCCGTTTTTGCAATTTCGATAGTCTGACCCTCAGGCGGTGTGCAAGTAAGAATACCTGTCGGAGAGCCTGTGCCTGTACCCTTGATGATTGCCATTTCGCAAGCCTTAACAACTGCGTTCTTAATCTGGTCAATAAACTGCGATTCAAAAATGTCAAGTGCAGTCTTTGTCATAAAGAGTGAAAATGCTACTTTGCATTCGAGTTTATAGCCGGCAAAGACAACCTTGTCGGTAGTTACTTTCTGCTGATCTGAACCCTTTTCCTCATCAACCCAGCTTGCTGTTGGTCTGATGTTCTGTGTAGGGATAAGGAGCGCTGTCGGATACGCTGTCTTAAACACTCTTGCGTAAATCTCGCCGACTTTTTCAAGTTCAACAATCAAACGCTGATACATTGTAGTCGGTACAATTGCCGCCGCAGTACCCGATGTTGTCTGTGCCGCCGTGTTAGCAAACTTCTGTGGCACGGGTACGCCGTTCTGAATATAGTTAGCGAATGCTTTTCTGTATTCAAGTGTTGCGTACATATCTGTTACCTGTTCACCCTCATCTGTGAGGTCAATTTTTGTTTTGTGATTTTCAAATGGCGCAGGCATTTTAATTCCCTCCTCTGCATTTTTATTTGCCATTTTCACGGCAGAATTTTCAAACTCACTGTCAAGTTTATCAATCTGCTGTGTTACCTCTCTCGCCTCAGCGAGTTTGTTCTCTGCGATAAGCTGTTTAGCCTTATCATAGAGTGCATTTCTTTTGTCAAGATATTCCTGTCTGTTCATTCTGATTCAACATCCTTTCGTTTGAGTAATTCAAGCTTTGCTGTAAGCTGTGTTTTTTCACTTCTCATCTGTTTGATAATTGTGTCAGGGATAAGACCGTTAAGGCTTGCCGCAAGTTTAACTTTCACGGGCTTATTAGCGACATATTCGGTAATTTTGTCAATAAAACCTTTTTCAACCGCCTCATCGGCAGTAAGCCAAGTTTCGTTATCCATAAGTCCGATAAGCTCGTTCTCACTCATACCGGTTTTTAGCCTATACGCTGCTGCAACGGCTTTACTGGCTTTGAGCAACACGCCTGATTCATGTGCCATGTCATTGTAATCGCCTGCGGCGTAGCTTGAAACATTATGAATCATAAGCATACCTGTCGGCACAATTTCAGATGTGCACGCACAAGCAATATACGAAGCAGCTGAGGCGGCAAAAATAACCTTGATTGTAGCCTTGCTTTCGGCGAGCATATCGTAAATTTCGGAGGCGGCAAAGATGTCACCACCTGATGAATTAATAACAACCTGTACGCCCTCATCGTCCGCCACAGCATCAAGCTGTAAGCGAATGTCGGCCGGGCAGCAAGAAGCTACTCCAAACCAGTCGTAAATCCACTTGTCATCGTTCGTAATGATAGGGCCCTTAATGTCAATCGTTTTCGGCATCATTTTCACCTCCCTGCCCAAGTGATTTAATTATCAGAAGTTCTTCACTGCTAAGCTCCCAGTTATTCGTTTCCATCGCTTCGGCTTTCTGCAATTCGGCTTTGATACTATCCGAAATCAAAAAACCAGCGCCAAAAATAGACTTTTTCTTCGCTCTTTGTGATTCTAAAGCTCTGATAAAATGGCATTGCGATTTTTTTATTTTTATATCAATGCCATACTTCGCAAAAGGATAAAGTTTAGCACTGGTAATTACGCTATCAGGATAAGAATATTTTGGGAGGTGTTTCTTTATTGCGGCAAGCGTTTTATTATCTGCAAGCTCAACTGCTTTATATAAAGTTGGAGCAGTTCTTATTTGCAAATCAGAATCATCTAAATTTGTAATAAATGATGTGTTTACAACTGCACCATTTTCGTATGTAATACTAATGCCGCAAAGAATTATTGTGTAGTTGCAACTTCTTTTATTGCTAAAAATAGTAAGAGTAGGAGCAAATAAAAAGCATTTAATTTTGTTGCGAGTATAAAAATCTAAAATTTTTGCAAAAAGGCTAAAGGGCGGATTATCAACAACTATTTTTCCCGAATAATCGTAATTTTCGTAATCGCCTCCGGGATAAAACGGACGGCAAAAAATAGATTTATCAAGATTGTATTCGTTTGCCACCCAATCGCTTATAGCTTCATAAACTAACGATGGTGTATAACAATCATCTGTTGTTTTCTTGGGTTTAAATTTTTCAACAAAATCTTCATAATTTTTACTCTCCACTTTCTTCACCTCCTTCGTCAACTGCAACTGTATCTAATCTTCTGAGCGGAGTGTCTCCGCCCGCAACAGGAGCAAGACCAAGTGATTCTCGCCATTCATTCGGGAGCATTGCACCACGGTCAACCATTCCGGCAAAATTTAGCTTAGTTTTAAGACTTGCAGATTGTAGATTGAACGAACCTACTGCGATGTAATTTCCACAACTACGCTGACGGCGAGTGAATAGTTTCCGTGTCAGCTCGTTTTTAAGCTGAATGATTTTAGGCGAAATCACCGCCTCAAAGTAGGCGTTTTCTTCATCTTCGTTCGCTGTTGATGTGATAATTTTTACATTGGTGTTAAAAAGCTCAAGGATTCTGTTTTTTGTTCTATCCATTTGCAAAGCATTTGGTACATAATCATTCGGGGTTATCTGATTTGCGTCAACCTTTGCGTCAACTGCCGCAACACCCACGGAGCTGTTGCTGATGTTAAGGTAGTTATCGGCAAATGCTTTAGCGTTTTTCTTCAAATCCTCGGGACGCAACGATGAGGTATATTTCAGTAACCATTTGATTACGCTTGAATTTCGGATAGCGCTGATGATACCGCTGTCAGTTGTTTCAACGATTTCAAGCAAAGGAGCAAGAGCCTTAAATTTGCCACTTCCGAATATATCATTTTCTGCAAAATCATCACGCAAATGTATGACATCTTCGGAGGCAAAGCGGTAGGTCTTGCCGTTTGCAAGGATAAACTCATAAACAAGGTTGCCATTCGTATCGTACAAATCTGTAGCTGATTTAGCCGGTATGAAATACAATTCCGTAGGCAAGCCGTTTGTGTCTCTAATGATGAGCCAAAAAGCATTGCCCGATAGCGATAGCTGTGTGCTTGTTCTGTACAAAAGCATATCCATTGTTGTGTACGGGTTTGGTTCTTCAAGCAAAAATTTGACATAAGGCTCTGGATTGATTAACAAGTCTTTTCCGCCGTCAACGATTGTTTCTCTTATGTGTTTAATGGACAACTTCGAGAATCTGAGAGCCTGTGCATTAACGCAAGCTCGGACGGTGTCAGAATCATATGCCCTGTTGCCCCAAAGGAAGAAATTTGAATTATTTTGTGTGACAAGTTCAACCCTTGAAAAATTTTTTGTCTTTCTGACATTGCGGACAGAATTTAAAAAGTTTTTGAATTTTCCCATTTTCTCGCCTCCTAAATAATGCTTAAATATTCATCTTCATATTCAAAATATATCGTGTAAGCGTCAAGCAATGCCGCAGTACCGTCAATTCGTCTTGTTGACTTTGAGGTCTTAATCGGCTGTATATTACCGTTTCTGTCCTCATCTATTGCGGTGTTTGCAAGACACCATTTATCTATCGGATTGTTGTTGTAGATTATTCTTTTCTTGACAAGGTCTGCTTTGAGGGCTTTCATCGGAGCGGACAGCGTTTTCTTGCCCTGATGTACAGCTTCCATAACGGTAGGTCCGAAAGCGTCAATCATCTGATTAACCCACATCTGAGCCGACCAAGCGTCATAGCCCTCTTTCCACAAGTAAATATCGTATTCGTCTTGCAGTTCTTGATACCACGCCGTAACAATACTTGCGTCAATCTTGTTTCCGGGGCAGGTACGCATGAAGCCTTGTTCTATCCACTTGTCATACGGAATCTTATCCTCGGTTACTTTTTTCTCCACAAGATCTGCAGGTATCCAGTACATAGACATTACATAAATGTTTTCGTTATCAGGCACTCGGAACAACATCTTTGCCGCTGTCAGGTCAGTTGTGCTTGATAAGTCTGCACCGCCTATGCCGTAGGTCGGATGAAGCTCCTTCGCATCGAATTTTGTTTCGTTGTTAAGTTCCTCAAAATTGAGCCACGATTCAGTTGATGTTTCGGCTATGTTAAATTCTTTACATACAAGGTTGCGTACAAGTGACGGATTTGCTTGCGCTTTCTTGACCTTGCTTGCAAGAGCGTTTCGGTTTTTAATCGTGCCGAGCCCCGGGTTTGCCTTTTCCCAACAATCGGGTTTTTCCCATTCTTCACGCTTATCGAGCTCGTAAATGATGTAAAGGCTGTGTTCGTCCTTGTAGCCTACATCGTCAAACAAGCCGTTTGTGGTGCGGACAGCATCATCATAGATTTCATCGTAGATGTCCTCTCTGATTTTTCCGGCTGTTGTTGTAACAAGAATAAGCGGTTGGTCTCGTCCGATAGTGCCGTCTGCCATAATGTCATAGAGCTGTCTGCCATTTTTCCATTGGTGAAGTTCGTCCATAAGGCAGCAATGCACATTCAAACCGTCGAGCGTGTCCGAATCAGAGGCGAGAGGTTTAAACACTCCGCAGTTATAATCTTCTGAACTTAGCTCATTTAACAACGGCTTAATTCGCTTTAGCAAAGTTTCGCTTTTGCGAACCATTCGCTTTGCCTCTTGCCAAATGATTTTAGCTTGGTCACGCTTTGTAGCAACTGCATACACTTCGGGACCGGGTTCGCCGTCGCCGATGAGCATATACAAGCCAACCGCAGAGGCAAGCAAAGACTTGCCGTTTTTCTTCCCAATAATCAACACGGATAAGTTATATTGCCTTATGCCGTCATCATCTACAAAGCCAAATGTCGCCGCAAGCCACGCTTTTTCCCACAGTTCAAGCTTCACAAGTTGACCGCCCATTTTACCTTTACTGTGTCGGCAGTAGTTTTCAACAAATTCAATAATGTGATTTCCTCGCTTAGCGTCATAGTGGTAGCCGTCTGTCGGGTTAATCACTTTATCGCTTAAATATTTGTACCATTTGCGTATCTTATCGCAAATGGTAACCTTGCCGTTTTGTATCTGTTCGTAATATTCGAGTATCGGATTATAACTCAATGGATAGCGCTTCAAAGCTTGTCACGCCCCTCGACGAAATCGTCAAAGCCATCTGTAGTCGAAGTCTTTGCCTCGGTCACTTTTGGCAGCATATCATTAAGCTGTTTAATGTATTTGAGATAGTTGCCGAGCATTGTGTTATATAAATCCGCCTCAGGTCTTTTGCGTGAGTACGGCTCTTGTGTTTCCGACTGCGAAAACAATTCAGTCAAGCCATAAATCGCAATGTCCTGTTGCAATTCTTTAAGTCTGATTCGAGTAAACGCCGCATTTTCAATCAAGCCGACAGCGAGGTCTTTTTTCTTAACTTCTATGTCCTCGTAGATTTCCGTTAATCGCTTTATCTCTCGTTTAATCGCTCTTTGTTCCTTCTGTTCGTCAGTCATTTCAAGTCACCGTCCTTTCACACAAGATTTTAGGGGGAGGGGGGCTATATGTAAGGTGCGCAAAAAATCTAACTGCCCCCCTCGGTCCTACAGTCACCGATTTCCGATTTTTTAATGGGGGGGATAATCGGTCGGAGCATTCCGCTCTCATCAAAAAAATATTTTTTCGGTTCGCAACCTATCCCGTGTCCCGGTAAATCATCGTGACATTTTTTGCACACAAATAATAAATTGTCGTGATTGAGAGTAACATCAGGATTGTTTATGTTGCTCTCGTTAATCATGATTTTATGGTGTACGATAAAGCCGTGTCGCTCCTTGCATAACTGACACAATCCGCCGTCGATAAGCATTCGCTCAGCAATAAAACTTTGTCGGCAATCCTGCCACTTTTTAGATTTATAAAATCCTATAGCAAATGCCTTAGCCATACCGTACACCACCAAATAAAAAATGGACTTACAACACAGATAGTCCGTCTGCATTATAAGTCCATTATATATTTTTTCTCGTTGCAATATTGGTGCAATTTAATTATTGCTTGTTATCTTTCGTCTGTTTTAGTCAGCCCTAATAAATAATCAGTAGTAACATTCAGAGCAATTGACAACTTGCGTATGTTGTTGGTTGTCGGTGCTATTTCGGCTGTTAGATATCTACAAATCTGACTGCGTTGTACTCCCGATTTTTTCGCTAACTTTGTCGGGCTGATATCTCTCAATTTCATAGCCTTTTCAAGTTGCGTTGAAAAGTCAACATCAGTCCTGTGTATTTTGTCCACTAATTCGTTGCCCCCCTTTTAAAATCTTTAGCTTTATACACTTTACAAAATCTTCCTTTTGAATCAAATGTGGTTTTGTTTTTCGCAAGGCAGTAATAAAATAAGATGATGAAGCTTGAAAAAATTATTTTTTCCGTAATACACGCAGGTCGCACAACGCTTGTGCTTTCGTCTGTATTCATCAGGTGTCATAACTATCTACCTCGCTTTCAAGCCAATGTTTTGTGCAGTCAATACAACTGTCATTAAATCGCTTTTCCATAGGACAGCCGACATATGGCGTACCGTATGGGCAACTGAAAAAGTCCATACAACTCCGAGCCATTTCATCGATACTCATTGATTTGATTTTTTCAAAGTTTGTCATTGTGTTCACACCTCACCTCAACAATTCATCTGTTGTGATGTTAAATAAATCCGCTACAGCTATTATGGTTTCGATATTAGGCTCAAATTTTCCCTGCTCATAGTAAGATATACTTGTTCTGCTCAAATAGAGCTTTTCGCCCAGTTCATCTTGCGTTAAGCCATTTTCAAGTCTTAACGCTTTTAGCTTTTCGGGGAATGCCATTATCTTCATCACTCCTCCAAAAGCTCGGGATTGTCATAGATATTGCCGATTACTTCAATTTGTTTCAAATCTTGATAATATCCAAACGAGACCAAAATATGCTGTTCCGTTTCTTTGTTCAAACACTACGTTATGAACAGTATCACCATATTTTACAATATCCCCCTCAAAAATCTTCGTGCCGTTCTTGTCGGTCAAGCCTGTGTACTGACCGACTGTATCTGCGTAAACGGGATATTTTTCTACTGTAGGCTCTTGCTGATAAATTATTGCAAAATCGCCATCACCATTCTGTGGAAAAATACCGCCGTAAGCCCAATTGCTTTTTATTTTCTCACCGTTTAGTCTGACTTTCTCGCCATATCTGCGAGTTTGACCTCTGAATAATATTTCTCTCATTCTTCATTCTCCTTTAATTTTTCGGTTATTCTTTTGGTTAAGCCGTTTTCATTGGTTAGGCATTCTAAGGCTTGGAGGGCATTGATTACGGTTTGCTCGTTGGTTTGGGACTGATACATCTTACGGACGAAGTCGGCGCTTTTCTTTACATTATCCATAATTCTTTGGGAGAGCATACGGTATTCGTCTGCGTTGTCCCTGTCACGCTTATACTCCGTTCTGAGCTTATCCTGCCATTCAAGGCAGATGTTTATGTCCCAGCCTTTATGACGGTTGTTGTAGCCGACCTTTGCAAGTCTTGAAAAGTATTTATATTCGGGTGGCGGAAAGGATGAGTAATCAAGCTGGCCGTCAATTGCTTTATCCTCAAGCTGCTCAAATACCTCTGGATTTTTAAAATCATATTTTTTCATATTACCTCTTTCGGAGGGTAGTGGAAGGTTTGGAGCTATTTTAAAGAACCCTTTCTATATATATAATATTAGTTTATTTTTCTTATACGAAAGGTTAGAAAAACCGTCAAACCCTCCACCACCCTCCACCTCAACAGTCTTTAAAAAGTGAAATGCCGTTGAAAAAGTTATAGTTTTTGCCTCTTACCTTTTCAAATCGTTTGGCAAGTTCGGTGCTGAATTTGGTATTTGACATACAATATTCGTTGTTATCCCCCGCCCAGCTTGTATAGGCAGCATAGAGCGCGCTTGCCTGAACCGAACCCTCTAACACACATCTGTCCTCGATAAAGGCGGAAATAACATCCATTTCACGCTTGTACTCTCTCACGCTCTGAAGAACGGCAGACGGCATTTTCAAGCCCTCCTTCTGCCACAGAATACAGCCGTCGATACACCATTTGAAAATTGCTGTCATTTCGGCTTTAAGCTTATGCGTAAGGTTCTTATCAACCTTATCCTCGGGAATCTGAACATTGAACGGTATCATATGTATTCTTCGCCATATGCCCGTGTCGGTGCCTCTGATAATCGGTTTATGGTTTGTCGCCATCCACAGCTTGAACTCGGGCTTGAACTCAAATTCCTCGCTGTACAGCTTTCTTGCCGTTACGGTATCGTCACCCGTAAGCTGTTTGAGAAGTCCCTCATTAATTCGCACGCCCTCGTTCGGCTCAACCGAGGTGACAAGTCTTGCACCCTTTAACCGTGCAATGTCGCTGTTTATGGCACTGCTCTGCGAGTTTCTTACCATAATTGTTTCAGGCTGAATGTTTGCGGCATAATCGCCGAATACATCACGGATAACATCAATGAATGTACTCTTGCCGTTTCGTCCCGTGCCGTAAAGGAAAAATGCGCATTGTTCGGCTGTTGAGCCTGTCAGACTGTAACCGACCGCCTTTTGAATGTAGCGAATAAGCTCCTTATCGCCTGCAAAAATATCGTCAAGGAATGCAAGCCAACGGGGACACTCTGCCGTTTGAGAACAGTCAACCGAAGTAATCTTTGTGAAATAATATTCGGGATTATGCGCCCTCACTTCGCCGTTTTTAAGGTTGATTATTCCGCTTGGGGTGTTCAATGCCATACGGTATTTATCCATTTGTGCCGGAAGTACGGGGATATGGTGTTCAACCTCGTTGAGCATTGCTTTTTTTGATTTGTTGGAACGGCTTGCTTTCATATGCTTTTCAAATGCCTTTGACATATCTCCGCCGTTCTCTTCATCAGCTTGCAAGTACAGCTTTGCTTCGGCTTTCATAGCCTCAACGCTTTTGTCCGCCATTCGCAAAACTACCCCGATATTGTCAACACACCACTTCATAGAATTGTAGTAATACCACTTTTTCTCAGTGTAACAATACCTTACATTATCGCCGAATAAATCAACGAACCTGTCGGCATTGCCCATATCGTCAAAGGTGTAGGCACGCATTTTTTCTTCGTCAACCGCTTGAACAGCCTTGCCCTCACCGATTGAAATTGAATAATCGTTATGCTGTTTTGGGTTATAGGTCTGCGTACAGCCCGACACAGCCTTTTGCAATGTTATAATGCCGTAGGTTGTACCCGACTGCTTTCTGTCCCACTTGTCACGCATTAAGCCTGATTGTCTGAAAATCGAATCCATTTTGTCGGTATCGCAACCGCACCAAAACGCAAGCATATTGCAGAATGCCATATCAGCCTCGCTCTGTGACGCATAAGCCGAAAAATCACCGCTGTATAAGGCTCTGAAAAGATTGCCGTTTTTGGCATTGCAGGCGATTCTGACAATATCGTCAACGGTGTTCGGATTAGCCTCAATGCTACGGAGCTTAGGCTGTGGCTCTGTTGCCTTGCCGAGATATTTTGAATGCAACGGCTTTATGCTTTCGGTGCAATCGTTTATGTACGCATATGCAGAGCAGTAATCACCTGTCACAACGAAAAATCTGCCGTTTTCATACATTTCAAAACCGCCTGAATCATTCTTCGCCTTTCTTCTGCCCTCGGGAAGACTTCCCTTGCAGATTATGTGAATGCCTGTCTTGCTCTGAGAAAATTCGGTATAGCTCTGCAGAGTGTTCACAAACTCGCTGATTATGTTGTCAGCTCCGCCGTTTTGGTAGTCCTGAATGTCATTCGGCATATCGTCAAGGTCAACACCGAAAAACGGTGAATTTGAGAACATAAAGCCTATACCCGAATATTTGGCGGATTCTCTGACTGCCGTTTCAAAGTCCGACCAAGTGTCCGAGTTATTCGGCATTGCAAAGCCACCCGTTCTTGGATTTATCGGTTTCTTTGAAATTCCGCTGTGCGATTTCGGATCTGGATATGACTGCCAGCACACCCAGTTTTTGTAACCTTTCAATTCCTCGGGAACTGCAAAATATTTATTTTTATTTGGGTTTAAATTTGTAAAGCCCATTTTTTCACCTCCATATATAAGGAAAAAGACGGTGAAAATTGCACTGTTTTATGCAATTCCCGAAGAATTTTTTTAAAATCAGAACGGCAAATCATCGTCAATCGGCATATCAACAAAGCCCTGATTTGCAGGCTGAGCAGGGGCATAACTCTGCTGTGGCTGTGCATAGGTCTGCGCCGTTGAACTCTGCGACTGCTTAAAAGTATGCTTGACCTCGGGAAATTTTGTAGGATTAAGTCGGCTCACCTCTTCCCTCTTTTCGCCGTTCCATTCGCCGTGCTTAATCGTTACACGCACAGGCTTTTTAATAAGCTCTTCAAGGAACTGTTCAAGGCTGTCGTAATCCTTGCCGTCGGGAAGTCCTGCCGCTTTGCCGAGCGCCATAACCTGATTAAAGCCGTAGCCCTTGACCTGCTTGTCGTTCTCGGTAGGCTCGTTTCGTTTCCACAGGGTATGGAAGATATAGCCGTTTTTATAGTTCTGTTCAACATCGTTTCTGATTAAAAATCTGATATTAAGACAGGTTTTGTCTTTGCCGTTTTTAGTGTATGTGCGTTCCTCTGCTCTTGCAATAAGGCACTCGTAGTCGCCTACGGGCTTGATTGAATCGGACTGAGTTGCCGCTGCCATATTTGTTTTAAATCCCATAATTTTACCCCTTTGTTATTAGCTCTATTGCCTCATCGGCACTTCTGCACACTCCTGCAACAGCACCGTTGAGTTTCATCAGCTGTATGAATTTCTGCTGTTTTTCGGTAGGTTTGCCTTTTGGTGTTTTAACCTCAATAAAGACTGCTCTTCCGTCTGATTTTCTGACACCGAACAAATCCGAAAATCCGGGCGGAACTCCCGTGTTGAAATATCTGCCGTCCTTTGTAAAGCCTGCACCTACATTTATACGGAAAATATCGCAGTACGGTGCAATTGCAATACGGATTTTATTCTGAATTGCGTGTTCTTCTGTCAAGCTATCATACCTCTCTTTCGTGCCTGATAATACGCCCAGCCGGGCTTATATCCGTGTGTTTTTGCGTAAACAAGTAAATCGTTGTAGCTGCCGCAATCAGATGGTGAACTGAAATCGAGCTTAAAGCCCTCAACCTTTATAAGCTCTGCTGTGGTATCGTTTTCAACGGTTCTTTCGGCTGTCGGGAAAACATAACCGCAATGCGGACACACGGCTTTCTGCCCTGCCGGCGGTGCTGAAAATGTAAAGAAACATTCGGGACATTGTCTGACCTTTTCCTCCTGCTCCTTTTCGATTTTTTTAACACTCAGCTTTTTGCGTTTTTCAAGCGTCCATTCTCGGTCGTCATCAGGCATTCCGTGCCTTGCATAGTTGCCCACATGGTCAATGATTACCGCCCTTTTGTTTGGCTTATAGCGCATACATCGCATTGACTGCTGAATGTAAAGCGTAAGGCTGTGAGTAGGACGGAGCAGAATTGTACATTCGCAGTCAGGAACATCAAAGCCCTCTGAAATCAAATCCACATTGCAGAGGATTGTAATTTTGCCGTTTCTGAAATCGGATATAATCTGTTCTCTCTGTGCCTTCGGAGTTGCTCCGTCAATATGCCTTGCTGATATGCCTGCGTCACAAAAAGCCTTCGCCGTTGCAAGACTGTGCTTTACCGAGGAACAGTAACAGACGGCTTTCTTACCGTCTGCAAGCTGTTTGTAATATTTGATAACATCACCGAATACCGTGTTTTTTATCATTGCCTTTTCAATGTCGGCGGTGACATACTCGCCCATTTTGGTGTGTAAACCCGTAAGGTCGGCGACACTCGGAGCGTAGTAGTCATACGGGGCAAGGCAGTTATGCTCAATGAGCCATTTTGTACTCACCCCGATTATTAATTTATCGTTGACATCACCCAAACCGTCACCGTTTAATCGGACAGGTGTTGCGGTGACGCCAACCCTCGGAACATCCGAAAAATGTTCGTAAATGCGTTTGTAGCTTTGTGCAAGGCTGTGATGATTTTCGTCTGTGATGATAAGTGCGGGTTTTGGCAGTTTCTTCAATCTTCGTGTAAAGGTCTGCACCATACCGATTTGGCACAAATCCATAAGCACACCCCAGCGGACAAAGGTTCTGAATATTTGGTCAACAAGCTCTCTCCTGTGAACAAGGAACAGCACCCGTTTCCCGTTCCAAGTTGTTCGTCTTGCAATTTCTGCAACAATGCAGGACTTTCCGCCACCGCAACCGAGGACAATGCAAGGAGCTTTGTAACCCTCTCGCCAAGCCTGTCTTACCTGTTCAACAAGGTCATTCTGATACGGTCGAAGTTGCATTGTCTGCACCCTCTCTCTGCTTTTCCTGTTTCTTCTGCTTTATCAGCTTTGCGACACACTGCATACAGAGCTGTCTGCCGTAATTTTTTGTTGTGCCGTCAATAATCTGTTTAACGGTGCGTTTGCCGTCCGAAAGTATCGGTGCTTTGCACTCATCACAATACTGTTCGGGTTGCATTGAATAGTATGTTCTCAATGCCTCATCAACAATTTTAAGGTCATTTGATATGTACATTGAATCAAACAAGCCTATCGGACTTTTGCAGGTATCGTTACCGTCCGTTTGTGTTGCAAAAAGATACTTGCCGTCAACGACAACAGTTTTCAAAACCGTGGTAAACATTCCCTCGACCGAGATTTTTTCGTCAAGCAACTTGCCGATTGTTTTAGCTTTCTGTCTGCCGTTTTCGTCGGTTTCAATATGGCTGAGAAAATAAACAATCGTGTCATTCGGGAGAGTTTCAACCTCTTTTACAAGCTCCCAAAAATTTTTACCGATATCGGTAAACTTCTGAAAGCCTGTTTCCTTGGCTCTTCTCATATACTCGTTAGCCATGAGATACTGTGCGTCATCAACTGCAATCGACTTGCATTTCTGCTTTTTGATAAAGTCCTCAATATCAATGTAATTGTCGGAATTGATTGAAGAAGTAAATTTTGTTCTGAACGGGAGTGATTTTCCGTTTACATTCACAAGAGCCAGTTCATTTGCTTTGAAATTTCTTAAAGAGGCAGATTTTCCGCTGCCTGAATATCCTAAAACCAATATAGGTAATCCCATAAATAACACCTCACTTAATACTTAATGACTGCTTGGATTCCATATGTACGAAGGGAATTTCTTCGCCCTTTTTGCAGAGAGCCTTGACATCATTCTTTTTCACTTCGGGCATACTGTACTTTAAGAGGTGGTCAAGATTGTGTTCCTCTGCCCACTCAACAAATGAAATTTCATCATCAACGACAAGGCTCGGAGCGTTCTTTTTAAGCGACATAACCGCTCTCGGCATATCAATCTTCTGTCTGCCGAGTGCCTGCATTGACTTAAACAGATAGGTTTTAAGACTCTCCGCCTGTTTTTCTTTTTGTGACTGTCTTTTTGCAATTGCCGCCTTTTCGGCTTTAAGCATTTTAGCCTCGGCAAGAAGCTGTTTGTAGTAGATTGCAATGCTCTCAGCTTTCTCGTCAAATTCGCCCTCAATACCAGTGAGAGTATCGAACCACGCTGTCAACATCTTGTTGCGGTATGCGTCCACATTAGCAATGATATTGCCGTCATCATCAATCGGCATTCCGTCTGCATTCGTATCGGGTTCCCATTCGTTGATAGCGTCAAACTGATTAAATAAATCCGAGTACATCTCGGTAAGCTCATAAAGTTTCATTGTTGTTCCCCCTAAAGATTTATGTTTTGTGTGGCAAGTGCCTCCAATAAATGTTCAACCTTGCCTTTGAAAAATTCCTTGTCCTGTGACTGCTTGGCGAAATCGAGCATACGGACAAAGCTGTCATATGCAATTGACAAGTATGCCTTAAAGACATCCTTGTCATCTGATGGACCGTCGGCAGTCTGAACATTTTTCAGCCTTTCTTCATACTCCTCTTTCTGTTTGCGAAGAGCCTCCTGTTTTTCATCTTCAAGCTGTTTTCTGACAATTTTTTCGTTGTTGCGGTATTCTTCTTCGAGTTCGTCATAATGCTTAATGTTCTCCCTTTCCAAAGCCTTAATCGTTTCATTGAGTCTGCGTTCATTGTCGCTCTTCAACGACACAATTTTGAACGCTATGTATCAGATTCACTTTGCCTTCGTTTACTTTGTTTTTGTTCAAAACCATTATGCAAGTTGATATGCCCGTACATTCAAACATATTGTTTGGTAAAGTAACAATCGACTCAATCAAATCATTATCAATCAAATATTTTCGTATATTGTATTCATTGTGTTGCGTTAATGCACCCATTGGCAGTATTAAAACAGCTTTGTTTGCTCTCGCAATGCAATTAAAAACAAACGCATAATTCGCATTACTCGCGGACGGAATAACAGGAAATCTAATGTCATTTTCAAGTGGCAACGGCGGTTGCCATTTGACATTGTAAGGCGGATTACTTATTGCAACATCACAATGCAGATTGATTTGTTCGTTGCTTGATAATTCGTCCACCTTGCTATATTTGTCATCTGCCGAAAGTTTATATATTTTTAAAAACTTACGTGTCAATACATCGCCGTTTAAAACATAGCCATTTACATTATGCAAGCATAGATTAAAAAGTAAAAACGGTATAACCTTTTCGTCCAGTTCTTCAATACAAACAAATTTTACTTTGCTATCTTTTAGCATTTGTACCGCCAAAGCTCCGCTACCACCGCAACAATCGTAAACAGTTTCACAATTGCCGGCTAAAGCAGATACTAATTTACAAAGGCTTTTTGGGGTATAATCCTGCTTCTTTTCTGTTCTGTCGGCTTCGTAGTATTGCCATAAAGCTTGTAACCAGTCTTTTGAACCGTCATCGAGTTTTTTGTACTCATCAAAAATATAAAAATTTGGCTTTTGAACAACATCAAGTAAAGCATTTCCGATTTCTGATGTTTTGGTGACATTGAGTAATTCAAAAATTTTGTTTTTAAATTCAAGTAATTCGATAAATATCACTTCCTTCTTGATTTTTTAATCAATAAAGGATATAATCAAATCGGTGATATTTGTTATATCCTTGCTATCCGTTGAGGCTTTGCAGAGCTTCAGCGGATTTTTCTTTTTCAGTTGACATTTGAAACACCCACACACTCAAAATTTACCGTGTCGGATTCAGGCGTTTCATAGCCTTTGAGCTTGCGGGCAAGTTCTGCGTTTTTCGCTCTTTCGGCAACATATAAGGCTGTCACCTTGTTAAGCTTTGCTTTTGTTTTTTCAAGACAGCTGTTCGCAATGTCACGCTCCTGCTCGGTGCTTGCAAGACTTTTTTGCGTGTATTTAAGCTGGTCTTTGCTGTCACGGTACTTTTTCCTAAGTGACCTTTTTGTTTCTAAATCTTTTAATGCCATTTGTTACATTCCTTTCTTTTGGCGGTTATTTGCAATAATATCCATTTCTGTGCTCCTCTATATACTGTTCTATTTCGTTTTTC
>OIYS01000580.1_pt1 | contig 24051 bp, 24 predicted proteins | sample 1588271 | NCBI WGS metagenome assembly OIYS01 (sample SAMN03283286) | human gut metagenome | biome: human-associated habitat; material: feces | host: Homo sapiens | place: Peru | collected 2012
AAGTAAAACCTTTCTTCATGTTATCCTCCTATTCTATGTAAATTATACTAAAAAAGATTGATTAAATCAATCTTTTTTAAACTCTTTCCACATCTATATAAGTCATATGACCATTTAAATCAACTTCTTCAGTTAGATTGAATTTAACTACTATGTCTACTGATAAAGTTTCATTTTTTATAAATTCTTCAAACTTAGATACAGCTTCTGTTACCTCATCGTCACCATTATAATAAAGGGTTATACGATCAGCTATATCAAAATCTTTAGCTTTTCTCATATTTTGTACTTTAGATACAAGTTCACGAGCTATACCTTCCATAATTAAATCGTTAGTAAGTTCCGTATTAATTATAATGAAATTATTAGAGTCTGTAGCTACATCGAATCCTTCTTTTGAATTTGTTCTTATATCTACCATAGAATGTGTTATATCACATTCTTTATCTCCTATTGTCATTTTAATTATTTCATTATTTTGAAGTTTACTTATATCATCTATAGATAAATTTAATAATTTTTCTTGGAATTCTTTTATAAGAGGTCCAAATGTTCTTCCAACTTCTTTAAAGTTTGGTTTAACAGTAAAATTCATATAGTTTTCTACATCACTAATAAATTTAACTTCTTTAACATTTAATTCTTCCTTTATCAAATCAACTAAATCACTTATTAATGATTTATTTTTAGTATCCAATAATGCTTCTGTTAAAGGTTGTCTTACTTTAATTTTTACTTCTTCTCTTATATTTCTTCCAAGACTTATTAAATCTCTTACTAAATCCATTCTAGATTCTATCTTTTCATTTATTAATGTCTCATCGCATTTTGGATAATCAGCTAAATGTACTGACTTATTACCTGTTAATTTAGTATATATTTCTTCTGATGTAAATGGTGAGAATGGTGCGATAAGTTTACAAACACCTACGAGTACATCATATGTTACTTTATATACTGCAAGCTTTGACGTATCATTAATTGAAGCCCAAAATCTTCTTCTATTTCTTCTAATATACCAATTAGATAAATCTTCTGCTACAAAGTTTTGTATTTCTCTAACACTTGTAGTTAAATCATAATTATCCATACTATTAGTTACTTTTCTTACTAATTTATTATATTTAGATAATAACCATTTATCTATTTCTTCCATATCTTCATATTTTATATCATATTCTTTTGGATCTATATTATCTATATTAGCATACATACTAAAGAATGCATATGTATTTTTTAAAGTATTAAAGAATTTTGATTGTACTTCTTTTATACCATCTTCATCAAATCTAAGTGGTGTCCATACTGGTGATGTATATAACATATACCATCTAATAGGATCAGCACCATATTTATTTATTACTGTAAAAGGTTCTACTGCATTACCTTTACTTTTATGCATTTTATGACCAAATTTATCAGTAATTAAATCATTTACAAGTACATTTTTATAAGGACTTTTACCTGTTACAAAAGTTGATATAACAAGTAATGAATAAAACCAACCTCTTGTTTGATCTATTCCTTCACTTATAAAATCAGCTGGAAATTGAGATTCAAATAATTCTTTGTTTTCAAATGGATAATGATATTGTGCGAATGGCATAGAACCAGAATCGAACCAACAATCCATAACTTCAGTTATTCTTGTCATAGCCTTACCACATTTACTACATTTAATATGTACATCATCTACATAAGGTCTATGAAGTTCTATAGTCTCATCAATATCTTCAATAGATTTTTCTACTAATTCTTTACGTGAACCTATCATTTCTTTATGACCACATTCACATTCCCATAAAGGAATTGGTGTACCCCAATATCTATTACGTGATATTGCCCAATCATTTAAATTGTCTAACCAATTACCAAATCTTTTTTCTCCTACATAATCTGGGTGCCAATTAACTGTCTTATTAGCTTCAATTATTTTATCTTTAAAGTCAGTTACTTTTATATATAAACTTGGTTTAGAATAATAAACTAATGGTGTTTTACATCTCCAACAATGTGGATAATTATGAACCATTTTTTGTTTTTTAAATAATTTATCATGACTTGATAAGTATTTAATTATTTCTATTTCTAACTCTGGATCTACTACAAGTCTTCCTTTCCAAGGCCCTTCTTTATAGCAACCATTTTCATCAACTGGATTTAAAACAGGTAAATCATATTTAAGTCCAACCTCATAGTCATCTTGTCCAAATGCTGGTGCGATATGAACTATACCAGTACCATCTTCCATAGTTACATAATCTGCACAAGTTACAAAAAATGCTTTTTTATTTACTTTTAAGAAATCTAAGTATTGTTCATATTCTAAATACTCTAATTCTTTTCCTTTATATTTTTCTATTATTTCGTAATCATCACCTAATACTTTGTTTGCTAATTTTTCTGCTACTATAAAATTATATCCTTTAGATAAACATTTTACATAAACTTCATTAGGATTTACACAAGCAGCAACATTTGACATAAGTGTCCAAGGAGTAGTTGTCCATATTAGTAAATATGTATTATCTTGATTTTTTACTTTAAATGGTACTGTAACTGTATTAACAGTTATTTCCTTATATCCTTGAGCAACCTCATGACTTGCAAGACCGGTACCACATCTAGGACAATATGGAAGTATTTTAAGTCCATTATAAATTAATCCTTCATCAAAAAATTTCTTTAATATCCACCATTCAGTTTCAATATAGTTATTATCATATGTAATATATGGATGTTTTAAATCAATGAATTGTCCCATTTTGTTAGTAAAATCCTTAAAAGCCGCTTCATTTTTCCAAACACTTTCTCTACACTTTTCATTAAAAGCTTTTATTCCATATTTTTCAATATCACCTTTACCATTAAAGCCTAATTCTTTTTCAACTTGAACTTCAACTGGTAATCCATGTGTATCCCATCCTACTTTTCTAAGTACTCTAAATCCTTGCATAGTTTTATATTTACAATATGTATCTTTTAATAATTTAGCAAGCATATGATGAATACCTGGCATTCCATTTGCAGTAGCTGGACCATCATAAAATACAAAGTTCTCACTATTTTTTCTATTTTCTATTGTTTGTTCTAATAAATCCTCTTTAATAAATTTTTCAGTTAAATCACTTTCTACATCACTATTTTTTCTTTTATCTAATTCTTTAAATTTCATTTTTTACCTCCCAATTTTTTTACTTTTTGATTGTTACACTCATTTAATGTTTCTATTAATAAATTTGAATCAACCATATGAGATAAGAATCGTAAATCAAAACTTACCATTATATCATCTATATCTTTATCAATCACTATATCTGTTTTAAATCCTACAAGATAATTTACATTAGGAGTTGTAACAGCACTACAATGATCTATCATTTTTCTACCATCATACTGTATTTCATTTATATCCATTTTATAATTAAATGTATATTCTTTATTTGAACTAATTATAGATAATATAATCATAGGATAATTATCATATGAATACTTAATTCTTTTATCATTATTTAATTTATTATTAATAGTATATTTACCAATACAATACATATTAGTTTTTAAACTATATTTAAAATTATTTATTTCTTCTCCAGTAATATGAGCTAAAGCACTAACGAAATCTTTTAATCTTACTTTAATCATATTATCATTTAAATATTTATTTAATTCCTTCTTTTTTTCATCTAAACAATCTTTTTGTGGCTTCATAAAATGTTTAAATTCTTTATATTGTCTTTCTATTTCTTTTCTTATGCATTTTAATTCTTCTGCCTGTTTTTGATATCTTTTTATTTTATCCTCTACTTTTTCCATAAACCCTCCTAATAAAAAAAACTACTATGACATAGGGGCCTAATATAGACTGTACCACCCTATTTCATAATAGTTACTATTATCTTTAAACTATAACGCGTTACCGTTTTAATCTTATCCATCAAAAACATCAAGAGTGATTTATATAATAATTACTTACTTGTTTGCACCAACCACAAGCTCTCTTTAAGATACTTATTATATCGTCTCCATCAAATGTTTTAAAAATCTACTTTTTCAATATCATCAACCATTTCTAGTTGAGCTTCTATTATTCCTCTTAATTTACGTTTGAATACATTAACATTTCTTTTAAGCATTTCTGCTTCCATTTCTGTTTTTTCTGCTTTGAGTAGGGATTCATTAACTATACGACTAGCATTCTTTTTAGCATCCTCTAAGATTATTTCAGATTCTTTATGAGCATTAGATTTAATTTGATCTGAAGTTTTTTGAGCCATCATAAGTGCCCTATTTAAAGTTCCTTCAAGTCTTTCATAGTGAGCAAGCTTCTCCCTTGCACCTTTAGTTCCCTCTAACATGCTCTCTAATTCTTTAATCCTCTTATCTTTTAAAGCAATTTCGTGATTTTTTATCTTATTATCATCAATCATCTTTTCTACTTGTTTGATAATTTGATCCAAGAATCTATCAACCTCTTCGGGAGTATAATTTTTAAATGTCCTATTATTTTCCATAAGCATCTCTACCCTCAAACGCTGTGCTTAATATATTAGCACACATATTCTAATTTTTCAAGTATTTTTTTACCATTCTAGATTAATATTATCTTCATCAGTTTCTTTTTCTTTATCATTATCATCAGTAATCTTACCTTGTACATTTATGTTATTTGGAGTACACAAAAAAATTCCACTACCAATCTTTTGTATATTACCCTTAATCGCATATATAGTACCACTTAAGAAATCCATGATTCTTTTAGCTTGATCACTTGTAACTCTTTTTAAATTTACTACTACAGTATTTCTTTTTTTCAAATGATCAGCTATTTGTTGAGCTTCTGAATAAGCACGTGGTTCTAAAAGAATCATCTTAGCTCCACCTTCCTCAGTAAGCGCATCCTCTGCTTTTAAATCATAGTATTCATTACTGTTACCAACTTGATTTTCCTCTTTATCATTAAATAAACCTTTGATAAAACCCATGTTTATTCCTCCAATTCTAACGTCTACTATAAGTATTTTAACACATAATTAATAAAAATGGAATATTTTCATATACTTTTTTTCGACTTTATAATTTTTTTAATTTATTTACAACAATTTGATATTTATCAAATCTCTTTTCTACTTTACCTTGAATTAATATAGTATCCCCTACTTTTATATCAACTTTCTCATACACACGAGGAAATAACACTATATCAGCTTGCGATAATTCATCACTTCCTGTTATAAAACACATACTTTCTCCTTTAGATGTTGTTATTTCCTTTATCTTATCTATAATAGCTACTGAATTTATTATTTTATCAAAATAAAGTTCTATTTCATTTAAATTAACAATATTATTTAATTTGTTTTTAATATCTGTAATTGGATTATCGCTTAAATAAAATCCAAATAATTCAAGTTCACGAGCTAATAATTCTTTTTTAGAAAACTCATTTTTTATAGCAAGTTCAGGTTCTAGAGCATATTCTCTATCTAAATCTTTAATTAACTCTCCATAATTTATAATTAAATCAAGATTTTCTATCAATGTCATTCTATTATAACCAAAACTATCAAGTGCACCTGAATATATTAAAGACTCTAATGTCTTACTATTAACTCCTCTTCCATAACATCTTCTAATAAAATCATAAATATCTACAAATTTACCGGATTCTCTTTCTTTAATTATAAAATCGGTAGTAAGTATTCCAACATTTTTTATATTAGTAAGTGGATATCTAATACCTTTGTCTTCTATTTCATATTTTTTATTACTTAAATTAATATCTGGCATTAAAATTTTTATATTATTCTTTTTTGCTTCATATATATATTGCTTTGTTTTATTACTATCATTAATCTCCATAGATAATAAATATGTAATAAATTCTTTAGGAAAATATGCCTTCAAATATGCCATTTTGTATGCTACTATTGAATAACCTATTGAATGAGATTTATTAAATCCATATTCTGCAAATTTAAGCATCAAATCAAATACATTTTTAACTAATAGTTTATCATACCCTTTATCAATAGCTCTTTTTGTAAACTTTTCTTCTTCCATAAGTAATATATCTTTTTTCTTTTTACTCATAGCTTTTCTTAATATATCTGCTTCACCCAATGAATAATTCGCCATAATTTGTGCGATCTGCATTATTTGCTCTTGATATATCATAATACCATACGTAGGTTTTAAAATCTGTTCTAATGATGGATCTATATAATCTATTCTTCCTTTACCATTTTTTCTATTTATATATGTAGGTATATTTTTCATAGGACCTGGTCTAAATAAAGCAATTGCAGCAAATAAATCATTCATATTACTTACTTTTAGTTTTCTTAAAAAGTTAATCATACCATCTGATTCAAATTGGAATATACCTATAGTATCTGCTTTAGTAAATACACTTATTGCTTTTGGATCATTAAGTGGTATAGAATCAAATTTTATACTTAAATTATGTCTTTTATTTATACTATCTATTATATTATGAATTGTAGTTAAATATTTGATAGCTAAAAAGTCCATTTTAAGTAAACCAAGCTCCTCTAAATAAGTCATATCATATCCACTTACATAAAAATCATGGCTTTTATCAAGTGGTATTACCTCATCTAAATCTATATTAGACATGATAACTCCAGCAGCATGTATTGATGTATGCCTTTTTAACCCTTCAAATTTTACTGAAATATTATAAGCTTCCTTAAGTTTACTTTTTCTATCTAATAACTCTTTTATTTTTTTGCTTTCATTATAATTTTCCATTAACGATTTCTTTGAATCTATTAATTTACATAAATTATCTACAAGGCCTTGTTCAATATCTAAAACTTTACAAACATCCCTTATTGCTTGTTTAGCTCCTAATGTTCCAAATGTTATTATAGGTACCACTTTCTTTTTACCATACTTATTAATACAATAATTAATAACATCTTCTCTTTTTTCATGTTCAAAATCTATATCAATATCTGGCATACTTACACGTTCTGGATTCAAAAATCTTTCAAATAATAAATTATATTTTATTGGATCTACATCAGTTATCATTAAACAATATGATACTAGTGAACCAACTGCACTTCCCCTACCAGAGCCTACTATTATATTGTTGTCTTTAGCAAACTTTACATAATCGGATACAATTAAAAAATAATCACAGAATCCCATTTTGTTTATTATATTTAATTCATATTTAAGTCTTTCTTTATATATTTCTTGAACTGTATTGCCAAAATGTTTTCTTAATCCTTCTATACATTTTTTCTTTAAATAAGTATAACTATCTACACCTTCTTGATTTGTGTACGAAGGCATTAATTTTTGTTTAAAAGGTATTTCTACATTACATAAATCTGTTATGAAATGATTATTATCTATACTTTCACTATAATTAGTATTATACTCATCCTCTGTCAATATATAATTATCATAATGAGTACTATCAATATTATCTATTGTCTTTCCTTCCCTTATTGCATCTATATATTTTATTAATTCTTTATCTATTTTATTTATATACAAAGTTTCATTCATATATATTTTATTTTTTTCTTTTATATTATCCATTTCTTCTTTATTTTTATATGAAATATAGATATATTCATAAAGTGGTTTTAGATCATTATAAATTTCAACAGAAGATGTTATGCACACTAAACTTTTAGAATGCTCTTCTAAATCAGTTATTTCAATTTGTTTATATGAAGAAAGTGTGCATAACTTTATTAAATTCTTATATCCATCGTAATTTATTGCATATAAAACTATTTTTTTTAAGTTATACACTATTTCTAAACCTATTATAGGTTTAATATTATTATTTATACACATTTTATAAAAATCCATAACGCCATACATATTATTATCTGTTATAGATAAAGATTTTATATTATTTTTTTTAGCAAACTCTATTAAATCTTTTATTTTAATTAACGAAGTTTGTAAACTATTATCTGTCTTAATATAAAATGGTGTATACATAATCTATCCCTCCTACATATATTTTACTATAATTTTTATTTTTTTTAAATATTTATTGTTTAAACTACATAAATATGATATAGTTTTAATAGGAAGGAGTGTTTTATGAAAGAAAAAAATATCGCATTATGTATAATACTATCTATTTTTACATGTGGAATTTATGGAATTATTTGGTTTATATCTATGACTGATGATACTGTTAGATTAAGTGATGGAGTTGAATTTAATACTTCGGGTGGTACAGCCTTTTTATTAACTTTAATTACATGTGGAATTTATGGGTACTATTGGGCATATAAAATGGGTAAATCTTTAGCGAGTGCTGGAGAAAAAAAGAATATTAATATTTCAGATAATTCAGTATTATATTTAGTTCTTTATATATTTGGACTTGGAATAGTTGCTGAATGTTTAATCCAAAGTGATTTAAATAAATTAATAAATGCTTAAAAAAAAGAAAAAAGAATATATTATAATAACAATATTCTTTTTTATAATACTATTTTTATATTTAACAGGATATCCAATTCCTTGCATATTTCATAAAATAACTGGTCTTTATTGCCCTGGATGTGGTATTACTAGAATGTTTATATCTATATTAAGACTAAAATTTATAGATGCATTTCATTATAATTGTTTTGCATTTATATTATTAATTATATTCATAATATTAAACTTAATAAAAATAATAACCAAAAAAAATATAATGATTAAGAATTCTGTATTATATGTAATTATAGCATTAGCTATAGTATTTGCAATATTAAGAAATATGCCATATTTTAGTTGGTTAAGCCCTTAAATTTATTAAATTTTGTTGACATATCACAAAAAATATGATAAACTTTATTGGCATAGGAAGAAAAACTTTGAATGGAGGAATATTATGGCAGTTAAAGCAACTAATAAAAAACCATTATCTGGTAATAGAAGATCTCATTCTTGTAGAGCTACTAAACATGCTCAAAAAGTAAATTTACAATTAGTTACATTAGAAGATGGTACTAAAGTAAGAATGAGTGCTAGAGAAAAAAGAACATTAAATAAAGTTGAAAAATAAAAAAGCATTAAAAATATGCTTTTTTTATTTTACTTTACTTGATTTTTCATTAGAAAAATCAGTTATATAATTAATAAATTCACTATCATCCATTTTCTTTACATTATGAGTTGTTATTATATTAGGATTTGATAACCTAGCTACCTTACCAATACCACCCTTTTGAAGTTTAATTTTTGAACCTTTTATATTTCTTTTTATAATAAGTTTATTTAATTTTGATTGTTCTTTTTCTAATTTCAAAGAATTAGGGTCACCTTTTATATCATTTATTTTTTGCATTTGAGAAGATATCGATTTATTAAGTTTAGATAAACTAGATTCAAATTCAAATTCATCAGTTTTAGATTCATCAGTTTTAATAAATTTATTATATCTTTCTATAGAATTTTCTATTTTTTTCAACTTAGATTCTGAATTTAATATTCGATTTTTTATTGAAATTAACTCCAATCTAGATTTCAAAGTAGATTTACTGTTTTGTATTTCATTTAATTTAGTTTCAAACATTTTTTTCCATAATTCTAAATGATTCTGATATCTAAGTTTTTTTACTTGAAGACTATAATTATTGTGAGGTTTTGATAATAAATTATCTATTTCCTTCGATAATTTTTCTTCATACTCTTTTTCTAAATCCATTACTCCAGTTTCTATTTTTAAATCTTTTATTTTTTTAACGTGTCCATCATAAATTAAAGTTAATGCACCTTTTCCATTTTTTTTATAAAAATGTTTTTGAACAAAGAAACCTATTATTCCAAAAGTTGCTATCCCAGCTAAATATTCTCCAGTTTTAATTGCGTTTGGTTTTACTTTATTTTTCATAAATAAATCAAATTTAGAAGGATTTAATTTTTGTTCTTTAAATTGAGTATATAATTCGGTTGTTGTCTCCTGTGTTGGCTCTGGTGTTGGCTCTGGTGTTGATTCTGGTGTTGGTTCTGGTGTTGGCTCTGGTGTTGGCTCTGGTGTTGGCTCTGGTGTTGGCTCTGGTGTTGATTCTGGTGTTGGCTCTGGTGTTGGCTCTGGTGTTGATTCTGGTGTTGGCTCATTATTCTTTTCTTTTAATGATTCATCATAATTTTTTCTAGATATTGGATTTGATAGTACATCATAAGCCTCATCTATTTCCTTCCACATCCAAAAAGGAACTCTATCATCAGGATTTCCATATTTCATTCTATTTCTAGCTTTTTCTATATTTTCAAAACTTGCATCCTGTTCTACTCCTAATATATCATAATAAGTCCTTTGCATATTCATAATATCCCTCACTAACTAGAAATAATATATCATATTTTTCTAATTTTGTAAACTAAAAGGGAATAATGTAAAACTATTCCCTAATAAGTTATTATTTTCTTTTCGTATGTTTGATTTATCAAATGTTCTTCTGCCTTTGGTACTACTATTGTATCTTTATTTCCATCAGATATATATCTATTCTTTTCCAATAATTTAAAATTCATTTCTATATCAAATTCTTTGCCATCATTGTCATAAGCCCTTATTCTTTTTAAAAATTTTGGATTAAAATCTTGATAAAATGGAGAACTTTCACTTTTCCAGCCAACTCTTAAAGTAGATTTTGTAATATACTCTTTTCCATTATAATTTGTATTAAATATGTATTGCATATTTTCATGATCCAATTTATATGGAGAACCAAATGGAAGAGCAACTATATTAACATATTTACCAGGTATTATTTTATCAAGTAATTCATAAAGTTTTCCAACTTCCTCTATTGATTTATTTGAATCAACTTGACTAAAATTTACATGTGTATATGTGTGATTTCCAATATCATATCCATTATCTATTAACCATTTTAATATTTTTTCATTATACTCTTCTTGTTGAAATATTCCACCATTTACAAAGAATGTTGCAGTTACATTGTAATCTGGATATTTTTTCTTAAAATCCTCTAAAATTCCTACTGCACTGTTTGGATCTATTATAATATTTCCTTTAGAATCTAATCCTATTACCTTTATAGCATTTTCTAATCCGTCATCAAATGTTAAAATAATTGGACTTTTTCCAAGTTCAACATCTATATTACCATCTACATAGTCAGTAAGTCTAATCATTCTATACCCAGAATTATAATAAAATTCCAAATCATTTGCGAATGCTTCGCTAGTTCTTTGATATCCATCCTTATCAACATTCCCGCCAGTATAATTTGTTTCGCTGCTTTTTTTATTATGAATACCATGATACATCATAATAGGTACTTCACCTAACTCATCCACATTATTGTTTTTATAATCTTCTTCAGTTAATACTTTTTCCTCCTTAGGAGGTTCTTCTATTGCATCTTTTTGTTGTTTCTTAATCTCTTTATTACTAGAACATCCAACCAATAATAAAATTAATAATGTCACTAAGATTTTTTTCATATTATCACCTTTAATATTATTTACAAATTATATTAATTTATTATTTTTCTTTATAAGCTATACCTAAATGTTTATAAGCTTTCTCTGTAACAATTCTTCCTCTAGGTGTCCTTTTTAAAAGACCTCTTTGAAGTAAATATGGTTCATATACATCTTCTATTGTAGTTTGTTCTTCACCAATTGAAGATGCGATTGCTTCAATCCCAACAGGTCCACCATTAAATTTTTCTATTATAGATTTTAGCAAATTATAATCAGTTTCATCTAAACCTAAACTATCAACTTTTAGTTTATCTAATGCATGTTTTGTAATTTTTAAATCTATATTGCCGTTTCCCATAACTAAAGCAAAATCTCGAACTCTTTTAAATAATCTATTACAAATACGTGGTGTCCCTCTACTTCTTCTAGCAAGTTCACCTGCAGCATCTATATCTATTGGACAATTTAAAACCCTACTTGTTCTAAGAGCAATTTGTTTTAATTCCTCTTCTGTATAATAGTTTAATTTATTTATTATTCCAAATCTATCTCTTAAAGGGCTAGTTAAATCTCCTGCTCTCGTTGTTGCCCCAACAAGTGTGAATGGTGGCAAATCTATTTTAATATTTCTACTAGAAGAATCATTACCAACAACTATATCTAATGTAAAATCTTCCATAGCTGAGTATAATATTTCTTCTACAAATCTTGGCATTCTATGTATTTCATCTATAAATAATACATCGCCAGGCTCTAATGACGATAATATAGCCGCTAAATCTCCACTTTTTTCAATTGAAGGACCACTTGCAGTTTTAATATTACTTCCTAATTCATTAGCAATTATAAATGCAAGAGTTGTTTTACCTAACCCAGGTGGACCATATAATAATACATGATCTAAAGTCTCTTCTCTTAATTTTGCAGCTTTTATAAATATAGATAAATTCTCTTTAACTTCTGTTTGACCAACATAATCATCTAAAGTTTCTGGTCTTATATTTTGTTCAAAATTATCCTCTATTGTTTCTTCTTCACTTATTAATCGTTCCAACTAATCACCACTTTCTATATATTTTAAAACACTATCCCATGTTTTAATTGTATCTCCAAATAAAATGCAATCTATACCTACATTTTTAATACTATTATAAACACTTATATTGTCATCTATCATTAAATCTAAATTTAGAGAATTTGCTATATCTTGTTTATTGAAATATCCAAAATAAAATTCATCTATATTATATAGATTTTTTATTATTTTTAAAGTTTCTTCTTCTATATTTTTACAATGAACATTTCCTCTTGCAGTTATAATATATAATTTATGTCCTTCTTCTTGCAATTTTTTTACAACTTCTTGAGACTTTTCTTTAGGTTTAGCATTTACCAAAACCTCAAACAAATAATTTTTATATATAAAATCACTTTCTTCAGCCGTCCATTTCTCATTAAGTTTCTTTGAAAAATTAACATTATACTTTTTTATTACTTTATCAAAAGATTTACTTGTATCAAGTAACGTATCATCTATATCTATTCCTATTCTCATAATTACTTCAACATTAATTTTAATGCTTCCTTTATTTGATCTTCTATATTTAAATTATCATTTATTGAAGGTAATACTTTATTTATATCTGCTTGTTTATAACCTAATCCTTTTAAAACTTCTACTAATTCATCTAATTCTTTATTTTTACTTGTGACTGTCATATTAAGTTTACCTTTTAAATCTAAAATTATTTGTCTAGCTACCTTATCCCCTATCTTAGGGAACTTCTTTAAATATAATATATTTTCTCTTTCTATCGCATCCATAATACCATCTATTGAACCTGTAGCAAGCATAGGAAGAGCCATTTTACATCCTAAACCTTTTACATTTATTAATTTTAAAAACAAATTTTTTTCTTCTTTTGTTTTAAATCCATATAAAGATATTTCATCTTCTCTTACATATTGGTAAACATATACAATATATTCTTTATCTAATTCAAATGAATAAGGATTAGGTACATATACTAAATAACCTATCCCATTATTATCAACCACTATATAATTACTATCTTGGTTTATTACTCTACCCTTTATATATTCATACATTTTTATCACCATATAAAGTATAACACAAACAAATGTTTTTGGCAACAAAAAAGATAATACAATTTACATATTACCTTTCTTATATACCATTTGATAATTACTTTGATTTGATTTTTGATTTCTTAATTTTAATTCTTGTTTTTTCATTTTAGAAATTAATCTAACTGTAAACTTTAGTTTCCTGCCATCATTATTAGATAATGAATTTACAACTTCATAAGGCATAATTCCATTACTCAAAGCATCTTTTATTTTTAAGTTATTTTTTCTTACAAAACCAGAAGAAAATGTGTTATCATCTATATTTCTTATACTAGACTTACTGTCAACTATTGTTTCTATTACCTCTCTAGTTTGTTTAGGTGTACTTCTAAATCTATTTGTGTTATTTAACATATTTGATATGGTTTGATTAATAGATTCTGCACTTATTCCATTTTCTATTGCGTCTCTTATATATAATTCTTCTTTCTTCATAACACTACTAATAGCCATAATATCACCTATTTCAATTTTAATTCATGTTAAAATACTAGTCAATATTTAGTTTATTCATTTTTTTATTATTTACACAGTATAGGACAAAATGTGTAAAACATATATTATTTTGAGGTGTTTTATGTTAAATTTTTTTAAATGGCTATTTAAAGATTTTTTTATCTTTACAGCAGCCTATTCAAATAATAGTTTTCCTGATCCTTTATCTAAAGAAGAAGAAGATATGTATGTAGAAAAAGCAAACATGGGTGATAAAGACGCTAGGGCAAAACTAATTGAACACAATTTAAGATTAGTAGCACATATAGTTAAAAAATATGATAGCAAAACTGATGATGTAGATGATCTTATAAGTATAGGTACTATTGGTCTTATAAAGGGTGTTGACAGCTACTCTAAATCAAAAAATACTAGGCTTACAACGTACGCTGCAAGATGTATAGAAAATGAGATTCTTATGAATTTTAGAAATAATAAAAAAAGAAATAAAGATATTAGTATAAATGAATCAGTTGGATTTGATAAAGAAGGTAATGAAATTTCAATACTTGATATATTAAAAACTCCAGCACCTGACTTTGCTCTTGATATTCATAAAGAAGATAATATAGATGACATGAAAAAATATTTATCAGTATTAAATGATAGAGAAAAAGAAATAATTACCTACAGATATGGATTATATGATACTGATGAGATAACACAAAAAGAGATTGCTAAAAGGATGGGGATATCTAGAAGTTATGTGTCTAGAATAGAAAAAAGAGCACTTACCAAAATATTAAGAGAATTTTTAAAAAATAATAAAGATGTTTAAAAAATCAATGATTATTCTTCATTGATTTTTTACAAAATTTTACTTTAAATATTTATCTAAGTTTTTCTTTTGAATCTTGATCTATTGTTTCTATTTTTTTAAATTCTAAAATATTAAAATACTCTTTTGGAATAATATACTCCTCTCCATAAGATGAAACTACTATATCTTGATTTTCATCAAATCTTTTAAATAACATTATATGTCCGGCATTATGAATAGATATTTTACTCCATGATAAACTTTTCTTGGTATGCATATATGCTTCACCATTAGGTGGTGATGAAATACTAATAGAATATCCACTTGAATTTAAATTGTTTATATAATCCATAAATAATTTATAATCATTATTAAAATCTCTAACTGATATTTGCTCATTAACTAATCCTATATTTATATTATATTGACTTAAATAGTAATTACTCCAAAAATTAAAATTATTTGTACCTAATCCAGTCAATTTTTCATATATATTTATATCTTTACATTCCATTTCTATGTTTTTATTAGTACAAAGTTTTTTTAATTTATCTATGGAATCAATCCAATCAATACCAAATTTTTCTTTAGCTATTTTACCAACATCTCCCACATATTCAGTTACTGTTGGTATTTTACTCTTAAATAAAAGTTGATTATTTAAAGTACCATTTGCAGTAAATCCATTGTTAAATAATTCAATCACAGCACTCGAATCATCTATATATTTGCTACCTAAAAGACTCTCTTGTGCTTCTTTTAAATTGTTAAATTTATAATTTTGATATTCTACAAATTTTATTTTCATTATCTTATATAATTTAGAAAATATATCTACCATTAATTTATTACAATCAATTTTACCTTTTGTTAAACAAGAAAAACCAAATATATTTTTAAAATCTTCATCATTTTTATAAATTTGATCTACTAGGGAGTTAGCAAGCATAGCGCATGAACATCCAGTAGTATTTAAATTTTTAAACATTTCTATTATTTCATCAGATTTTATACCTGGTATATTTTTATTTACTATATATAATAAATCTTTATATTGTTGATTATGAAAAAATCTATTTTTTATTAATTTATATGGTAAACCTTGATTTGCTTCTATTTTATCCATACTATCACCATTTTAATTATAATCCTTTACATTCTCTTGTGTCAAATAATTATCAAGTAAATTAATTAACTCTTCTTCAGTCTTAGTTTTAAATATAGCTTCTTTTAATTCTTTTGATGATGGAAGACCTTTTAAATACCATGCAGCATGACTTCTTATTTCTAATAAAGCTACTTTATATGGTTTTGTTTTTATTAATAATTTTAAATGTTTTTTTATCATATTTATTTTATCTTCTAAAGTAACATCTTTAGGTTCTATACCGTGTTCTAAATAATCAACACAATCCTTTATAAGCCATGGATTACCTAGAACTCCTCTACCTATCATAATAGCATCACAATGTGTTTCAGTTATCATTCTTTTAGCATCATAACAACTATTTATATCACCATTACCAATTACAGGAATATTTACATTTTCTTTAACCTTTTTTATAATATTCCAATCAGCTTTTCCACTGTAACCTTGAGCACGTGTTCTAGGATGAACTGTAATAGCACTTGCTCCAGCCTTTTCTACTATTTTAGCAATTTCTACAGCATTAATACTATTACTATCCCAACCACTTCTAATTTTAACTGTAACTGGTATTGGCACTGATTCTACTACTGCATGTACTATTTCATATACTTTATTTGGATCCTTTAAAAGAGCACTACCAGCTTGAGCACCTATAGCCACCTTAGGTACAGGGCATCCCATATTTATATCTATAATATCTGGATGCATATTTTCATATATGTATTTAGCTGAGTATACAAAAGAATCCTTGTCACTACCAAAAATTTGTTGACTTATAGGCCTTTCAAAATCAGTCACATAAAGCATATCACAAGTTTTTTTATTACCATACATTATTGCCTTATCACTTACCATTTCAGCAACTATAAGACCTGCTCCCATCTCTTTTATAATAGTTCTATATGCACTATTTGAAATACCAGCCATAGGCGCTAAAACAACCCTATTTTTTAATTCTACATCTCCTATTTTAAACATCAAATCACCTATTTTAATTATATCATATTACAAAAAAAAAGTTAATTAAATTAACTTATCTATATCCTTAGGAACATTATCATTTACAACTGTTTTAATTATTTTATCTTCTTGTTCTTTTGATACATCTCTACCAGTCATTTTACTTAATGTTTGAATAACTTCCCTTAATGTTCCTTCATTTTTTAAATCATTTTGTTGTAGTTTTTTAGCTAAATCAAGAATAGTATTTTTATCTACATTAGTTTTTTTCTCTACTCTATTAAAGAAAGAATCTGAAAATCCCATCAAAAAACCTCCTACAATAGTTTATGTTTAATATTTAATTTTGACACCCCATAGATAAAATAAAACCAATTATTATAAAATAGATAGGAGTGGTTGTAATCATATTTATATTAGCAAACCCTTGAATAGAAAATGCAATGAATGCAAAAAATAAAATTTTATTTCTTTGTTTTAATCCTTTAAAAAATGTTATAGCAAGTAAAATTATAAAAGGTATTACACCCAATATTCCACTAGATACAAGAGCATTTAAATACATATTATGAGTATTATCAACTATAACATTACCTCTTAAATCATTCTTACTTACAGCACTATTAGTTATAGAAAATACCACTGATTCTTTTGGTTTATTAGGATAAGCCAAATATAAATTATCATACCCTACACCAAGCACTGGATATTTTTTAACAATTTTTAAAGAATTCTTCCATATATCAATTCTTCCGTTGTCTATAGATTTACTGTTTTTCTTAATATCACATATTTCACATCTAAATGTAGAATTATTTTTAATATTAACTTTAAAAACATTAACTAATAAATAATTTAGACTAAGTGTCATAACACAAGTAACAATTAAAATAAATAATAATTTTAAATATTTTTTTACTTTTATTTTATTAAAACATAAAATCAAAATTAATATATAAATAAGTATATAAGTTAAAAGAGGTCCTGTAGATTGACAATTTACTAAGGAAATAAAAAATAGAATAATTAAACTTATATTTTTTTTGTTTTCAATTAAATATTCATAAGTAACTATACTTAAAACAGTTACTATATAACTTCCAAAGAAGTTAGGATTTCCAAGTATACCACATGCCATATTTGTATCTAATCCATATCTTATTATAAAACTAAAAGGCGTATATATTTGAAATAAAGCATATACTGAATTTATTACTGAAATAGTTATTAAAAGCTTAATAAACATAGAAATATCTGTTTTATTTCCATATCTAATCCAATTTACAACTAATAAAAAGTATGTAAATAAAGTTAAAAAACCACCATGTCTATAATCTTTACCAAATATTGATATATTTTTATTTATAGAAAACATGCATACTAAAATTCCTATTAAAATAAACAAAAAGAATATATAATCATAGTAATTTAATTTTTTTGTTTTTATTATATTATATACATAAGTGTATAACAAGAAAGGTATACTTATATATAATATTATAGCTATATTTATAGAATCATAGTTATTAATTACATTATAGTATTGTAAATAAAAAGATAATATTCTAAGAAATGGGATTATTAATAATATACAAAGTGTAAAAATTGTTAATACTTTTTTTGTATCCATGTTCTTCATATTATCACCATTATAATTTTATCATAAACAAAAAAAGAAAACAATTATTGTTCTCCTTTACTTTTAAAATTAATTACAATTGGTGTTCCACTAAAGTCAAAAGCCTCTCTTATTTTATTTTCTAAATATCTTTTATAAGAAAAGTGTACTAAACCTTTACTATTTACTTGAATATTAAATGTTGGTGGCGCACTTTTTACCTGAGATGTAAAATAAATTTTAAGTCTTTTTCCCTTATAACTAGGTGGTATATTTAACTCATAAGCATCCATTATAACTTTATTTAAAACACTAGTTTTTATCTCTTTTTTACTATTTTCATAAGCTTGTAATATTTCTGGCATTAATGTATGTATTCTTTTCTTTGTTTTAGCACTTAAAAATACTACCTTAGCATAATCCATAAAAGCAAAATTAGCTTCAATATCTTGTTTCCACTTTTTAATAGCCATATCTTTATCTTCTATTAAATCCCATTTATTTACAACTATAACAACTGCTTTACCAGCATCTATAGCATATCCTGCTATATGTTTATCATGTTCTATAATACCTTCTTCTGCATTAATAACAATAACACATACATCAGATCTATCTATAGCTTTTAAACTTCTAAGTAAACTATACTTCTCAACATTTTCGTATACTTTACCCCTTTTTCTCATACCAGCTGTATCTATAACTACATACTTTTCATTGTTATAATTAAATTCTGTATCTATAGCATCTCTAGTAGTTCCAGCTATATTTGACACTATTACCCTATCTTCATTAAGTAACGCATTTACTAAACTACTTTTACCTACATTAGGTCTTCCTATTATAGAAAATTTTACTTTAGTATCATCTTCATCATCTTCAAATTTAGGAAAATTAGATGTAATAATATCTAATAGATCACTTATTCCATCACCTTGTTCTCCACTTACTTTAATAAGTTTATCAAATCCTAATTCATAAAACTCATATTCTGTTTCCTTAATTTTTTTACTATCACATTTGTTTATGGCAACTATTACTTTATCGCTTACTTTCATAAGCATATCACGAACTAAGAAATCATCACTAGTTAATCCTTCCTTACCATCTACCACAAACACAACAATATCAGCTTCATCTATAGCAAGACTTGCCTGCATTTTTATTTCATTATTAAAATCAGCTGTACCACTTTCAATACCACCTGTATCTATAAGATGAAATTTATAATTATAATAAGAAACATTACCATACACTCTATCACGAGTTATACCTGGAGTATCTTCAATTATAGATATTTTTCTTCCTACTAATTTATTAAATATTGTACTTTTTCCTACATTAGGTTTTCCTACAAGGGCAACTACTGGCTTTCTCATACTATCTTCCCTCTTTCAACGTTGATATTATACCATAATTTTTACAAAATAAAAAGTTTGAATTAATCAAACTTTCTAAATGTTACAATTTTAAGCTCCAGCAACTATTTCCATTGTTGATGTAGTTACATTATCTTCATCACAATTAACTGATAAATTATTATTTGTAGTAGTAACTGTACAAGTGACTTTATCCCCAGTAGTTATTTTATTTTCTTTTCTATCCCAAGTAGCACTGTCCATTTTGAAAGCATCTTGTACTGCAGTTAAAGTAGGTGCTGAACCGTCAGCCATAAATGCTGTACTATAAGCTAATTCAACAGATTGAATTACAAGTTCTGCACTACGCTTTTTAGCATTATTTCTTGCATCCTCTATTATACCTAATACGATTGGTGTTGCAATTAATGCGATGATTGCTAAAATAACAATTACAGCTAATAACTCTATCAAAGTAAAACCTTTTTTACTTTTCATATTTTCACCACCTTACCTTTTCTATAAACAAAGTATATCATACTTTAGTTTGTTTTGTCAACATTATTAATCGATTTATTTATAGAATTTGCAATAATTAATGATAATTTGTCAATAACGAAATCTATTTCTTTTGGAGTAACCATTAAATTATATCCAATAGGATTCAATACTTCATATATTAGTTTTTCAAGTTCTTCTTCATTTAATGTCCCTATTAATCCAAGTAATGCCTTTTTATCGTCTACATTTTCTTTTATTTTTTTATTTAAATAGTTTACATTATTAAATGTCAATTTGCTTTTTGGATCATTCATATATTCTTTATTAAATGCATAATTTTTATATATAAAGTTTATTGTATCTCTTACTATTACAGTAGCATCTACAACCGTTGGAACTCCTATTGCATAAACTGGTATACCTATTGTATCTAAACTTATTTCTTTTCTTTTATTACCTATACCGCTTCCTGGATGTATTCCTGTATCTGTTATTTGAATAGTTTTATTTAATCGTTCTATTGATTTACTCGCAAGTGAATCTATTACTACTAAATAATCTGGTTTTACTTTATTTACAATAGATTCAATTATATCACTAGTTTCTATACCTGTCTGCCCCATTACTCCTGGATTTATAGCAGCTACCCTATTATATCCTTCACTTAAGTTATCCAATAAATATATATGATTTGTTACTACTATATTATTTATTACAAGTGGTCCTAATGAATCAGGAGTAGATTTATCATTGCCAAGCCCAACAATAAGTCCTAGAGAATTCTTTTTTACTTTTAGTATTTTTCTTAATACATTAGTTAAAACATTTGTTACATTATCTTTATTATCTCTATCTGTAACATCTTCAAATTCTAATGTTATATATTTACCTTTTTTTCTATTTAATTCATTATTTTTACTTAATGTAACATCAGTAATTTTAATATTATTAATATTCTTTACTTTATATTTAACACCTTTTAAAGACTCTTTTTCCTCTACCTCATCTATAGCTAAATCTGTTCTTAGTTGATATTTTTCTAAATCTACTTCTTTATTCATACAATCACCACTATTATTTTTAACAAATTTCTTTATTTTATTGCATTTTTTACAATTTTTTGTTAAAATATGTGTATATGTGACTTGGAGGTGAATTTATGCCAAATTTAAAGAATGCTAAAAAAAGAGTTTTAGTTAATGTTAAAAAAGAAAAAGTTAATAATGAATTTACTGCTAGTATGAAAACAGCTATTAAAAATTTAGAAAGAGCTGTTGCTTCTAAAGATAAAGAAAAAGCTAACGATAAATTAAAAACTGCTATCAAAGCTATAGATAAAGCTACTCAAAAAGGAGTAACTTCTAAAAACACAAGTGCTAGAAACAAATCTAGATTAAGTAAAAAAGTTAATTCTATGGAGTAATTTACTCCTTTTTATTTTATTTGTAAATATTTATACAAGTTATTGTTTTTTTGTGGCATAAAAATTTCTTGTATGATATAATTATGCTAGGTGATACTATGAAAGATCTTTTTAAAATATTTTTTTTACTTTCTTTATTAGTAGTAGTATATATTTTTAGAGATAATATTTCTGGTTTTATAAATGATGAAATTATTTATAAAGGAAGTAATAAGGTCTTAACATATAATGAATACTATTTAAAAAATGATTTTGCTTTTGTACAAAACACAGATTCAAACTCAGCTAATAGTTATCAAGAGGTTTTAAATATGTTTTATAGTATTATAAATAGTGGAGATGATAGTTATTCATTTTCTTGTAATTATGATAAATGTATAGATGATGTAAAAAAACTTATCGCAGAACAAAATATAATAGCCAATATTAATAATTTTGTTCATCCATATAATTCTTTTTCTAGTATAAATATTGATGTAGAAACTAGTGGTAAAGTTACTGTAAAAATTAAAAAAGTTTATAGTGATGGAGAAATAACTTTTATTAATAAATATATTGATACTTTTATAAATAATAATTTAAATGATTCTATGAGCAATTATGATAAAATAAAAGTGTTTCATGATTTTGTTATAAATAATACAATATACGATGAAGCCAATACATTAAATTCATATACTGCTTATAATTTAATAACTACAGGTAAATCTATTTGTGGTGGATATAGTGATATCATGGCAATATATCTTGATAGATTAGGAATAACTAATTATAAAATAACCTCAGAAAATCATATATGGAATTTAATTAATTTAGATGGAACTTGGTATCATTTAGATGCTACTTGGGATGATCCAGTTGCTAGTGATGGAAAACAATATTTAATACATAATTTCTTTATGATATCAACAGAACAATTACTTTCACTTGATCAAGTAGAACATAATTATGATAAAAATATTTATTTAGAAGCAAATTAAATCTACACTTTTCGTGTAGATTTTTTTAATCTAATTTATTTATAATATTGAATTTCCAACTTACTAGATTTTACTGTTGTATTTACACTTATTATACTTGTATCTTTATTTATTGAAAGTTTTGGTAGATTTATATCTTCTTCTATTGGGGTTTCAAGTATGTAATCTATATAAGTTGGATTATTGTCAAGCCAATTTTTAAAATCATCTACTGTTGAGATTCCAAGTGCATCTAATATTCCTACCCAATACATAACTTCATTTTGTACTCCCAACCACATATAATGTCCTAATGTATCATAATATTTTCCTATTTTATTCTCCCTATTACAATAACCTTTAATTCTAGTAGTTTGTCGTTTATCCAAAAAATCAAAAGTGAGAATTCCTTCCAAATTTGAATATTCATATTTTGAAATAGTCATAGAACTTAAAACATTTTTTCTTTTTACATACCTTACAACTTTTCCTGATTTAAAATCTATATAGTCAGAATATTCTCCTATACTTCTTAATGGTGAGTCTAAATATATATTTGTTACTGTCTCTTTATATGGCTCATATTCAGTTGCTTTATCTCCATATTCTAATTGTATATCTTTTATTTTTATATTTAGATTTTCATAATCACCTTGTTCTCCTCCACCTTGCGTATTAACAGTAAACTTTGATGAAGTTGGTATTGTTATTTTATAAATTTTTCTCTCCCAAATTTTATAATCACTTAATGTAGTAAAATTTCTATAATTTATTCCATTTATAATATCCCTTAATCCTAAAGTTACTACTTTATTTCCAGAATCTTTATCAGCCATAAAATTTGCTTGAATTGTATAAACTCCTTCATTTAAAAATATCTTAGAATCGTACAATAAAACTGTGGCACCATGCGCACCAAGATTAGATGTTATAATTCCATTATCAATCGAATTATTTTCAGTAGCATCCATTTCATAATCAGCTTTTTTAAATGAATTTATTTTTGAAATATTAAACAAATTCTTTCCTGTTACTTTTATTGGTATTACATATTTTCCTATATTATTACATGCATCTTCTCCATAACTAGAGCAATTATCTTGTGTTACTAAATCGCCTACACTTTCTATATCTACTGGTGAATCTGGAGTTGGTGTTCCATTTTGAATACTATTTCCATATATTCTATAATTTTCTATTTCTGTTGTTTTATTGTTATCTATTA
>OIYS01000581.1_pt1 | contig 23997 bp, 16 predicted proteins | sample 1588271 | NCBI WGS metagenome assembly OIYS01 (sample SAMN03283286) | human gut metagenome | biome: human-associated habitat; material: feces | host: Homo sapiens | place: Peru | collected 2012
TTTCTGGCTTTGGGGAAGGCTTTTTCCCGGCAGCTTCGTTACCGGGAGGCCATTGCGGCCTATACGGAGGGGCTAAAGTCGGAGCCTGAAAATCTGCCCTTGCTCCGACTGCGGGCAGGTAGGTACCTGACAACCCTGCAAAGCAACTTGGCCATTGCTGATTTTGAAAAATGCTTGTCCTTGGGTGCGGAAAAGCTGGACTGCCTCTATCGAATCGGACTGTCCCAGTATTATGCCGGACGATATGAACAGGCAATGGCAACATTTGAAAACTGTCTGCCCCTCTGCGACGAGGAGATGGGTATTGCAGTCATTTACTGGCATACGCTGAGCGCAGTCCGGGCAGGAACAGTGTCGGTGCTCCTGAAAAACTACCATCCCAATATGGCAGTGGGGCATCATACTGCCTATGAAAAGGCCATGCAGGTCTGGAGCGGCACAGCATCGCTGTCGGCCATGCTGCAAATGCTGGAAAGCGAAAAAGATGATCTGGAATACGGCATTGTGTTGTATGGCCTTTTGTGGCATCCGAACTGTGACGAGCAGGAGCACCTGTATGAAAAGCTACTGTCCCGCGATGGATTTTGGCCAAGTTTTGCGTATCTCGCAGCGTGGAGGGACTCCAAGTGTGTCCAATAGACAGTCGGCAGATAGACTCCTATACTGATTCTGCCTTTTGACGAACATATTGAGATAGGCATCATGCAGGGATACTACTATCTCTGCTTTGGGCGCGAAAAATATGCGGACAGTCTTTGAATTAACATTACTCTCTTCCTACTAATTCTTAACTCTTTGACAGAAAGTCGTCCGTTTCATAGCGACAGATGGCTTCTTGGCATTTTTCTGTAGAAAGAAAATGCGAAGATATTGCTGAAGGAAAAGTCAGTGCAAAGCTGAATATTTGACAGAGGCGGGACCTACTCTTTGTTTACTGTAGCGTAAAATATGAGCATCGTTAACACTTGTGAATTCCTTGTGTTTATGGTACACTTGGAATCAAAAAAGTCTCTGTGCGAGAGCTGCATCGCACCTTGGGCAAAGCTGTGGATACATGCAAGTTGCAAAAACTCGATGCTGGCCCTACTCTTTATAATACGCTCATAGCGGAGTAAAACTTGTATGTACGCGGAGTAGTATTGCCGCAAAGAGCCAGAGGAAGAACGCTTTTATGAAATATTCTTCCGCCTGTGCCAGAAGTGCAATGTGCGTTGAACCAGCGCCACGCCGAAAGAAAAAGCCTTCATCGAAGATGTCACCCGCGTCACTTACGAGAGGGACAAGGCACAGCGGCTTGGGCTGCCTCTGTCATAAAGTTTGTTGACCCACATTTTGACCCATACGGAAAACTTACCGCAAAACGATAGAGCCACCCGACGGGAACGCAGTTCTCCGTTGGTGGCTTTGTGCTTTTACCAGAGTATCCTTTTATTGCTTCCATCAGTGTAAAACGCAACGATTTTCAGGCCATCGAAAGTTGACCCACACCGGTGCTGACGGCGGCACTGACCCACACCGTGACCCACACGGGGAGACAAACGGACGGAGCACATGGAGCAAAGAGTTTTCGACCTCATCCTTTTTGTGGCAAAAATGCCTGCAAAGCCTTATATACCAACGGCTGGAGGGCTTTTTATCACTTGGTAAGGATGAGGTCGGCGGTTCGAATCCGCCCAGCAGCTCCAAAAAGTCCTGTTTTCGATAGAAAACAGGACTTTTTCTTTACTTTTTGCCCGATTTAATCTGTGGGTCAGGGTGTGGGTCAGCTTTGACCCACACCCTGACCCACATGCGGAAATGCGCGGAAAGACCAAAAGAGGAGCGGACGGAAAAGCCGTCCGCTCCTCTCTGCTTAGATCAGTTTACATCACCTGCGCCATGAAGCTGCCCATGGTTTGGGCGGCTTCGTCCTGCTTCTGGCGGGTGGCGTGGGTGTAGGTACGCAGGGTAAATCCCGCGTCATAGTGACCCAGCATACTGCTGACGGTTTTCACGTCCACGCCGTTTTGTAAGGCCAACGTGGCAAATGTGTGCCTGAGGTCGTGAAAGCGTATGTGCGGCAGTCCTGCGTCCTTCAGAATTTTCTTGTGCAGATTCACGATGGAGTCAGGGTAGTACATCTCTCCCGTGATGGGTGATGGAAACATGTACGGATTGCCGGGGTGCTTTTTGTGTTCGGCGATCAGCAGGTCGACGGCTTCTTGGGGGATAGACACCTTGCGGACCGATGTTTCCGTCTTGGGCCGTGAGAGCGTCAGTTCGCCGTTGGGGTTCTTGACGTACTGCTTACTGACGGAGATGGTTTTATCCTCGATGTCGAGGTCGCTCCACAGGAGGGCGGTCAGCTCACCCTTACGCAGACCGCTGACCAGTTCCAGATAGAACATGGGCAGCAGTCCTCTCTTATCCGCAGCGTCGAGGTATATCTTAATATGCTCCGGCTTGAGAATCTGCATCTCGAATTTCTGTACCTTCGGCGCGATGCAATCCTCGGTGGGGTTGCGGAGGATCAGGCGCTCTTTCACGGCACGGTTCAGGGCGTTGTGCAGCATCAGGTGCAGGCTGCGGACGGTGGTGCTGCTGAGTCCCGGATTGCCGTGGCCGCTTTTGCGGTTGGTACGGCCACTCTCCATCAGCTCCTTGTAGAGCTTTTGCAGGTCGTGAGCGGCCAGCTTCGTGAGCTTGATGCTGCCGATGCGGGGGATGGTGTATTGCTCGATCATCAGGCGATAGCGATCCGCTGTGGCGACGCGGACATTTGGTTTGGCGTAGATGTCGTACCAACTCCGCAGCCACGTGGCCACGGTGTACTCGTCGGCACGGCTGACGTCGACACCCTTGGTGGCTTCCATGGCGGCAGCCAGTTTCGCCTTGCACTCCGCCTGTGTTTTTCCGAGGACGTTCTTGATGATACGCTTGCCAGTTTCCGAGTTGTAGCCTGCGGTGTAGCGGCCCTCCCAGCGACCATCTGACCGTTTGCGGATGTTGCCCTCACCATTGGCACGTTTCTTGGCCATTGAACCAACTCCTTTGCTTTTTGTTAGCCAACATACATACCACAAGTCGGGCAGAATAGCTAGGAAAACATTTCGGTTTTCTTTGCTTACTGTGACGCAGATTTTGTGCTGCTTACAAGCTCATACCGCCCATGCCGTGGTTCTGTTCATCCTCATGGTCGTTCCACTTGTGTCCCGTGGCCATCTTCTTTTCCCGCAGACGCTGCAGGCGCTTGTGGTCGATCTGGATTTGGTAACCAAAGCAAATAAAGGCCGCTAGGAATTACCCAGCGGCCTTTATTCGTGTAGTGCATACACAAAAGCAGGAAAGAAGAATATTGTTTTAAATTTCAACAGCACAAAAATCTTTTGAAAAGTTCCCGTTAGAAAAGATCGGTATCGCGTTTCCGTTATAATCTGTCCCAATAATGGACAGGTCATCCGTTCCAATCATGAAGTCAATATGGATTTGCGAGAAATTCACACCGCATGCTGAGAGCTGATCCTGAGACATGGTCTCTCCCCCGCGAATGCACTCGCCAATGCCCATGCCAAGTGCCAAATGACAGGATGCGTTTTCGTCATAGAGCGGATTATAAAACAGCATTCCCGTTTTTCTAATAAGGGAACTGTTGGGAATGAGCGCCACTTCTCCCAGATGGCGAGAACCCTCGTCAAATGCTATGAGTGCTTTTAATTTGTCATCGCCTTCATCGGCAGAGGCCTCTACGACACGACCGTTTTCAAAACGCAAGCAAAGTCCACGAATCAGGCAGCCCTGATAGACCAACGGGATAGAGCCATATACAGCACCATTGACTCCATTGCGACAGGGAACGGTATAAATCTCCTCAGACGGCATGTTCATGGCATACGGCTGCCCCCTGCGGCTTGAAAGACATGTATGCCATGTATGGTCTGCCGGTAATTCAATCGTAAGATCCGTACCGAGTTTGTTGCGGTAGCGTAAGTATTTCAAATTTAAAGCATCTAACCGTTTTGCTTGCTGCTGCATCTGAGCAAAGCGAGCGTTCCAAGCCGCCACTGCATCATGAGTGCCATCAATGCGGAGCGTTTGAAAGACCTTCTCCCACAGGGCGGCCATCGCTTCTTTTTCCGGCAATTCCGGGAAAACCTTTTTTGCCCACGAACAGATAGGCGGCGAGGCAGTGCACTGCACTGCGGTTTTGTTATAAATTCTCTGATAAACGCCGTGAACGCTTTTCATTTTTGCTGTGCGTGCACGTATGATCCTCTGCGGGTCTACCCCCTTCATAAGCTCCGGGTCGTTAACGTAAAACTCAAGCAATGCAGCATTCTCGCCCAAACCGATATCATAGGAAATAAAATCTCTTTGGGGATACTCGTCAAAAACTTCATCGGCGGCGTATAAATACCGCTGGCGCTCCAGTACATCATCACGCCAATCCACTATTACCTCGCGGCAGCCGCAATGATATGCCTCCTCGGCACATAGACGTACTAAGTCCGCACATTCGACAGGGCTGCGGATCACCAGAGTCTGACCAGGCTGAAGGTCAACACCAACCTTTATCAATAGCTGCGCGTATTGAGCAAGTTTTTTCTAAAACATAACGACTCCTCCTTGTTGTTTGAGGCAAATCAGCGATTCTCCAATTCCGCTTTCATCTGTGGCAGCTTTTTTTCCAGCCTTGCCATAAGAAAAGCGCAAATGGCTACAAGGGCATATCCCAGTGCCGGAATCAGTGTATTTTCAACCAGGAAAAGCTTTTTCGCCGCTTCTGCCTGCTCTGCGGCCTGCGGAACATAATTGACAACATCCAACATCACTGCGCCGATGGAGGGGCCAATGGCAAACCCAACCTTGCTGGCCGTGGTATGTCCAGACATCAGAATGGCATCGTTATCCACGCCTGTCTTCCATTGACCATAGATGCGGGAATCCAACAGGCAGAGGATCGTCACAGCACTAACCAGACCGCTTCCTGCTGCGCCGATGACGAATCCCACCACAAAGACAGTTGTGCTAGCGTCAGCAAATACAAAGCGAATCATCCATCCAAGGCAACCTACGATGCCGCCCAGCAATGCAGTACCAGCGTTGCCAAGCTTTTTTGTCAAAATATTTAAGGACAAGATGCCAGCGACTGCGGTAATGACGCTAATCAAAGAATATGTACTCATCAACCCAACATTGCCCAGGTTGTATTGGAAATGCTGGACCATTGAGGCAAGGGAGGTTCCTTCACCCAGCACAGAGAAGAACGCAACGCCAACGCAGAGGAGCCAATAGCTGTTGCGGAACAGCGCAGACAAAGTATCCTTTAGAGAGGCTCCGCTTTTCAGCGGGGTTTCTTTTGTGTGCACTTCCTCTGCCAGATACTCCAGCGGCTCGTAGCCTTTTGTAGCCAACGCTGCGGTAAAGAAGCCAAGTGCATATAAAAAACCACAAATGATAGCCAAACCGACAAATCCCTTGCGCAGATCACTGCCGCCGAACAGCTTTACCATCGGCATAGCTGTAGCGGTCAGGGAATAGCTGCCAGCCAAAGCAAAAATCATCAGGCACTGATTGATCTTGCTTCGCTCACTCTGATTGCTAGTAATACGGCCAATCAGTGCGTTGGCCGGAATGCATAGCACCGTATGGAACATAGCCTGTAAAATGTACGTTACCGCAAACCAGACAAATTGGGCAGTTGCGCTGAAGTCAGGGACAATAAACATCATAGCCAGCACAATACCGCCGGGGACGGAAAAGAACTTCAGCCAATAGCGGCATTTGCCTTCTTTTGAATGTGTACGATCCACCAGTGCGCCCATCATAGGGTCATTGATAATATCCCAAATTTTTGAAATCAATACAATAATTCCAACCAGAGTGCCGCTAAGTCCAAGAATATCGGTATAGTAGTACACCGCATAGGTAGAGATCATTGCACTGGCCAACATACGTGAAAAGCCACTTAGCGAAAACAAAATTTTGCGGCCAAATGGAAATTTGACATCTTGTACGGATGTGATAATATTCGTGTTCATTTTCCCTCCTGTGTTGTAAATACTTGTCTCGTTAACGTGAATACGCAAAGGTAACAATCATTTTTCGGGCAGCACCTCCGCTTCGCTATTGGGTTGCCCCCAAAAAACTTTTTTCTTGAACCTGTACAACAGAGCCAGTCCCCACCGAAAAACCTGATCGAATGCGATCCCGGCAAAAATGACGGTGATATCTGCTTTCCAGACCCATGCAGCCAATGCCGCGATGGGAATGCGGACACCCCACATGCCCAAGATTGTGCCAAACAAGGGAAAACTTTTTGAACTGACAACGCGGATAGCACCGAAGTCTATCATGTTCAAAGTTTGTGGGATGTAAGCGATGGCGGCCAGCATGAGATATCCCGCGCCAATTACCTGAATAGCCGGTTTATCCGTCAATATTCGCATACAAATTGGCGCACAGGTCAGCAGGACAGCCACTACTGGCAGGGACACCATAATCCCCCAAAAGCAGATGCGATGATGAAATTTACGAGCTTCAACTGCGTCATTCCGCCCCATGCTTTGTGCCAACAGCGTGGTAGTAGCCAGTTGGAAACCGAAGCAGGGGGCCGCAAGAAGTTCCTCGACCTGACTGGCTAATTGGTAGCCAGCAAAGGCATTTGTACCATATGCCAGCAGCGCACGGCTCATAATAATGGCCGCCACGGACCACATCATATTTTCGCAGGAAGCAGGCAGTCCGGTGGAAAAGCTGCCGCGGATATCCTGCCAGGTTCCCCGAAAAAGCCGCCCTTCCCGTGCTGTGCTGCCGTAAAGGCCCCGCTTGCGGTAGAGGGTAAACAATCCCAGCGCCATTCCGAAAAAATATGAAAAAGTCAGGCTCCAGGCAGCCCCCAGCAGTCCCCACTTACAGACAAAGATCGTGATATATCCCAATATGGCATTGACAACGTTCATCGTCACGGCAATCACCATGGGGGTTCTCGTATCGCCCTGCCCATTGAACGCAGCGGTTATAATACGGGATACGGCTACGCTGGGCACCAGCCACACTGCAGCGCGGGTATACGGAACGGCCAGCTCAATCAAGGCGGTGTCATCAGCAAACATTCTTAAAAAGGGGCGCGGTTCACATAAAACGATACCCACCAGTATCAGACTGATCGGAAGCACCAGCATCATCATTTCTTCTGCGACTTTACGGCAGCGCTCAAACCGCCCCTTTCCGTAACTAATCCCGATGATAATCGTCGCGCCGATGCCAATCCCCTTGAACAGCGATTGCAGCACACCGGTGATTCGGTTTCCAATGGATTGCGCAGATATTTCATCTCCGCTGAGACGGCCAATCATGGCCGCGATTACCAGACCGGCCGCAAAAGTCAGAAGATTTTCCAATACGCACGGAAGTGCTACCTTCCAGATGATCCGATCCCTTATTCGTTGCTCTTCTGAGAAAAAACGGGCTTTTATTTTCTGAAGCATTTTATTCCTCGCATGTTTTTCGCAGCATCCGGAAATCCAATATTTTACCGCTGCGGACGTGACTGTGCACACCGTGAGATACAGCCAACTCGCCATTAACGATGACATATTCGATCCCGGAGGGCTGCTGACGCGGGTCAAGGAAATTTTCATTGGTTGCCAGCTGCGCAGTATCCAGCACAACAATGTCCGCTTGTTGCCCTTCCTTCAAAAAGCCTCTGTCTGGCAGCCCCAAAGTCTGTGCGGCGTTGCCTGTCAGTTTACGGATCGTCTTCGCCAAGGGGATCTGCTGCTTATTGCTCTCAAGCAGAAATGTCACGAAGCCGCTGTAAGCCGTTGTCGTGGATCGATAAGCTGGCAGATCGGGCAAATGCCCCTCGTAGTCATAGTTAAATGCACAGTTATCTGTACCTATGGTCGCACCATCGTATGTCCAGAATTTGAAAAAAGTATCAATGGCGCCGTCCATTCCGCTCATGCGCTCACAGGCCAGAATAGGACGTACACAGGCATCCATGTCTTCCCGCAAGATGCGCAGCGTCATCTCCTCAAAACAGATCTCCCGTGCTGCCGCCAATTCCTGCAACGTTTTGCCGACATATTCCTGCCTACAGCAATGCGCTACAGGAACTGTGCTTTCCAGACGCGGGAACAAAATGTTGGCTCGCTGCTTGACACGTTCCAGCAGCCACGCAAAGTAGCTCTCGTCATGTAGCTTCTGCTGAAATGCCTTTTTCCCGCCGCAAGCAAGGATATAATGCAGAAGCGGACTGCACAGCTCCGGGTAGTAGTAGAAAGCGGCAGCCTTGGGGTGAAGCACGTCCCACGAAACCTGTACACCGCGTTCGCGGTACTCGTCCATGATTTCCATGGTACGAATCGCGCTTTGCTCGACCAGCTTCCGATCCAGCGGTGTCACTTTAAACCCCGGCTGAACATGGCTGCAATGCATACGCGCCCCCGTACGCAGCCCCATATCCAAAAACTCACGGATACCATCAATGGGTTGCCATTCTGGATTGCCATCCATTCCGTTGCGTGTATGAGCCGCAACGATTCCACCGTATTCCTTGACCACGCAGGCCAGCCGATCCAGCTCCTCGTGTGAGGCACTTAGATCCGGGGTATAGTCGTAGCCGATAGACATTCCGAAAGCACCGGATTCCATAGCATCTCTTACCAGCTCGGCCATTTGCTCAGTCTCGTCTTTCGTGGCAGGACGATCGCTATCCAGCCCCAATACTTGCTGTCGAATCTGCTGTAATCCCACTTCCATGGCCATATTAACGCCAACACCCTGATCGGATAGCTTACGCCTATAGTCACCAAAAGTCGTCCAGTCCATATCCACATTGAAGTACTTTTTGTAGGCCTGACGCATTTGCTTAGAAAGACAGACTTTTGTCCTGCCAGGAATCGATCCGACCGAGGATAAGGGGGCAAAATCCTCTACAGCAAAAATATCATCGCCCTGTGTTTTCCAGTATTTCCCTACTGGAGCCATCCCCATACCACAGTGGCCGCAAAACACGGTGGTAATTCCTTGTCCTAGAAGGCTTTCCGCATCAGGGTACTGCACAATGCTGAGATCTGCATGGGAGTGCATATCAATAAAGCCAGGTGTCACTTGTTTACCAACCGCATCGATAACAACTTTGGACGATACGCCATCCAGCGAACCAATTTTAAGGATTTTCCCACCCTTGACGCCAATATCAGCGCAATATGGTTCTGTGCCCGTACCATCATATAGACATCCATTTTTAATGATAAGATCGTACATGACTTCCTCCTTGTATAAAAAATTCATCAATGTATACATTGAAGCTTTAAATAATGCGCCGCTTCTGCGGCGTATTATTTAAAAAGGCATTGTCTGACTTATATCTTCACGCAAGATGCCTTTTGCTTTTTCGGCATTACGTTCCAGCAAAGCATTCACCAACGCGATATGCTCCGGATCAACATAGCTTTCATCTTTTGCCAGCTTTCGATAGTTGTCAATGCTGGTCCGAGAGAGCTGCGAAGTAGGACGTGCCACCTTATATAGCAGCGACGTCAGCATGGAAACAAGACTTTCGTTCCCCGTCAATGCTGCCATGTTCAGATGAAAAATATGACTCCAATGAACTAACGCCGATTCATACTGTTTCCGCTCATCTACATAAGACAATAATCCTCGCAATTCTTCATCACTGGCTTTTTTGATCAGGATATCTACGACACCTGACTCCAAAATGAAGCGACATTCCTCTAAGTCCCGCAATTCGTCGCTGCCAACGCATCTGATCGTATAGCCTTTTTTAGGATACTTCTTCAGATATCCCTCGTGGACTAACCGCATAGCTGCTTCTCGGATTGGTGTACGGCTCACACCGTATCTATCTACCAGCATTTGCTCAATAATCAGTTCATCCTGCGGGAATTCCTCATTGAGCAAGTCTGTACGTAACTGGTAATAAATCTTCTCACTTAAATCGCGCATTTTCCTCTTCACTTTCCGCATCAAACTACTTTATATGCATTGACGTATTTATTATATGATTATAAGAGAGATAACACGTTTTTGCAAGAAGTTTTAACCGCAAAGATCGATAATCACTTGTGCGAAGATTTTAGCACTAAGAAGTAATTGGTCGACAATAGCAAATTCATCAGCACCATGCATTTTGTTGTCAATCTCTGTCACAGCGCATCCAAATGCAACGCCATTCTTAAGTCTGTGGACATAAGTTCCTCCGCCAACCGCGATGGGCTCGCTGTTATCTCCGGTATATTGCCGATAGCATTTCAGCAACGTCTGCACAAACTGGGACTCTCGCGGTACATAGTGCGGAGGCGACAGCGGATGATCCTCCAGAATAATTTTCGCACGGTGGAGGTGGTCTTTCAGTACATCCCGCACATTTTCGTCGGTGGCACACAGGGGAGTACGGCAATCGAAAACGCCATCCAGCTTTCCATCACCACAATGCAGTATGTTCAGACTAATGGTCAACGGGCCCGCCTCATCCTCCATCGCCACTCCGGCAGCTTCTCCCAACCAATCACCGTGGGGAAATATTTCGTATAGCTCTCGAAGCATTTTTATGCCGGGGTCATCACAATCAGGAAGCATATTAACAAACTTCAATGCCGCGGTCAGTGAATTGACACCTTTTTCTGGCATGGAACCATGAGCGCCAATACCCGTCACCCTTATTCTGAGATCGTTATTTTCGGATTCGACCGTTATCACCGTGCTTGTACTCACCGCACAAACAGCCGCGATTTGCTCCACAGTATTCCTATCAAATCCAGTCAATACCAGGTTAGCTTCTCCGGGAATCATGTTTCCTTTTTCTCCGCTATCCAGCGATACCAATCGGCTTGCACGGCTTGTCTGTGCCCATCTTCCGTGAAAATAACCGCCTAGGCCACCTTTTTCAATGTATATCAGTGGGAACCATGCATCTGGCGAGAACGTCATAGGTGCCTCGTCCTCTCGCGCATAATAATATTCTATGTCTGAACCGCCACATTCCTCGTCTGTTCCCAGTAACAGTCTCACACCTTTCCGCAGAGGAATATCAAGATCATTGATTGCCTTCATTGCGAACAGAGCTGCCACTGCAGGGCCTTTGTCGTCCGCAACACCTCGACCAAACAAGCAACCGTCCCTTTCGATAGGGACGAATGGCTGCGTTACTGTCCAGCCATCCCCCGCTGGTACTACATCCAGATGTGCCAATATGTCAAGCTGCCGCGGGGAAGGGCCCATATCAACTGCACCTATATAGTTGTTATAATTCTGAACAGCAAAGTCCATACACCGTGCAATCTGCAGGGCCGCATGCAGCGCTTCTGCAGGGCCAGTTCCATAAGGCATGCCAGAAAGCGCCGGGCCTTTTGCGCTGTTGATTCGCACCAGTGTGCAAATTGTCTCAACAAACTCCGACCGACACATATTAAAATATTGATCCAGTTTATCCTTATACATACTCCAACCTCAATCTACTGCACAAGCATTTTTCAAGAACACCTGATAGCAAAGCCATGCCTCATACAGATCTGCTTTGCTGATTACTTCATGGGGAGAGTGCATACTAAGCACCGGCAGTCCACAGTCGATTACCTGCATTCCATGGCGGGCAAAAAGTCCGGCAATCGTCCCACCTCCGCCCACATCTACGCGGCCAAGCTCCGTCATCTGCCAGTGTACTTCTGCGGTATTCAATATGCGACGTAACTGCGCAATAAATTCCGGAGAAGCATCGTTTGTACCGCCTTTTCCTCGCGCTCCTACATATTTATTGAAATTGACGCCAGCTCCCAACTGTGCGCACGAACGCTTATCAAATGCAGAACCATACAGTGGGTCGTAAGCTGCGGTGACATCGGAGCTTAGCATAACGCTATTTTGCAGACAGCGGTGAGCAAGAAGGGGCGATTTCCCCATCGCCTGCAAAAGATCTTCCAATACATCCTGGAAAAAATCAGACTGTGCTCCAGTAGCTCCTACACTGCCGATTTCTTCTTTGTCGATCAATAGGCAACAGGCTGTACGAGAGAGATGTTCCTGAGCCAACAAAGCGGACAGTGAGGTGTACGCGCACACCCTGTCATCATGGCCATAGCCCAAAAGCATACTGCGATCAAGGCCAAGATCTCTGGTTTTCCCGGCCGGAACAACCTCTAATTCAGCAGATAATAAATCATCTTCTTCAAATCCGTATTGCATTTTCAGCAGATGCAGAATATTAGACTTTACCGCTCCTTCAGCATCCTCGTAAGGAATACTTCCCATCAGTAAATCAAGGCCTTCTCCATCAATAAATTTGGCGGCGCTTTTTTCTAACTGATCCTCTGCCAGATGCGGTAAAAGATCGGTAACACAAAATATGGGGTCGGTTTCGTCCTCGCCGATTACAACAGTTCGTTTCTCGCCGGAAGTCAAGCAAACAACTCCATGGAGAGCCAGCGGCAGTGTCAGCCATTGGTATTTTTTTATTCCGCCATAATAATGCAGGTCAAAATAAGCAAGTCCGCTGTCCTCATAAAGTGGTTTCGGTTTTACATCAAGTCGGGGTGAGTCAATATGGGCACCGAGAATGTTCAACCCTTCTTCCAATGGTGCATCTCCAATATGGAAGAAGGCCACCGCCTTTCCCATTCGCTCCACATAAACCCGATCACCCGTGTGTATTGCTTTCGTTCCAAGCGAGCGGTATCCAACAGATTCCGCGAGATGGATCGTCTCCGCCACACACTCCCTCTCCGTCTTTCCTGCATCCAAAAACGACTTATATCGACAGCTTATTTCTTCTATTAATCGCCGTTTCTCCGCTGTGTATGTCTGCCATATATTCCCCATTTCGCACCTCTCATGACAAATTTATTTATGTATACATTAACACATATTTTTGTTCGCTGCAACTTCTATTTTGCGGATTTTATAATTTCTTTCTTTTGAACAAAAACAGGAAATACGCTTTGTAAAAATAGACGAATCCCCAAGTATGTCATGAAAATCACCATTGTGCATGATAGTGGAATACTGTGACGCAAATTATGGGCCGCTTATAGCGCACTTATCTGTGGCCGGGATAGAGGTATCTGCGGCAAAATAGACTTGTATCTATGACGAGTCTATGCTAAACTGCATAGACTAAAAGAAACATCCTGGAGGTACATCTATGAGCAGATATGAGTTTTCGCTGCTGCAAGAAGTCCTGATAGAAAAAGGCGCAGGTGTACTCTAATCTCATTAAGATAAGCAATAATCCAGACCGCTCTATCGGCGGTCTGGATTATTGCTTATCTTAATGAGATTACGGATAAGCCAGAGGTTTTGATTTTAAGCCTTGCCGCCGTTATGCAGTCTTCATATTTTGACTATTACCATTTAACGGCTGGTAAAAAAAGGCTGTGGGCCACCCAGATGGGCTCCGCTTTCTGGATCAGCTCCGTGGTCGGAGGCCACCACAATCTCATGCTCAGACGCCAACAGCCGGGAGAGCACCCTATCATCGACCCGGCGCAGGAAAGTCTCCTTTTCCGCCGAATCGTGGCGATGGGCCGCTTCATCCGCCCCGTTGATATGCAGCAGCACAAAGGGGTAGCGTTCCGCCGCTCGCAGGGCTGCCTCTGTCTTGGCGTCCAGATCCGTATCCACATCGCCAGTAGCCCCCTTTACCGGGAAAAGCTCCATGTGCAGCAGCCGGGCAATCCCCTTTACCAACTCCTTGCCGCAGATCACGGCGCTCTTCTGGGGAAATGGCGGCAGTGCTACCGGAACAGACTGTCCCCACAGAAGCATACATCGTTCTTTCGTCAGCAGTCTTTCAAAGGCATGGCGCAGTACCAAGCTTCCCTGCGGGCACAGTGCCCGCTGCCCGCCGGAAGGAATCTGCGTTACAATGTTATTCACAGTATGCGCCATGTGGGGAAATACCAGCAGTGCCTGATAGCCGCCCAGCCGGTAATAGGTAAATGCAGGATCCTCTACCTTTGCCGGGGCACAGCAAGGCATGGTACAGCAGCCCTCTCCATCCAGCGTGTAGCAGCTGCCCCGCAGTAGCAGGTCATCGGGCCGGACGGGGATTCCGGCCCCCAGCGCCTCTACATAGCCTCGGAGATGTACCGGCAGATCCGTTACCCCCAACAGGCGCAGTACGCAGTGCAGTGTTTCCGGTGGGAAGCCGCCGCAGGTATCCACATACCGCACCGAACCCATGGACGCCAGATGGCCATATCGCTCCACCTGAAAGTGGGGATCCGTCATGCCGTCAATCACGCATAATATCCTGCTCAAGTCTCTCCCCCTTTTTCCATTGGAACTTGTTTCGTTATACTTCCCGGCGCAGCACCCGGTAGACAAAGGACATATCCAGTCCGCCGCGTACCACGTCCGCCAGCAGGTCGTACTGCCGTTCCTTGTAGCCGCAGGCGTCAAAGGTTGCCAGTGCGTCAAAGGACACGCCCTTTCTGGCGCACAGTGCTTTCAGGATCGTATCCGTGATGCCCGGCGCGTCAAAAATGCCGTGGACATAGCTGCCGTATACGTTTCTGCTGCCGGTGAGGGCGGGCATCTGCTGCTGACTGCGGCCCATGTGGATCTCGTACCCCTCGTAGGCGAGTCCGTTCAGGCCGGAGAGCATTCCCTCCACACCGTGAAAGACGCCTTGCGTCTGGGTCTGCACCTTTTCACCCCGGAATTCGGTGTCCATCTCCAGCAGGCCCAAACCGTTGATCTCCGTGACACCGGCGGCCTCCACCTGCTCCGGGTCGGACACGGTGCGCCCCAGCATCTGATAGCCGCCGCAGATGCCGAAAACCAGCGTGCCGGCGTCAGCCGCCTTCAAAATGGCCGCCTCCAGACCGGACTGCCGCAGCCACCGCAGGTCGGCAATGGTGCTCTTGGTACCCGGCAGCAGGATCATGTCCGGCTGGTGCAGGTCGCTCACCTGATCCACATAGCGCAGCGACACGTTTCCGTAATGTTCGAAGGGGCTGAAATCCGTGAAATTGGAGATGCGCGGCACACGGATTACCGCGATATCCAAGAGTTTTCGCTCTTTGGAGCGGTCAAACCGCTCGGTCAGGCTGTCTTCATCGTCGATGTCTATATGGGCGTAGGGGATGACCCCCGCCACCGGGATGCCGCACAGCTGCTCCAGCGTCTTCAGTCCCGGCTCCAGAATGGCCCGGTCGCCCCGGAATTTGTTGACCACCACGCCCTTGATGCGGCGGCGCTCGTCCTCCTCCAGCAGTGCCACCGTACCGTAGAGCTGGGCGAACACGCCGCCCCGGTCGATGTCGCCTACCAGCAGCACCGGCGCGTCCACCAGCTTGGCAAGGCCCATATTGACGATATCATCCTGCTTGAGGTTGATCTCCGCGGGGCTGCCTGCCCCCTCAATGACGATCACGTCATACTCTGAGTTCAGACTGTTGTAGGCCTCCAGCACAGCGGGGATGTAGTCCCGCTTGCGGCGGAAGTACTCCATGGCCTGCATATTGCCCCGCACCTGTCCGTTGATGATGACCTGACTGCCCACGTCGGTGGTGGGCTTGAGCAGGATGGGATTCATGCGGGTATCCGGCTCGATCCCGGCGGCCTCTGCCTGCACCACCTGCGCCCGGCCCATCTCGCCGCCGTCCTTGGTAATGAAGGAGTTCAGCGCCATGTTCTGGCTCTTGAACGGCGCTACGCGGTAGCCGTCCTGCTTCAAAACGCGGCAGAGTCCCGCCGCCAGCAGGCTCTTTCCCGCATTGGACATGGTTCCCTGTATCATAATATTCATTGCCATTGTGATTCCTCCTTGCAGAATTGCCGGATGGCCGTTATCAATGCTTCATTTTCCCCGTGAGGCCGCACCGCAATGCGATACCACCCGTCGCCCAGCCCGCTGTAATTCCCACAGCCACGGATGGCGATACCCTGCTGCAGCAGGCCCTCCCGCAGCCCCAGCGGCCCGCGGAACAGCAGGTAATTGGCATGGGACGGGCATACCCAGAAGCCCAGCGCCGTCAGGTTATCCGTGAGCCACTGCCGCTCCCGGCGGACGAGGGACAGCGTCCTTTGCAGGAAGTCCCGCTCCGCCAGCGCCGCCACACCGGCATTCTGAGCCGGTGTGGATACGTTCCACGGCGGGGACGCGGCCGCCATTTCGTGCAGCAGCGCACTGTCGGCGCACAGGCAGTACCCAAGCCGTAAACCGGCCATGCCGTAGCTCTTGGTAAAGGCCTTCAGGAGCAGCAGCGCCGGATGCGCTGCCAGAAGGGACTTGGCGCTGACGCCGTCCTCCGTGAGATCGAGAAAGCACTCGTCCAGAAACAGATGCGCCCCTTGTGCCGCGCAGTATTGCAGAATCTGCTCCAGCAGCGGGAGCGGAATCAGCCGTCCGGTAGGGTTGTTGGGGCTACAGAGGAATACCGCCTCCGGTTTTTTCTCCTCTAAGAAGGACAGAAACCTCTCGTCCAGATCGAAATTCTGCGCCTGATGCAGGAAATACCGCTCTACGCGGCAGCCCACCTGTGCCAGTCCCGAGCTATATTCCATAAAGGTGGGGGCAAGCTCCACCGCCGTCCGGGGCCGCAGGGCGGCGCAGTATGCGTAGATCAGGTCTGCCGCGCCGTTTCCGCAGAGAATATAGGACGCCGGCACCTGCTCATGGCCTGCGATAGCCTGCACCAGCCGGCGGCAGTAGGGGTCGGGGTAGCGGTGCAGCTGGGGCAGAGCCCGGCACACCGCCTCCAGTACGCTGGGAGGCGTACCCAGGGGGTTGGTGTTGGCGGAAAAATCCAGCGTGATACCGCCGCCGTATACATCGCCGCCGTGTTGATTTTCTGTTTGATACAGCATCTATGTCTCCTTTACAGCGCAAAGAGCAGCTTGGCCGCACAGCTTAAAAGCAGGGTGAGAACCGCTGTGACGGTCATCAGGCGGCACACACGGGGGATGTCCTCGTGGGTGATCTCCCGCGATGCGTCGCCGATATACTCTTTTTTGTGCAGCACGCCGTGGTACCACGCATCCCCGGCCAGACGCAGACCCAGAAGCCCGGCGCAGACAGATTCCGTCTGCGCCGAGTTGGGACTGGCGTGCTTCCGGCGGTCGCGGCGGAAGATCCGCCAGCCCGCTGAAATATCCAGTCCCATCAGGCCGCCCGCCGTCAGCATCAGCAGGGCGGACAGCCGCGCCGGGATATAATTCACCACATCGTCCGCCCTGGCGGGTACCAGACCGATGTTCTTATAGGGTGGCTCCACATACCCCAGCATGGAGTCCATGGTGTTCACCGCCTTATAGAAAAATCCCAGCGGCGCGCCGCCGATGGCCAGGAAGAGCAGCGGCGCCACCACGCCGTCGGAGGTGTTCTCTGCCACCGTTTCCACGGCGGCACGGGTCACGGCGGCATCGTCCAGCCGGTCGGTATCCCGCCCCACGATCATGGAAACGGCATGGCGGGAGGCGGCCAAATCCCCGCTCTCCAGCGCGTCATAGACCTTCATGCTCTCGTCCCGCAGGGACTTGACGGCCAAGATCTGCCAGCACATCACGCTTTCCAGCGCCAGACGCAGCCACGGGCTGACCAGACCGCTCAGCCACAGCAGCAGAGCCGGGACGGCGGTGGATACGATGACCACCGCGCCCCACAGGATGGCGCCCGCCGCCCGCTCACCGGAGGGCGTTTTGGGGCATATGCACCGCAGCCCCCGCTCCAACACACTGATACATTTTCCAATCAGAACGACCGGATGGGGAAAGCCATGAGGGTCGCCCACCAGAAGGTCTATGCAAAAGCCGATAACAAGTGCCGCAAGCGACCACATCATGCCGTTTCTCCTCCGCCCTGCATTGTAAAAATATAAATGGGATTCTGTCCGCTCATCAGGTGGTAGTCTCCGGCTTTTCTGTCCCGCGCTGCCTGCAGGGACACCACCTCCGTCTCCGCAAATGGGAACGCCGTCAGGCAGTCCGTCAGCTCAGCCACGGACTCCAGCGAAACGGCCGTGGCCACGATGCGGACATGGGGATTTTTTGCCAGCAGCAGCGCCACGATCTCGTGCATATTGCCGGCACTGCCGCCGATGAATGCGTGAGTGGGGGCTGGCAGACCGACGCAGGCCTCCGGCGCGCTGCCGCAGACCACCTGCAAGTTTTCCAATGCAAACCGATTACGGTTTTGCCCCAGCAGCGCTGCGGCATCCTCTCGCCGCTCTACGGCGCAGACAAGCCCTTGCTTTGCCTGTAAGGCCATTTCCACCGACACTGAGCCGGTACCGGCGCCGATGTCCCAGCAGACGCTCCGCTCCGTCAGCCGCAGCTTGGAAAGGCACACCGCCCGCACCTCACTTTTGGTCATGGGTACCACGGGCATTCCCTCCGCACTGCGGAGAAAGGCATCGTCCGGCAGACCCGGTGTGACCACCGCGTCGGGATGGGGGTTTTCGATAAGCGCCACGCTCAGAGGGGCATAGACACCATCCGTCAGCTCCGCCGCCGTGCCGCGCACGATGCGCTCATCCGGGTAGCCCAGCCGCTGCCCCACATACACAGAAACGTGACCCAGATCCCCCTCTGTCAGCCTACGGCACAGGTCGTTGATGCCCCGCTCACCGCCTACCAGCACAAAGAGGCGGCTGGCTGCCCGCACCTCCGGCAGAATGTTGTGCTGCCGCCCGTGGAGACTCACCACCCGGACATCCTCATAGGAGGTTCGGAGCCGGGCGCACAGATAGGACAGCGAGCTCAAACCCGGCAGCACCGCCGTGTCGCAGCCCTCCAGCAGCGGCAGCAGCTTTTTCGTGCCACTGAAAAAGCCGGTATCCCCGGACATGACCACCGCGAAGCGGCGGTACTCCCGGTGGGTGCGGATAAAGTCCGCAATATCCTGCGGCGCAATGGCGTCGCAGGTGTGTTGTCCCGGCCGCGCCACAGCCTCCAGCATCCGTTTTGCGCCGATGAGACAGTCCGCCTCCTCAATGGCTTCACTGACCTCACGGGTCATAGCCTCCCGGCTGCCGGGGCCGATGCCGACGATCCGCACCTGCGGCCGGACGGTGCAGCCGAACCGCTTACACAGCACATCCAGCACCGCCGCAAAGGGAAGACCCTCCCGCTGGGGCGGGCGGCCAATGACCACCAGACCTGCGCCCGCCTTCCGGGCAGCGGACACCTTAGCAGGAAAGCCGCCGGCTTCGCCGCCGTCCTTGGTCACCATCCATGCGGCGTTGGCAAACCGCAGTGTGGCCATATCCATCTCCTCGGAGAAAGGCCCCTGCATGGCGATGATATGGGCGGCCTTCAGACCCGCTGCGCGGCAGGCCTCCAGCGAGGCATCCATGGGCAGCACCCGGGCGTATACCCGCTGGGCAAAATCGGGGATGCCGCTATATGCCGCCAGCTCCTTACTGCCGGTGGTCAGCAGGATATTGCCCCGCGTACTCTCCAGAAACGCGGCGGCCGCCGCCGCATTCTCCACGCAGACCACATCCTCCGTCTGTTCGGAGGATTGCCGCAGCAGGCGCAGATACTCCGTCTGCGTTTCCCGACAGGCTGTGCAGATGCTCTCGGTGATGGAGGTGGCATAGGGGTGGGTAGCGTCGATGACCAGATCGAACCGCATCCTTTGCAGCATCCGGATGATGTCCTCTACCGGGATGCGTCCCGCCAGAACCGTAATGTTTTCCGCCTCCGGCAGCAGCGTTTCACCGTACTCCGTGGCCACGCATACCGTAGCCTGCACCGGCTGTCCGGCCAGGAATTCCACCAGCTCCCGGCCCTCCGTGGTGCCGGCAAACACGCAGATATTACACATTGCGGTATCCTCTGGGTGTGACCAGTTGACCGGCCACCGTTTTGACGGCGGCGCTGCCGATCAGCACGGTGCAGAACATATCCACCTCCGCCTCCCGCAGCTCTGCCAGCGTCAGGATGCGGCTGCTCTGCCCCTCACGGCCAATATTGCGCACGATGCCGCACAGCCGTTCTCCCGGCAGACGGCGCAGCAGGATATCGCAGGCCCGTTTCAGGTGGTCGGGTCTGCCGTGGCTGGCGGGGTTGTACAGGGCGATGGTCAGATCCGCCGCCGCCGCGCAGTCCAGCCGCTTTTCGATGGTTTCCCACGGCGTCAGCCGATCGCTGAGGCTGATGACCGCGAAGTCGTGGGTCAGCGGCGCACCCAGCACCGCTGCGGCGCTGCAAGCCGCCGTCAGACCAGGCACCACCTGAATTTCAGGCTCCTGCGCCTCGCCCCGCAGCTCATAGACCAGCGCCGCCATGCCGTAGATGCCGCTGTCACCGGAGCAGACCATGGCGACGGTCTTACCGCTGCGCGCCAGCTCCAGCGCCAGCCGGCAGCGCTCGGCCTCCCGTGTCATGGGGGTGGAGTGAAGCTCCTTGCCGGGGTAGCGATCCCGCACCAGATCCACATACACCGGGTAGCCTACGATGGCGTCACACGCCCGCAGGGCGGCATCCGCCCGAATGGTCATATCCTCATAGCTGCCCGGCCCGATACCTACTACAATTACCTTACCCAAAGCGCACCTCCCAATGCTCCGCCGCGACGGCGACGGTCACGCCGTCCCGCGCTGTTTTTTGTACGATCAGTTTTTCGGCATCCAGCAGCGCCGCCCGCTCACAGACATTGTCCACGCCGGTAACGGAGCGGACGAAGTCGGAGGGAGTGAAGTCACCCGCCACATCCCGCAGCTGCTGCGCCGTGTAAAAATGCACCGGCCAGTTGTTTTTCTCACAGGCGGCCAGCAGGCCTGCCTCGTCCTGCTTCAGGTCGATGGAACAGACGCCGCAGATGGCCGCCGTGTCCAGCCCGTTTTCCGCGAACACTGTCTGCACTGCGCGCACCACCGCCTCGGCGGAGATGCCCCGCCGGCAGCCTATGCCTACCCGCAGCACACGAGGGATAAGCCGCAGGGTGCGGGCGAAGTGTGCCTTTGTGCGCCAGCCAATGAAAACGCCCAGCGGGCCGCTCTCCCCGGCAAACGTACCCTCCGGCAGGGGGGCGGGCAGAGGAAACTGGCTGCAAAGGGGGATATCCTCCTCTAAGATCGCCGCCGACACCACCTTGGCAAGCCCCATGTCGGAAATGGCGCAGCCGTGTCGGGCAGCCCATGCGTCCACGGAGAATTTGCCGCGGACATCGGTGGCGGTGGTGACCACCGCCGTGCCCCCAAGCTTTTCCGCCAGCTTCACCGCCAGCGCGTTGGCGCCGCCGATATGGCCGGAGAGCAGAGGGATCACAAACCGACCCGCCTCGTCGATGCAAACCACCGCCGGGTCGGTTTTTTTGCTTTTGACATAGGGGGCAATCTCCCGCACGGCGATGCCGCAGGCCCCCACAAAGATCAGTGCGTCCATGGAGGAAAAACTCGCGCCATATACCGCCTTGTCCAGCGGCAGAAAGCCCGGCTCTTCAAAACGCGGCATGGTATAGCACATCCATGCCTTCTCCGGCAGCGCCGCCAGTATCCGCCGCGCCGTGGCGCAGCCACCGCGGCTGAAAGTGAACATGGCTGCTCTCATTGCGCCCCCTTGCGGAACTCCGTTGTAAAGTTGGGGTGATACAGCAGCGAGCGCAGATAGGTGTCACCCAGACAGTTGCCCACCACGATCAGCGAGGTCTTGGTCAGACCGTTGCCTGTCACCGTCTCGTGGAGCGTCCCCACCGTGCAGCGGAAGATATGCTCCTCCGGCCAAGTGGCCTTGTAGACCACCGCCGCCGGGGTGTCAGCGGTATAGCCTCCCGCCAGCAGCTCATCTTGCAGCAGTTCGGTCAGTGAGGTACTGAGAAACAGCACCATGGTGGCCTGATGGGCCGCCAGCGAGCGGATGGACTCCCGCTCCGGCACCGGGGTGCGGCCCGGGGCGCGGGTGATGATGACGGTCTGGCTCACATCGGGCAGGGTGTACTCCGCCCGCAGCGCGGACGCTGCGCCGCAGAAGGCGCTGACGCCGGGGCAGACATCGTAGACAATGTCCCGCTTTTCCAGCTCGTCGAACTGCTCCCGCACCGCGCCATAGATGCTGGAATCCCCCGTGTGCAGACGCACCGTGGTCTTTCCCTCCGCCTCCGCTTTCTCGATGAGGGCGATGACCTCTTCCAGCGTCAGTTTGGCGCTGTCGTGGATCTCGCAGCCCTCCTTGGTGTAGTCCAGCAGCGCCGGATTCACCAGTGAGCCAGCGTAGATCACCACGTCGGCCTCGCCCAGCAGCTTGGCGCCTCGGACGGTGATAAGGTCGGCAGCGCCGCTGCCCGCTCCCACAAAATGTACCATTGTCAGTCCTCCTTTATCCGGCGCAGCAGCTTGGATGCGCCCTTCGTCTCACAAAGATAGCCATATTCCTTGGAAAAGAGGATGGCTCCCGTCTCTATATCACTGCATTTATAGTGCATCATGTCGTCAATGCGCCCGGCCAGCCGGTGCAGCACTGCGTCATAAAGTCCCTGCTCCTTCAACAGCCGCAGGGCGTCGTCACAGGTGGCGCAGCAGAGCATCTCCGCCGCCGCACCGCCGTGCAGCCCCTCTGCGGCGGCACAGGCCGTCAGGATGTCCATGCGGCAGTCGCCGTAGCGGGAGTGGGTGTTCCACATACCGCCCGCCAGCTTTACCAGCTTGCCGATATGACCGATGAGCAGCACCCCTCGGAAGTCCAGCTCCCGGCACATCTCCAGCGCGTCGCCGATGAAGTTGGAGGTCATCACCGCCGTGGCGGGGTCGATGCCCATGGCACCCTTGATATAGTCTACGCCGTAGTTGCCGGGGGCCAGCAGTACATAATCCGCGCCGCCCTCCCGCCGCTGCCGCAGCTCTACATGGATGGTGTCCACCAGCGCCTGCTCGCTCATAGGCTCTACGATCCCCGTGGTGCCTAAGATAGAGATGCCGCCCTCAATGCCCAACCGGGGATTGAAGGTCTTTTTTGCCAGCGTCTCGCCGTCGGGAGCGGAGATTACCACATACATGCCGCCGGTGTATCCGAACAGGCCGCAGACCTCCTCCACGGCCTCCCGGATCATCAGGCGGGGTACAGAATTGATGGCCGCCGCCCCCACCGGCTGGTCAAGACCCGGCTTGGTTACTCGGCCTACGCCCTGTCCGCCGTCGATGACAATGCCAACCGTCTCCGTTTTCCGCACCTCGGCATAGATCAGGGTGTCACGGGTGATATCCGGGTCATCACCGCTGTCCTTCCGGATGGCGCAGCGCACACAGTCCGGGGACAGACAGATGTCCTCCACCGCCAATGTCAGCTCCATGCCCTTGGGTGTCAGCAGGCGGATGGACTCCTTTTTGCTGCCGCTCAGCAGCATCCATGCGGCGGCCTTGGCTGCCGCCGCGGCACAGGAGCCGGTGGTGTAGCCCAGACGGAGCTTTTTCCCGTCCCGTATGATAAATTCCTTCATAACCTACCGCCTGATCTGGTAGAGCATGGCGTTGCAGATGGCCGCCGCCACGTTGCTGCCGCCCTTGCGGCCCCGGGACACGATGTAGGGCGCGGCAGCGGCCTGGATGATGCGCTCCTTGCTCTCCACCACATTCACAAAGCCCACCGGTACCCCGATGATGAGGGCGGGGCGGAGCTTGTCTGCCTCCATCAGATTCTCCAGCGAAAAAAGTGCCGTAGGGGCGTTGCCGATGGCAAAGATGCAGGGCTTGGGCAGGGCTGCCGCTCGCTCCATGGATACAAAGGCACGGGTCACACCGCGCTCCTTAGCCTCCGCCGCCACGTCCGCGTCCGACATGAAGCAGTGTACCTCTCCGCCCAGCGAGGCGAGGATCGTCTTATTGATCCCGGCTCTGGCCATTTGGGTATCGGTCACGATGTCGCAGCCCGCCCGCAGAGCGGCGATGGCCTTTTGCACCGCGTGGTCGGAAAAGACTAAGTTATCCACATAGTCAAAATCCGCCGTGGTGTGGATGACCCGTTTGATGACCAGCTCATTTTCCGGGTCAAGCCGCCGGTCTCCCAGCAGCTCTGTGATGATGGCGAAGCTGCGCTTCTCAATGTCCATAGGCTTCA
>OIYS01000582.1_pt1 | contig 23991 bp, 23 predicted proteins | sample 1588271 | NCBI WGS metagenome assembly OIYS01 (sample SAMN03283286) | human gut metagenome | biome: human-associated habitat; material: feces | host: Homo sapiens | place: Peru | collected 2012
TCATTTCTTTTAATTCTTTTATTTTTAATTCTTTATAAGATAATTTGGAACCAGTCATACTTGATGATGGGTATTTTGATTTTAATAATTCATAAGCTAAATTTATTTCTTGAGCTAATCTTACTTCACCATTATGATCTGGATGATTTAACATCATTTTTTTACGGTAATTGGTTCTTAAATCGTTTTCGGTATAGTTAGCTGGCAATCCTAATATTTTCATAGCTAGTTCTCTAGTCATAGTTTGATAATTATCTCTCATATATATAACTCCTATTCTGATATTAATTATATAGTAAAATATAAATATTTGCAATAGAAAACAAGCCAGATGGCTTGTTATTTAGTTAATAGTTCTTTTAAGTCATTTTCTAATTTAGATACGTCATTAGGGGACATGAAAGCAAATACAGCATTATTATATTTACTTAAGATATTTGCATCATTAATAGTTAATTTATGTCCATTTGGTAATTTAGATATAATTATATCTGATGTTATGTCGGGATAATCCTCTTGTTTTTCTCTAGCAGGATGAATATCCATAATATAAGCTTCATCAACAGTTTTGAAGATATTTACAAAATCACTTGCAAATTCTTTAGTTCGAGTAAAGGTATGTGGTTGAAATATAGTGATAATTTTCTTGTCAGGATATTTTTGTTTAATTGAATTAATAGTTGCTTGAACTTCTTTAGGATGATGAGCATAGTCATCAATAATAATATTATCTTTAACGATGGTTTCAGTAAACCTACGGCGAGCACCTTTAAATGTTTGAAACTCTTTATTTACTAATTCTGAGGCAATATTTTCTAAATAACAAATGGTAATAACTGCTAGTGCATCATATAATTGATGAATACCATAGATTGGTAAGTCAAAGTGGCCATATGACTTGTTATTAGTTAGAACATCAAAACTTATACCATTACTTTTATATTCTATATTTATAGCACGAATATTATTATTTTCATTTAGGCCATAATAAATAGTTTCTTTACTTGGTTTAAACTTAGCAATATATTTATCATCACCACACATAACAACCATTTTAGTTGCTTTATTAGCATATTCTGTATAAGCATCAATAATATCATCAATATCTTTATAATAGTCAACATGATCTAAATCGATATTAGTTATAACAGCATAATATGGAGTATATGCTAGAAAATGGCGGCGATATTCACATGATTCTAGAGCAAAAAACTCATTTTTCTTATCAGCATAGCCTTGACCATCCCCAATTAAGTAATTAGCACCTTTAATATTACCTAGAACATGGGCAGTCATAGAGGTTGTTGTTGTTTTACCATGACATCCAGCAATACAGATAGTCTTGTATTTTTCTGTTAAGATACCAACCATTTCGTTATATTCATATATTGGTAAATTTAACTTTTTAGCGGCAATTAATTCCTCATTATCAGGAGTAATAGAGGCTCCTTTAATAATTATCATATTGTCAGTAATATTATCTTTATTATAAGTTAACATTTTTATATTATTTTCTATTAATCCTTTTTCCGTGAAGAAATGTTTATCAACATCACTTCCTTGAACATCATTACCTAATTTTTTTAAAATAATTGCTAGTGATGACATTCCAGTCCCTTTTATTCCTATAAAATGATACATACTAATCGTCCTTTCATACTTCTATTTACTAATACAGATATTACTTTTACCTATTTCTTTAATATAATCATTTAAAGTATAAGTAGTTGAATCAGTACTAGTAATAAACTTTTTATTTTCAATACTTGTTTGATATAATTTACCTAATTCATAATTTAAGTCTAAGTCATCAAAACTTTCTTGTTCATAATTTCCTTGATTACAATATTTTACAGTATAACCATTAACAGTTATATTATTTTGATAATTAATTAGTTTATAAGATAGTTTATTGTTTTTTACTGTATATGTTAAGTCTAGATGTAAATTATCTTCATTAGTTATATCTATACTATCTAACTTAGTAGCCTTTTCATCATATAATTCTATTGTAGAAGTGCTACCACATAACTTATTATTAGATACTACTAGATAGTCTCCTAGTTGTGTGGTAGTACCTAGACAAGATACTTTGTTTTTTAATACTTCTTTATCATTAATTAATAAAGTCATCGTATCTTCATCTCTTTTAGTAGTTATAGTATATTTACTATTTATTTTAATATATCTAACATCATTTCTAACTAGTGATAAATCAATATTGGTAAATACATTAGTTACATTATCTTTTCTTGTTTTTAAGAAGTTACCACATACATATCCTTTAGTTGTTTGACTTACACCACTAGTATATTTAGTGTATGATACATAGTACCAGTTATCACAGATATCAGTTTTAGTTTCACTGATACTTAGTAAATTTACTTTACTGCCACAGGCTAAGCGGTCAATTCTATTTCCACTTTCTTTATCTCTTACAGATAATGTTGTTTCATCATCTTCACAAATATAATAGTAAGTTCCTTCTTCGTCTTCAATAACGGGTGGAGTTTCTACTACTTCATTAACAAGATTTGTCTTAATATTATTCTTTTTATTATTTTTGCTATTTAACATTAATGCTCCAGCTACTAAGACAACAATAAGTATTACAATAATTAAAATCATATATTTAGTTTTATTTTTCATATTATTCCTTTCTTTATATCTGTTTAATTATATGCATGTTTCTTTTCTTATATTGTATCAAATAATTAGTTAAAATTATATCTATTTTTAATGTTTTACATAAATTTATTTATTATCTTCTAAGTCAAAGATGATATCTCTTAGTTCCATAGCACGTTCAAAGTCTAATTCTCTAGCGCACTTCTTCATTTCTTCTTTTAATTTTAATATCATATTTTGCTTTTCTTTAGGAGATAATTTTTCTTTAGTTGGTACTTTATCATCAGTTACTTCTACTTCATTAGTAATAACATCTCTTATTTCTTTAATTATTGTTTTAGGGATAATATTATGTTCTTTATTATATTTATCTTGAATAGTTCTTCTTCTTTGAGTTTCTTCGATAGCTTCTTTCATACTATCTGATATAGTGTCAGCATACATAATGACGTGTCCTTTAGCGTTTCTAGCACATCTTCCTATTGTTTGGACTAAACTTCTAGTTGATCTTAAGAAACCTTGTTTATCAGCATCCATAATGGCAATTAAACTTACTTCAGGGATATCAATACCCTCTCTTAGAAGGTTTATTCCTACTACAACATCATATTTACCTAGTCTTAAGTCTCTTATTATTTTTAATCTTTGAAGAGTTTTTATTTCATTATGGAGATATGCTACTTTAATATCAATGTTCTTTAGATAATTAGATAGTTCCTCAGCCATTTTGATAGTTAGAGTTGTGATTAATACTCTTTCATTACTTTCTATACGTTTATTTATTTCTTCTACTAAGTCATCTATTTGGTTCTTAGTAGGTTTTACTTCAATAGTTGGATCTAGTAAGCCTGTTGGTCTAATTATTTGTTCTACTACTTCATTATGAACGTGTTCTAGTTCATAGTCACCAGGGGTAGCGGATACATATATTACTTGATTTATTTTAGACTCAAATTCTTCAAATTTTAGTGGTCTATTATCTAATGCTGATGGTAATCGAAAGCCATAATCTACTAAGTTCATTTTTCTAGCCCTATCGCCATTATACATTCCTCTAACTTGGGGAATAGTAACGTGTGATTCATCAATAATTAGTAAGAAATCTTTAGGAAAGAAGTCTATTAAGGTAGTTGGGGTTTCTCCTTCTTTTTTTAGAGCTATATGTCTAGAATAGTTTTCAATACCACGGCAGAAACCGGTTTCTTCTAACATTTCCATATCATAGTTAGTTCTTTCTCTTAAACGTTGTTCTTCTATTAACTTATTGTTTTCTTTAAAATATTTAAGTCTTTGTTCTAGTTCTTCGTTAATATTTTTTATAGCTATCTTAAGTTTATCATCACTAGTTACGAAGTGTGAAGCTGGGAATATAGAAATAGTTTTTTTATCTTTTAATATTTTACCGGTTATGGTATCAAATTCACTAATTCTATCTACTTCATCGCCAAAGAATTCGATTAATAGACCGTTAGTTTTTTCATAACTAGGTATTATTTCAATAGAATCACCACGTACTCTAAATGTTCCTCTTTTTAAATCTAAATTACTTCTTTCATATAACATTTCAACTAGTTTTTTTAGAATAGTATCTCTTTCAACAGTATCACCGACATTGATAGTTAACATTTTCTTTTTATATTCTTCTACTTCACCAATACCATAGATGCATGATACTGAAGCAACAACGATAACATCATCTCTAGATATTAGAGCACTAGTGGCACTATGACGTAATTCATCTATTTCATCATTGATAGAGGAATCTTTTTCTATGTAGGTATCAGTAGATGGGACATATGCTTCGGGTTGGTAATAATCGTAATAAGATACAAAGTACTCTACTCGATTATCCGGGAATAGTTCTTTCATTTCACTATATAGTTGGCCGGCTAGAGTTTTGTTGTGAGCTAGAATTAGGGTTGGTTTATTTACTTCTTTGATGACGTTTGCCATTGTGAAAGTTTTTCCTGTTCCAGTAGCACCTAGTAGAACTTGCTCTTTCTTACCTTCTTTGATGCCTTCAACTAATTTTTCGATGGCTTGTGGTTGGTCGCCACTCGGTTTGAATTTTGATACTAAGTTAAACATGACTATTCCTCGCTTTCATTGATATTTTACTACTATTTATATAGAAAAACAAGAAGGTATAGTGTCCCTCCTTGAATATTCATTTTTATTATTTTCTTTTTAACTTATTTTATACAATATCTAATGGTTTTTTATATTTTAATTAGCTTTACAAGTATACATTTCGTCTTCTTTATAGTTTTCTATTAATTTATCTTTAGTTAGTGTTGCAGCCATATTTTTATAACCTTCATTATCAAGATTAATTTCATGTTTTACAGTTATTGTTTTATCAACTAGTTCTACTTTACAGTCTTTATATTTACTAGTATTTAATTTACTACAACTGTTGGAATAATATTCTTTTTCTGATTCCATATCATAGTCAATAATATATTCATATTTTTTTATTTCATAGTAATTTAGTAGTTTAGTTCCGTCTTCAGTAAAGTTATATAGATATCCTGACTCATAATTTACTGCTATTGGGCTATTTTTTCTGGCTTCAATTTCTTCAGCACTTGTACCTATACTTGTTTTATCTCTATTATCTATTTCATATTTAGTAATTGTTGAGGTAATGCTACATAGAACCTCGTTTGTTTTAGTATTTCCTGTAGTTTTTTCTTTGTTAGTATTATCTTGATTAGTCTTTTGACATCCTGTAAATAATGCAATAAATACACATAGTATTAAAATCTTCTTCATATCCTTTTTACTCCTTAACCATTATTTATAGTCTTTTGTTCTTATTCTTTTTTTAATTTTTTCTAATCTTTCATTATATAATTTATCATCTATACTTATGCTTAATTCTTCTTGGGATGTTGGTTTTGCGGCCATCATATACATGATATAATCTAATTCATCTATTTCAATTTTTAATATATTTTTAGCATATTGTAATATATAGTAGATATCGTTAGTATCTAGGATAGCATTAGACATCTTTTCAATGTTGTAAATACCAACAGTTCTAGCAAACCTATAGATATATTTGGAATTTCCACTTTGAATAACTACTTCTTCTAATCTAGATTTATTAGCTCCTCGTACACTACTAGCGTATTCAATAATATAATCTAAATCGCCTTTTTCAATAATTGCATCCTCTAAGTCTTGTTTACTAATATCCTTAACTTTGCAAGCAAATGTAACAATATCCTTTGCAGTTCCTTTTTCAATTATAACTTTTTTAAACTTTTCTTTATCTGATTTAGATAGATTATAAGCAAAGCCATCAAGGTACATAAAACACATAATGTATTCGCAATCTCCTATTTCTATTAGGACATCTTTTAATTTTTGAATGTCAATGTAATATCTTATTTCACTAGCAAATTTCCAAATGTATTTGGCATCTCTTGTTTTAATTATAGCATCTGCTAGTCTTATCTTATCTGACCATCCTATACTTGAAGCAAATTCATAAATATATTTTGGATTATTACTTTTAACGATTGTATCTTCTAAACTTCTATTATAAGTTATACGGGCCATACATAAAATATCATCAAATCTACCTTTTATAATTACATGATATGCTAATCTTTCCTTGTTTGCATTGGGAACGTTTTTGGCAAATGTACAAATATATGTTGAATTGTTAGTTGCAATAACAGCATCTTCTAATTTTCCAATGTTAGCTTTTTTTACTGTTTTAGCAAATTCTACTATATATCCGGCATCTTTAGAACTTATTATAGCGTCTTCTAGTTTATCAATATTAACACCTGGTACTTTACTTGCAAGTATACATATAAGATTATAGTTTTTGCTTTTAATAAGTACGTCTTCTAATCTTGCAATATTGATATATTTATTATATCTTTTAGCAAATGAAATAGTATCTTTACTTAAATTACTAATATAATAATCTTCTAATTGTTTAATTGTTAAATAATTACTCTTTAATAAGACATCTAAGTATTTAAATCTTTCCTTTTCATTTAAATTAAGTATTTCTTTTAAACTTATATTCATAGTATTTCTCCTTTATGGGCTTATTATACAATATTTAAATACCTTATTCAACAAATATTTGTATTTAAGTATCTTTTGTGATACAATAGTGCCAATTTTAGGGGGGATTATATGAGTGATTTTATTTTTTTGAAAATGTTGCAATTTGTATTACTAAGAAGTCGTAATAAGATTGATACTATTAAGAGACTTTTTGATAGTTTGATGAATGATACATTTTATCAATTAGTACTAGATAGAATAAATAAATCAGATTTAAAGTTTATTAGTGTTCTTAGAACATGTGATATATATCAAATAATTAATTATTTAAAAGGAATAGACACTTATATTGATGATATAAATCCTTTAGAATACTTTAATATTCCAACTAAATATATAAAAAAGATTGCTGAAAAGTTAGACCAATTAGTAGAAGTGAATACACTAAATTATAGTTTAAAAGATGAACCAATAATTTTATTAGCTAGGAAAGGTCATAGAACAATTAAAGAAGTAAATACTATAGCTTATAAGTTATATTTATCTATTGGTTTAGATAATACTTTAGAATTATTAAATGGTTATTATGGAGATGTTAGTTATCAAACAATATTTCATATGTTTAATGAGATAAATACTAGTAATGATGATTTAAATAGTATCTTTGTTAATTTCTTATTTAGTAATAAAAAAGATGATAATAATGTAATGAGAAAAATACTTGGTGGGAAAGCTAATGGTCTTTTCTTAAACTTTAGTTATTTTAGAGATAATTTAGTTAAGTATGTTAATATTCTTGGAGAGAATATGACTCTATCGAGAGTTTTATTATTACTTAATGATAGATATACTTCGAGTGATCCTTTTCATCCTAATATTACTGGGGATATTTCTTCAGATATGGTTTCTTCTTATAAAAATAGATATGAATATAGAACTGATTCTGAAAATGATATTAAGAGTACTAATATAAATTTTTATGAAGAGAATATTATGGGTAATTATATTTCTTCAATACCTGATTATATGGTAATTGACGGAGATTTATGCTGTGAGACTATATCAAGGAATGATCCAAAACTTTTAGTTATTGGTTATAGGACAAATAATTGTTTTAGGATGAATGGTGATGCTTTTATATTATTTAAAAAAGCTATTAAGTGTAAACATATGCGAGTGCTTGTTATTAGTACTAAAGAAAAAAAAGATATTGCGATGGTTCTTCTTGGGAGAAATGGAAATGTTTTGATTGGACAAGGTATTGAAATTAGTGTTTCTTTTAGAAATAAAGAATATAGAGAGAAAATATATAATATAACTAAGAAGTTTATGAAAGAATTAATGAATGAAATGAATAGAAATGGTGATGAGATAGTAGCTACTATTATGGGTAATAGTAATGCTAATGTTATGGAATTTAATTCTTCGATACTACCTTTTAGAATAACACCAATAATAGATAATTCATTAAATGATAACTATTATAATGGGTTTAATCATTATCAATATTTACTTGATTTATATGATAATAAGACACTTCGTGATATTAAATTATATACTCCTAGTAAAGAATATTATGGTGCTAGAAAAAGTGTTTCATATTTTCAGGGTAAATATTTAAATATTGAAGCAGAAAGAATAATATTTTCAATTAGTTGTCAAGCAAATACACAAATTAGGAGAATTACAAATTTATCAAAGCATGATATGGTGGAAATATATTATAATGATGATTGGTATGTTATTGTTCTTGATAATGGTGAGATAGAAAGTGCTTGTTTAGATTATGATACGAGAGCACGTTATGAATATAATGCTTGTTTAGATAGTTTAAAAAATAAAATTAGATGCAGAAAAAAATGATATAGACCTTTGATATGGTTTATATCATTTTTGTTATTATATAGTTTATTTTGAACAGTCACATTTAGAATCTTTGTTGTGATCATCGCATGAATGATTTTCATCACAGTGACAATCTTCTTCACAACCACATGAGCATTCTTCTTCACAAGTACACTCTTTGCCTTCTTGGCAACCGCAAGTACAAGTTTCGTCACAAGTTTTCTTATCTTTTTCCATTTTTGCACCTCCTACTAGTTTAATTTTTATCATTTATTATTATACCATTTTTATTAAATTTTATATACAAAAGTTACCATTTTTAAATATTTGTACTTGTCCATTTGCAGTTTCGGCAATTATGCTTAAATCAGTTGTTCCAATCATAAAATCTACATGAGTACTTGATACGTTAACACCATTTTTCCTTAGTTCATCATCATTCATATTAAGACCATCTTTTAAACATTCAGGGAATCCGCTTCCTAGTGCTAGATGACAAGAAGCATTTTCATCAAATAATGTGGTATTAAATACTTGATTAGTGTTAGAGATTGGCGAATCATAGTTTACTAGGGCAACTTCACCTAGATATGGTGAATATTCATCAGTATTAATTATATTTTTTAAGACTTTGTTACCAATAGTAGCGGATGATTCAATACATTTCCCATCTTTAAATTTTAGATAGAACTTATCTATTACTGTGCCATTATAAATTAGTGGCTTTGATGAATAAACGATACCATTTGTTTTTTTATAATTAGGGGAAGTAAAAACTTCGTATGATGGCATATTGGCAATCATGTTTTGATCATTGGCACAAGATGTCCAGATAGTATTATCATTTAGTTCTATTTCTAGGTCAGTATTTAAACTATTTTGATAATGAAGCTTTTTAATGTGCATGTTATTTAGTTTTTCAGTTAATTCTTGTTGTCTTAAAAATAATTTATTCCAGTTATCAATGGGATCACTATCTTTATTTACCATACACATATCGCATATTAAGTAAAATAGTTTATTATAAGATTCAGTTTCTGGTAATTCTTTAAATAAATCTTTAGCCCACTCTTTATTGGGGAAGGCTGCTATACACCATGGTATTTCATTTTTCATTTGTTTTTCTTTATATATTGGTTTAGTTGTTCTACTTACGCGCATGGCTTCAACTACTAAATCTTCAGGTATGCTTTCCATTAGATGTGGTATTTCAGAGTCGATAAGTAAGAAACAAGCATCTTTTTTAGCATATTCATCCCAAATAGCATTATTAAATATTGGGTTGTTTTTAATATCTTCTTTATTTATAGTTTTTAAGATATCTCGTTTTTCATAGTCTTGGTCATTACATAGATAGATATCTTTAATACCAAGGCTTTCAGCTGTTAGTTTTATGTTATTGGCAAACTCTTTTACTAAGTCATTATAACTTATAAATAGAGATTTATGACTAGTTATGTTTAAACACTTATTTAATAATAAGTTAATATATTTTTCTTCTAATTCTTTCATGATACTCCTTTATTCTTTTACTCTTTTTCTACTTCTTCCTTGATAACAACTAGATACTAGATAATCAAATATACTACTATCTTCTTCTATTTCAGGATGATATTGAACTCCAATAATATTACAATTATTTTGCGTATACTCTACTCCTTCAATAACGTTATCACTACTTCGGGCACTTACTAATAAGTCTTTAGATAATCTTCTAACACAATAATTATGTAAACTTACTACTTTTCTTTTTTGGGTTTGATATATTTTTGATAAGATACTATTTTCCGATATCTCAATATCATGTTTGGCTTTTTCGACAGATTCACTTCTATCAATGATACTATGAGAATGAATACTACTATTACCTACTGTCGTTAGATAAGGGTTAGATAATTTATTGGCGTCATAGGTCATTTTAAAATCTTGACCTGGTTTCATATCTTCTAATACTGTAAAGTAGGTACATATTGTTTGCATTCCTAGACATACTCCTATAGTTGTTTTACCATTTTTTATAGTATCTTCTAGTATTTTTAAGAAAGACCATTCTATTTTATTACCGCCTGGCCATAGATAGCCATCACATATTGATAAGTATTCATCAACATTTCTTGTTAACATGCCAAGAGGAATACCTCCGGATGATAATATTTTTTCGGCATACATGTTAACAAATGATGATTTGTCTTGATAGGGATTTTCTTGATTTTTTATCGTAGGTACTATACCTATTATTGGTTTATCCATACCATTTTCCTTTCTTTTGCTTATTATACTTTAGCTCGGGGGTGAGTATTATTATAAACATTTCTTATTTGTTCATCAGTTAGATGGGTATATATACTGGTGGTATTTAATGAGGAATGTCCAAGTAATTCTTTAACGCTCATTAGGTCTGCACCATTACTTAATAAGTCAGTGGCAAAGGTGTGTCTTAACATATGGGGTGAAACGTGACTATTAATATGAGCTTGTAAAATTATATTATCAATTATATCTCTAACTGCTCTAGTGGTTAGTTTATTGCCATTTTTATTTAAAATTAGATAATTACTTTTAGGCTTTAATTTTTTTCTACCATCAGATAGGTATAAATCTAAAATATCTTCACAGAAAGAGCCATATATTACTATTCTCTCTTTACTTCCTTTACCTAATATTTTTATAGTGTTTTGAGACAATTCAATATCTTCTAACTTTATACTTACTAATTCTCCTACTCTTATTCCCGTAGCATATAATAATTCAATTATTAATCTATTTCTTTGTCCTAAAGGAGTGTCTAAATTAGGTACCATAAACATTTTTTCTAGATCATTATTATCAACATATTTAGGAAGTGTTAGATACTTTTTGGGATTAGATACTTCTTTAAAATAATTAGTTTCAATTAAGTTTTCTTTTTTTAAGTATTCATAAAACCCTCTTAAACTACTTAATTTTCGTGAAATACTATTTCTATTTAGTTTTAGTTTATATAAGTATTCTAAATATAGAGCTACTGTTTCATAGTTAATCTTTAAGATACTACTATTATTTAAGTAATTATTAAATTCATCTATATCTTCTTGATAACTTATTATAGTATAGTCAGAATATTTCTTTACAGTTTTTATATATCTAAGATAATCTTCTATATATTTTTTATTCATAACTATTTCTTTCTTCTTGTCAAACTATCGACAGATAATTCTTCTGGTAAGTCAATATTGTGTAGTTTTGATGTACTAATACTTTTTATAAGTTCTTCTCTGGCTTCAGCACCTGTTATTTCCCCTTTGCTAACTCTTCTTGTTAAACTTGATATTAAAGTGCAGATTGATGATTCTTCATATTGAGGAATAGGATCTAAAGTTGGGTGTAACATTTTTGATGATTTTATATCAAAATAAAGGTCACGATAGTTTAAGTAACTTTGAGTATATTTTTCTGATAGACTATATATCTTTTTAGTTATTTGCCCCTTAGTAGTTAATCTTTTAAAGTCTGAAGGAATAATTTCTGTTAGGACCATAAATGTTCTTGTTTTAGAGAATCTTTCATAAAATTTATCACTTTGTAAGTTATTATATAAAGATATTTTTAAGAATTCTTTGGGTCTAGTATTACCTTCTCCTTGTGTTAATATATCTATTATACGATAGTCTCCCGATAAGATTATTGGTCTAGTTTTTATTACTGGTTTATTATCTCTCATACTTGTTTTTACTATTTTGAACCTAGTATCATTCGATAATAAATAACCTTTATTCTGAAGATATTTACTCATTTCACTATAACTATCAAAGTTTTTAGTAATCATATCAATGTCTTCGATACGATCTTTATCTAGTATTTCTTCTTCATAGTCTTCAGTAAAAGCAATTAATTTATATTTAGCCATATTTTCTACTTCCTTTCTTTAACAGCTTTTAACATTCTTTGCCATAGATGATCTTGTGAATAGTTTAGTATTCCTGCTTTATATATTCTTAGGCCGTATTTAAATAATATATATAATGCTAATACCATTAAGATAATAGCGATAGATAAATCTATTAGGGTTATTTCTCCTAGAGCATATAGGGTTGGCGATAAAAGTGATGAGATAAATGGTACATAAGACATTACTTTTATAAAGGCTGATCCTTTAAATAGTGATGACATCATTGATAGATAGAAGGAACTTAATAAGACAATAACCATAGGAGTTTGTAATTGTTGGTAATCTTCGCTGTTAGTAGTCATTGATGATAATATTCCAGATAATAATGAATAACCTATAAAAGTTAGAATCATTAATATTAAAGCAAATGGTAAGACACCTGTTAATTTATCAATAACACCAGATGATGTAATGGTATTAACTAGGTTTCCAATTTCTCCTGTTTGACTCGTGTTAAAATTAATACTGCCGGTTAATAGCATTCTTATGAGTATTCCAAGTGTTCCATACAAAAGTATTAATATTCCTTGGGTTAAAACAAAGACATTAGCAGATATTACTTTAGAAGCTAAATGTACTTGTGGTGAAACGTTAGATATTATTATTTCCATACTTTTAGTAGATTTTTCTTCATTTACTTCGTTACCAATCATTTGTATTAAGAATATTGTTAAGAAGAAAAATGGTAATATTATTATGGGAAATACGACGCCGGTTATTAATTCACCATCAAGAGAATTATCGTTTTCTTCTAGGACTATTTTATCGATAGCAACTGGTTTATTAATATCCGCTAACATATCTTCAGTTATGTTATATTCTTTTAGAGCAATATTACTTCTTAAAGTATTTAGAGCCGTATTAATTATAGTCATTTTAATAGTATCAATACCACTTTTACTATATATACTGGCACTTAAATAATTAGTATCATCTTTATTTAGTACTAATACTAGAGTGTTATCATCAGTTATTTCCTTTTTAGCATTATCAATAGTGTCATCATATTTAGTTATTTTAACATTAGTATATTCATTCATAATAGATGAAGAATTTTCATAACTAGTTTTAAAATCTTCAAAATAATTACTATTATCGATTACTAATAGTTGGTTCTCGGCACTAAAATCGCCCCCAAAGGTTTTGATAATAGAGTCAACGTTAACAAGACCAATAATTAGTAAGGCCATAATGATGTTGGCAATTAAAAACCATTTGGTTGCTATTTTCTTTTTAATACTCATTTTAGTTAAAAATAATAATTTATTCTTCATATGCCTCTCCTACTTTAGATATAAATATTTCATTTAGTGATGGTTCTTCAACAATAAATTTAGTTATATTTTTATATTTACTTATTTCTCTAAATAATTCGTTAGTATAGTTATTATCTGTTATTTTAATAATATATTCATCATTAATTGTTTCTATTTCTTTAACATAGTCTAGTTTTTCTATTTTAGATATATCAATGTCGCCAATAACATGGACATTCTTTTGACGATAATCATTTTTAATATCTTTTAAATATCCTGATAAGACACTTTTTCCTTTAACGAGAACGACTAATTTTTCACAAAATAATTCAACGTGCTCCATTCGATGAGAAGAAAATATAATACTAGTGCCTTCTTGTTTTAATTTTAAGATAACGCTTTTGAATAGTTCAACGTTAACAGGATCTAGGCCAGAAAATGGTTCATCTAAGATAAGTAATTTAGGATGATGAATTATAGCAGTTATGAATTGGATTTTTTGTTGATTACCTTTTGATAGTTCTTTTATCTTTTTATTTTTATATTCTTTTATTTTAAAGATGTCTAGCCAATAATCTAGTTCTTTTTCTATCTTATCTTCAGGCATACCTTTTAATACTCCATAATAGATAACTTGTTCTAGGACAGTTAGTTTGGTAAGTAGGCTTCTTTCTTCAGTTAGAAAACCTATTTTATCAGTTGTTTTATAACTAACTTTTTCATTATCTAGAAGAATAGTGCCTTCATAGTCATCTAGTAAGTTCATAATCATTCTGAATGTGGTAGTTTTTCCAGCACCATTAAGTCCTAGTAAGCCAAATATTTCACCATCAGCTACTTCGAAACTAAGGTTATCGACAGCTACTAAATCGCCATATTTTTTTCTAACATTTTCTACTTTTAACATATCGCATCTCCTTTTGTTTAATTATATCATGGAAGATTATACTTTACAACTTAATTAACTTTACGAAAACTAAAATTATTTGTTGTAATATTTAAAAAAACAGCTATAATTATAAGTAGAGGTGGTATGAAATGAGTAGAAGAAAAACTAAAGTTAGATATGACCGAATAGCCATTCTTTTAGTGAGTGTTGTTGCATTTATTGGAATAATATTTGGTATATTTAATAGTACTAGTGTTAAAAACTATTTCTTTAGTAAGAAAACTGGATACTCTATTGAAACAGTAAAGGTATTTAGAGAGAAAGATATTCTAAAAGATGTTTCTAGTAATAAGTATTCTAATACATTAGAGAGTGCTATTAGTAGTAATAGTTATATCGATAAATACTTAACTGATTATTTACATATTAAGTATAAAGATGATAAAGATTTTATTAGTGATATTAATAGTTTACTTGAAGTTGGGTATAATTATAATGAAATTAATAAGATAGAAGATACACTTAGTAGTGATAGTATTGCTATGGTTATTGATAGTGAATATAATAAACAACTTTTTGATTATTTAGGATTAAGTTATTTTAAGGAAGATAATTTAGAAAGATATTTTAATTACTATAAAGATAATAGTGATATGGACTATACTGATATTATTACATATGTAAATATTGGGTTAGATAATGAACATTATACTAATGTTATAGATGTTGATAAGCAAGATGATATATTAGTGCTTGTTAATAAATATCATAAATTAAGTAGTGATTATGTTCCTAGTGATTTGGAGATACTTAGTAGTAAGTATGCAGTGGGAACGCAAAAGTTAAGAAAAGAAGCTAAGGATAAATTTATGGAAATGTGTGATGCTGCTAAGGAAGATGGAATAAGTATTAAAGCAGGTTCGACTTATCGTTCTTATTCTTATCAACAAGGTTTATATAATCGTTATGTTAATAGGGATGGGAAGAAAGAAGCTGATAGATATTCTGCTAGAGCTGGATATTCAGAGCATCAGACTGGGCTTGCTATTGATATCTTAAATGGTAAGAATGAGTTTATTGATGAAGATAATAAAGAATATGATTGGTTAGTAAATAATTGCTATAAATTTGGTTATATATTAAGATATACTAAAGAAGATGAAGCTATTACTGGATATCAGTTTGAGTCATGGCACTTTAGATATGTTGGTACAGATGTTGCTATGGTGATTAAAGATACTGGCCTTACATACGATGAATATATGGCTAGAAAATAATAAAAAGTCATTGACAAATTGCTTATAATAATATAGAATTAGTTTTGTAAGCAATTTTGGAGTGATACTCAAGAGGCTGAAGAGGCGCCCCTGCTAAGGGTGTAGACTGGGAAACTGGTGCGAGGGTTCAAATCCCTCTCACTCCGCCATTTTTATAATTAAATTCTTAAATATAGTTATTTAAGATTTTTTTATGCCAAATAAGCTGATAATGATATCAGCTTATTTTAGTTAGTTTAACATTATTGTTTTCTTTGTATAGAGATAGTGTTTCGTTTATAATGCTTTTTATTTCTTCATTAGAATTGGCTTTAGATAGTAAATTATCGTTGTTAGTTATTTTTTTATTTAAGTTAGTATCATTTAAATAGTACTTACTGACTTTTAAGTCTTCATCGTATACTTGAGATATTTTTTCAATGTTATCTTGATTTTTAGTTATACCTACTACAGTTTTATATGTCCCCTTTTCTTGGTAATAGATATAGTTATTGGTTTGACTGTTCTCACGCATAATATCATACGATTGGTAGTCAGCTGATTCGATTAAATATATAGTGTTGTTTTTTAGTAGGCTATCATTGTTTTCCATATATAAATTATAGATAAACTTGCCACTGATAAAGCCACATATGATGGAAATAATAATAGGTATGACTATTTTGCTTAGAAATTTTTTTAACATGTTTTATCACCTATTGTTAATATAATTTATTTTTTGTAAAAAAAATGTCGGAAAAGCAAATATTAAGTTTTTTTTATTGTATTTTTTTTGTTATTAAGTTATAATTATTTTAGAATAGAAGGGATTGATTATTATGGACAGTAATGTTAATATGAATAATTTAATTAATGGTGGTGCTAATGACAATAATAATGGTCAAGTAATAGATGTTAATGTTACTAATAATCATCCTATACAAGCTGTACCAAATAATCAAAATAATCTTAAAGAGTTAGATTTTGTCAACACTCCGGTTGTGGATGTGGTTAATGGTATTATAAATGAAGCTGTGACAATGGGTGCTAGTGATATTCACTTTGATCCGACTGAAGATGAACTTAGAGTTAGAATTAGGATTGATGGTATTTTGGACGATTATGCGATGATACCTAGTTCAGTAAGACAAAATGTTGTAACAAGAGTTAAGATTTTATCTGGTATGAATATTACAGAAACTAGATTGCCACAAGATGGTGCGATAAAGATGGTTTTAAATAATCGTGATTTAGATATGCGTGTTTCTTCATTGCCTACTAAAAGGGGTGAAAAAATAGTTATTCGTATCTTGGATTATTCGAGAAGTATGCGTGGTATTGAATATTTATATTTTAGTGAAGATAATTATAAGAAGATTATGCAGATGATTAGTGCTCCTAACGGAATTATCTTGGTAACTGGTGCCACTGGTAGTGGTAAAAGTACAACGGTATATTCATTTTTGCAGAAGTTGAATATAAAGGGCGCTAACTTAATTACTGTTGAGGATCCGGTCGAAATGGAAATTAAAGGTATAAATCAGGTTCAAGTTAATAGTGAGATTGGTTTAGACTTTGCAGCGGTTTTAAGAAGTATTTTAAGACAGGACCCTAATATAATTATGATTGGTGAAATAAGAGATAGCGAAACAGCTAAGATTGCTGTTAGAGCTTCTATCACTGGGCACTTAGTACTTTCTACTCTACATACTAATAATGCTCTTACTACTATTGAAAGATTAATTGATATGGGAGTTGAACGTTATTTGTTATCTAGTGCTTTAACTGGTATTGTTTCTCAGAAATTAGCAAGAAAGTTATGTGATCATTGTAAGCAACCACGTCAAACTACTGATTATGAAAAAAAAGTATTTAAAGATGCTCTTGGTATTGAAGTTAATCAGGTATATCAAGCAGTTGGTTGTTCGAGATGTCGCCAAGGGTATAAAGGTAGAATTGCTCTTCAAGAAGTTTTACTAATAGATCAAGCTATTAGAGATGCTATTAATGATGATGCTAAGAAAGAAAAAATTCGTGAAATGGTTTATCGTAGTGATGTTATTACCCTACTTCAAGATGGATTATATAAAGTTATAGCTGGTTTTACTACTTTTGATGAAGTATTAAAATTAATTGAGTTAGAGGATCAAGCAAATGCTGTTGAGAGAATTAAATATCAGAAAGAAAAAATGAAAGAAAAGCAAAATACGCAAGGTTAAAAACTTTGCGTATTTTTTTACTAGGCAATTGGACAGTACTGACCTGAAACTACTCTTCTAATAGCACTTCCTACTCCTTGGCCAAAACCATATATTGTAGAAATTGCCTTAGTGATGGCATTAAGAAATTGACTTGTTAATCCGCCACCATTTATTTTTACCATTTCAACATTGTTTATTACTTTCATATATTACTCCTTTCATTTAGTTATTGCATTTATTAGGATTAGTATAACCATCAAATAATCCTGCTAAAAATGTAATTATAGCAGCTAATCCCCCTAATAGGCCCCAATTAAGAGCGCCACCTTCTATTGCTTGCATTTTTTGTGTGTCTAATGTTTTCATATATTATCACGATCCTTTCTAAGCTTATTAAAAATATATTTAATTAAGCTTTGTTTATTACCTACTATCTTTATAATAATAGTTTCATTATTTTTAAACCTATGATTGGGTAATAAATATATATTTTGACTATCTTCTTTATTAATTACTGTATAGTTATAAACTATATCATTATATATAAATGTGTTATTTCCTGTATCATCAATGCTTTTATCTATTAGTAAATAATTATTTTTTACTATGGCCTGATATTTATAATATGGTTGATATTTAAATATTGTTAGAACATATATCATTGGTCCTATTAACAGAATTAATATAAACCTTAAATGATACATCCATGGATACTTAGTATTATTAATAATTATATCTTTCTCTAATTCTAAATTAGTCATTTCTCTCTAACACTTCGGACTTCCCTTTCTCTACTCTTATTACTTTATCATACAAATCCATATTATCAAGGCGATGTGATACAATAATAATTGTTGAACTTTTATAATTATTAAAAATATTCTTTAAAATCTTTCTTTCTAAGTTAATATCCATTTGGCTTAGCCCTTCATCAATCATAATTATTTTACTATTTCTTGTGAGAGCTCTAGCTAAGGCGATGCGTTGTCTCTGACCCCCTGATATATTAGCACCACCCTCTTCTAAGAGCATGTCATAACCTAACATATTATCTTTTACTATTTCGTCAATTGATACTAGGTTGCATATTTTAATAAATTCACTTTGTGATAAAGCCCTTCCTATCATAATATTATTTCGTATAGTATCGGTAAATATTTTTTCTTCTTGAGGAACATAAGTAATATTACTTCTTATGTCTCCTAAACTAAAATCATTTATATCTATATTATCAATAAATATTTTATTTCTTTCAATATTATAGTACTTATTAATTAGTTTTAGTATTGTACTTTTACCATTGCCTGAAGAACCTATTACTAATACTTTTTCTCCTTGGTTAATATTAAAATTAATGTTATTTAAAATATAGTTATTACTGTATTTGAAATATACGTTATCAAATACAATATTTCCTTTAATTTTTAAATCACTTTTATCTAACTGTTCAATATGGCAATTAAAAAGGTCATTAGCTCTTTTTAACGAATTTTTTATATAACAATAGTCATTATATAAATCTATACCATTTTTTATTGGATTTAAGAATAAGGATGATAATGATATAAATGCTACTAACATACCAATATTTAAACTATTATTTAATATCATAATACTTCCGGCATATATCATTAGTGGGTTTATTATGGAATCTATTAATTCTTTTAAGAACCCTTGAATATTTAAGATACTATCAAACGATAGAGTATGTTGTAATAAATTTAGGTATAATTTATCTAATTTATTATTAAATTCTTTTTCATAATTTAAGCCTTTTATTGTTTCATATCCGGCGATACTTTCAACAAGCACACTAGTAGTTTTAGCACTTTCTTCTTGGACTAAATTAGTCATCTTTTTAGTGTTATATTTGAAGGCATTAAAGATAAGTAAATAACCTATGATAGTTAATATAAGATAGATAAATAATGTTTTGTTTATTAATATTAGAATAAAGGCGCCAATAATAAATGTTGGTATATCTAGAAAGACATTTATTATAAATTTTATAATAATATTTTTAACATTAGTTAAATCATTTATTCTTGATGTTATTTCACCAGTTGTTTTATTCTTATAATAACTATAAGGAAGTAAGAGTATCTTATTAAAGGCAGTTGTTAATAGGGATATATCTATTTTTTGATTAAAGTAAATAATTAGTTTATTTCTTATAAAGTTAATTATTGCTTTAGTAATCGACAAGGATAAGAAGATAGTCGTAATAATTAGAATGTTGTTTTTGTCTGTTATATCAATAATATCGATAATTACCTTGAAATGAAAAGCACATATACTTGTAATTAAGGCTGATAAGATAGATAAAATAATTAGTTTTAGTATTAATTTATAATTATTTGTTATAGTATCCGCTACTACTTTAGTTATGTAGTTTTCTTCTTTAATATAAGGTATTTTTCGATATGGTGTAGGAATCAATATATAACCTGTAAATAATTTTAAGAATTCATTTTTTGGCATATTTACTCTACCCTTAGCTGGATCCATTATTGTAAGGGTATTGCCTATTTTATATACTACTACAAAGTGATAATATCCATCAATTGATAGTTGGCATATAAATGGTTTGCCAATTGATAGTAATTGTTCAAAATTATCGACATGGTATGATTTTGATTGAAGTCCTAAGTCTATAATGGCTTCACTCATATTATAAAAATTAGTGCCATTTTTATCAGTTTTAGTTAGTCCAACTAATTTATTAAGTTCAATATTACCTTTATAATATCTTATTATTGATAATAGGCAAGCACTACCACATTCTTTATATCCATTTTGTATAACAATGCACTTTTTATTCATACTCTTTATCACCTCCTCTACTTATAATATTCCGGGTAAAGGAGGCGTTTTACTTCTTTTTTTAGAAAAGTTAACTAAAAAAATATTAAGACATAATAAAAACCTATAAAGCTGGTCTCTTTTTTGCGAGGCAGCTTTATAGGATATACTTTATAATCTTAGTAATTTATTTGGCTTGTTTTGATAAGGCAACTTTGGCAGCTTCTTGTTCAGCATGTTTTTTACTACTGCCACTGCCAATACCCATAACTATGCCATCAACTCGTACTTGGCAGATAAAATGCTTATTATGGGATGGCCCGGATTCATCTATTATTTCATATGAAACGCTTTTTTTACTTGTCTGGACTAATTCTTGAAGAGTTGATTTATAATCTTGAATAAATTTTATATCTTTTTCAATATATGGTATCAATATATTTATAATTAATTTTTTAGTATAATCTATTCCTTTATCAAGATATAGTGCAGCGATGAAGGCTTCAAAGACATCAGCTAAAATAGTATTATTAGGGCTTTCTTCACCTTTACCTAGTTTTATATCAGCACCAAAATCTAAATCTTTAGCGTATGTTGCAAGGGCTTCTTCACAAACATAGTTTGATCTTAACTTAGTCATTACTCCTTCTTCAAAGTGTCTTTCTTTATATAAATATTCACTTACGATAAATTCTAGAATAGCATCTCCTAAAAATTCTAGTCTTTCATAACTAGATAGTGATGGGTTTTCGTTGACATAAGATGTATGACTAAATGCTTCATAATATAAGTTTATATTAGTAGGTTTAATATCTAATGTTTTAAATATTTTCATAGTACCGCCTCTTTTTCTATTAAGATTATATCACAGATGATTTATTATGTAAATCTAGCAAAGTAATTTACAAAGTATAAAATTTAATGTAAAATATTAAGTGTATGATATAAATAGAAAGAAGGAATTTTGTGAGAAAGAAATTTAAATTATTTGGGATACTAATCTTTACTTTATTTATGACTACGGGATGTGAGTTATTTAAAAGTGATGTTATGGATGATATTAATATATATACAACGATATATCCAGTTAATTATTTAATTACTTATTTATATGGTGATAATTCTACTATTAGAAGTGTTTATCCTTCAGGATCAGATGTTGATAACTATGAATTATCCGATAAGAAATTAAATGATTATAGTAAGAGTGATTTATTTGTATTTAATAGTAAAGATAGAGATATGGATTTAGCGGTTGATATGGTTAATAGAAATTCTAATTTAAAACTAATAGATGTTGCTCTTGGTATGGATTATAATTATTCAATCGAAGAACTTTGGTTAAATCCTTATAATTATTTAATGATGGCAAGAAATGTTAAAAATGGTTTAAATGAATATATTACTAGTCATTACTTAATTAAGAATATTAATGAAAAGTTTGATGATTTACAATATAGGTTATCTAAATTAGATGCTGAACTTAAATCTATTATTTCTAATGCTAATTATACAACAATAGTAGCTGATAATGATTTATTTAAATTTTTAGAGAAATATAATATTACCGTTATTTCTTTAGAGGAAGACATTAGGAGCTATACCGTTAAGAAAGATGATACAATTACTGATATTGCTTTAGAATATAAAGTAAGTGCTGATGATATAAAACAATATAATAATTTAACTAGTGATACTTTAACAGTTGGTCAAAAAATACTTATTCCAATAAAAACAATTGAACAAAGTAATATCGACATGGCTAAGAAGTTAATTAATAATGGAGATGTTAAATATATATTCTCTGCTAGTACTAGTAGTAATGAGGTTGTTAATAATTTAATTAAGGATAATGATATTGAACTTGCAACATTTAATATTATGAAGAGTATTGATGGTGGAGTTAATGGTCCTAATGATAGTTATTTTACAATAATGAATGATAATATGGAAATGTTAAAAATGGAACTACAAAAATAGTAGTTCCTTTAATTATGCTATGAAAAAAGACTAACTGAATAGTCTTAATATATCATTAAATGTTACAAATATCATTAATCCAATAATGGCTAAGAAGCCTATTGTATTAACCATATTTTCTACTTTTGGTGGTATTTTCTTTTTAGTTATTTTTTCAATTATTAGGAATAAAATTCTACCACCATCAAAGGCTGGGAATGGTATTAGATTAAGGGCACCAACATTTATTGATAGGTATGCTGTTAAGTATATGATGCTTTCAAGACCGGCTTTAGCTTGTTGTCCTACTAGAGAATATATACCAACTGGTCCGGATAAGTCATTTACTTTAGCACGTCCTGTGAATAAATATTTTAATGTTTCTATCATAGTGCCAAATAATGATTCAGTTTTACTAATAGCATAGTTTAGAGATTTAACAAATCCTCTTTCCTTAGTACCATTAGTAGATATTCCATATTTATAACTTTTAGTGCCATCTTCGGCTTCTTCTATAATTGGGCTTACTTTTATATCTTTTGTTTGGCCATTTTCTTCGATAGTAAATGTTAGTTCTTTACCGTTAGCTGTTTGTATTTTTAATAAAGCAGCATCCCAACTGTTAACTTTTTTACCATCTATTTTTTTGATTAAGTCTCCTTCTCTAAGTCCGGCAGTATAAGCAGGATATCCTTCCATAACACTTCCTATTATGGGTTTAGTAGAAATACTACCATATATTAATGCACTTATAAATAATAATATAAAAGCAAAGATAAAGTTAAAGGCAGGACCTGCAAATAAGATAGAAAATCTTTGTAAGAAACTTTTATTACATAGTTGTCTATCTTTAGGAATTTTTTCATCTTCAATGGCATTTTCACCACAGATACTAACGAAACCTCCGATAGGTACTAATCTAATGTTGAATTCTGTTTCACTACCTTTTTTACGATGAGTAAATAGTTTCTTGCCCATACCTATTGAGAATTCATAGACATAAGTATTAGATAATTTAGCAAATAAGAAATGACCAAATTCATGAATGCCAACGATAGCACCTAAAATAATTATAAACCAAAATAATGTTATTAATGATGTCATTTTTTCCCTCCTATAATAATTCTAATATTAATCCTAGGCAAAGTGATACATAGATAATACTATCAAATCTATCTAATATTCCACCATGTCC
>OIYS01000583.1_pt1 | contig 23967 bp, 17 predicted proteins | sample 1588271 | NCBI WGS metagenome assembly OIYS01 (sample SAMN03283286) | human gut metagenome | biome: human-associated habitat; material: feces | host: Homo sapiens | place: Peru | collected 2012
GCTAAATTTTTTCAAATCATTATTAATGTTTGCAAAAAATTGTTGTTACATCTTCTTGCGCAGTTGGGATGGAATGGAGAAAAGTACTTATATTACTGCTATTTATTTAAATTCTTTTTATAAGTTTGGTCTATATTTACTTCTAAAGTTTGTTGCTTGTTCATAAGTATATGCTGCATTTAATATAGTTTCTTCATCAAAATAGTTACCTAGCAATTGCATTCCTATTGGCATATTATTGCTATCTACTCCGCATGGTATTGATATGGCTGGAACTCCTGCAATATTTGCAGAAACTGTGCAAATATCTGATAAGTACATTTCCATAGGATTTGATGATTTAGTTCCAATATCAAAAGCTACTATTGGTGAAGTTGGTGTTAATATTACATCATATTTTTCAAAAGCTTTTTTAAATTCTTGTTTTACAAGTGTTCTAACTTGTTGAGCTTTTTTGTAATATGCATCATAATAACCTGAAGATAATACATAAGTACCTAATATAATTCTTCTTTTTACTTCTGAACCAAATCCTTCACTTCTTGAATTTTTAAATAATTCTTTTAAATTTGTATAATTTGGTGTACGGTATCCATAACGAATTCCATCAAATCTACCTAAGTTTGAACTTGCTTCTGCTGGTGCAATTATGTAATATGTTGCTAAAGAATAATCTGCAATGTCTAAGCTAAATTCTTCTACTTCTGCACCTAGTTCTTTATATTTTTCAATTGCTTCTTCAACTTTTGCTTTTACTTCTGGATTTATTCCTTCTCCAAAGAATTCTGTTGGTACTCCAATTTTCAAACCTTTAACATCATTTTTTAGACATTTAGTATAGTCTTTTTTCTCAACTTCTGCTGAAGTTGTGTCTTTTTCGTCATGTCCACTAATTACATTTAATAAAAGTGCTGCATCTTTGACATCCTTAGTCATTGGTCCTATTTGGTCAAGTGAAGATGCAAATGCTACTAATCCATAACGAGATACTAATCCATAAGTTGGTTTTAGTCCTACAATACCACATAAACTTGCCGGTTGACGAATTGAACCACCTGTGTCTGAACCTAGTGCCCATGGTACTAAATTTGCTGCAACAGCTGCTGCACTTCCTCCTGATGAACCACCAGGTACTGTTTTTAGATTCCATGGATTTTTTGTTGGATGAAAATATGAGTATTCTGTTGAAGAACCCATTGCAAATTCGTCCATATTCATTTTTCCAAGTATTATCATATCTTCTGCATTTATTTTTTCAATAACAGTTGCGTCATAAGGTGAGACAAAATTTTCTAACATTTTAGAGCCACAAGTAGTTTTTACTCCTTTTGTGCACATATTATCTTTAATTCCTATTGAAATACCTGCTAATTCGTTTGTTATTTCTCCTGCCTCTATTTTTTTATCTATTTCTTCAGCTTTTTTTATTGCTCCATCTGTTAATGGAGTAATAAAAGCTTGTACATCTTTTTCTTTCTCATTTATTCTATTTACATAAGCTTTAGTAATCTCTGTTACTGTAAGCTCTTTATTTTTTAACTTTTCTAGAAGTTCATGTACAGTTAATTCTGTAATATTCATTTTATTCATTCCTTTCTGTTAATTATTGAATTACTTTTGGAATTTTAAACATATTTCTTTCTTTTTCTGGAGCATTATCCATTAATTCTTTATTTTCAAAGTTTTTAACTTCGTCTTTACGAAATACATTACATTTATTTTCTACTCCAATAGCTGCTGATAAACCTTCTGTTGATGCTTTGCTTACTATATTGGCATAATTTAAAATGTCTTGTAAATGTAAAAGATAAGTGTCTACTTCATCTTCTTTTAAATTCAAACTTGCTAAGTTTGCAATATGTAATAACTCTTCTCTTGAAACTTTCATTTAAGCTCATCTCCTTTATAAATACGTGTTTTATTATATCCTTTTTTTAGGCAAATTACAAGTTTTATTGTTAAAATTGCCAAAAAAATGGCATATACATAAAGTATATACCATAATTGGAGTTTTACTCTGTTGCTAGTTTTGTTGTCTTCTTTTTGCTTTGATAGTATTTAGTTATCGCGAAAATAAATCGTTTGTTGGTGGGTTTGTTTTGAAATTTTAAAAACGATTCTCCCATTATTTTTTCACAAAATTCTGGGTTTTTTGCACAAATTCTATGTACTATTGTGCGTAGGTTTCTTTCTACGCAATTAGGCTTCATGCCTAATTTTTTTCCAATAGTCGGATATACTTCCTCAACTAATAGTAGTTTCGGATTTATAGAGTTTAGTTTGATTGCTTCAATCAAACACTCATATCCTATATAGTTTGAAGTAATTCCCGCTTCTTTTAAGATTTCTATCAATATTTCTTCATTTTTAAAATTTTCTTTGTCAATTTCTTCAAACATCATTATGATGTCATCCCAACTTATTCCTGCTTCTTTTAATTTCCGGGCAACTTTCAAAGCTTTCTCTTTCATTTTAAAAACTCCTTGTTAATAATTTCAGCTATTGCTGATATATAACATTATATACCATTTTATGTTTACTGTCAATTTTTTACAATATTAAAGGTCAAAAATCACATATTGTTTCAAATGATTTTTGACCTTTTCTCATTTTTTAAACTTCATTTCCATAATAGCTATCTATTAATATTTGTTTTAATTCTTCAACTAATGGTAATCTTGGATTTGCAGTTGTGCATTGATCTTCAAAAGCTCTATCTGCTAACAAATCAATTTTTGCCATAAATTCTTGCTCATTAACTCCAGCTTCTTTAAAGCTCTTTGGAATATTCAAATCTGCATTTAATTTTTGAATTTCTCTAATTAAAGAGTTGACTCCCTCTTCATTTCCATAAGCAGGGAAATTCATTCTTCTTGATAAATCTGCATACTTTTGATCTGCAATATAATATTCATATTTAGGGAATGACACAAACTTAGTTGGTCTTTGGCTGTTGTATCTTATTACATATGGTAATAAAATTGCATTTATTCTTCCATGTGGCAAATGGAATTCTGCCCCTATTTTATGTGCCAAAGAATGGTTTACTCCTAAAAATGCATTTGTAAATGCCATACCTGCGATTGTACTTGCATTGTGCATTTTTTCTCTTGCATGTGCATTACTTCCATTATTATATGCTTCTCTTAAATTTTTAAACACCAATTCAAATGCCTTTTCTGCTAATCCATCTGTATAATCTGATGCCATATTTGATACATATGCTTCAATAGCATGTGTTAAAACATCCATACCTGTATCTGCAGTAATTGTTTTTGGTAAGCTCATAACTAAGTCTGGGTCAACTATCGCAACATCTGGTGTTAATTCGTAATCTGCTAAAGGATATTTTTTGTTTAATTTTTTGTCTGTAATAACAGCAAATGATGTTACTTCTGAACCTGTTCCTGATGTCGTTGGAATTGCAACTAATTGTGCTTTATTACCTAATTTAGGGAATTTATAAGTACGTTTTCTTATATCCATAAATTTAAGTTTCATTCCTTCTGCATCAGCTTCTGGATGTTCATAGAATAGCCACATCCCTTTTGCTGCATCAATTGGACTTCCTCCGCCCACTGCAATAATTACATCAGGTTTGAACTCTCTCATCATTTCTACTCCTCTATAAACAGTTTCGAATGATGGATCTGATTCAACATCTGAGAAAATTTCAGAATGTACATATTCTTTTCTTTTTCTTAAGTAATATAAGATTTTGTCTATATATCCTAAGTTTACCATTGATGGGTCTGTAACAATAAATGCTCTTGAAATGTTTGGCATTTTTTCTAGATATGCAATAGAACCTGCTTCAAAATATATTTTTTGTGGTACTTTAAACCATTGCATATTAACTCTCCTTTTGGCTACTCTTTTGATATTTATTAAATTTACACTTGATACGTTGGCAGTTGTAGAGTTTCCACCAAATGTTCCACATCCTAGTGTTAATGATGGCATATTTGTATTATATATATCACCTATCGCTCCATGTGTTGATGGTGAATTTACTATTATTCTACCAACTTTTACTCTTTCTGAGAATTTTTGAATTGTCTCATTATCTTCTGAGTGAATAACAGCTGAATGTCCCATTCCACCAAATTCAATTAGTTTTTCTGCTAATTCTATTCCCTCATCTGCATTTTCAACTACATAATATGCAAGTACAGGGCTTAGCTTTTCCTTTGAAAATGGGTATTCAATTCCAACTCCATTTTCTTTTAATACTAATACTTTTGTATCTTTTGGAACTTCAATACCTGCTCCTTTTGCAATAATATATGGACTTTTTCCTACTATATCTGCATTTAACGCACAGCCCTTTTCAGATATAAACATGCTATTACGTAATTTTTCTGTTTGCTCTGCATTTAAGAAATAACATCCTGCTTCTTTCATAAGTTCTTCAAATTCTTTATGAATTTCTCTATCAACTATAACCGATTGCTCTGATGCACAAATCATTCCATTATCAAAAGATTTTGATAGTACTAAATCATTTACTGATGTTTTTAATTTTGCAGTTTTATCTATATAACAAGGTACATTTCCAGGTCCAACGCCTAATGCTGGTTTTCCACATGAATATGCTGACTTTACCATTCCACTTCCACCAGTTGCTAAAATCAAATTAACTCCTGGGTGATTCATTAAAGCTGTTGTAGCTGTTATAGATGGTTCCTCAATCCATAAAATACAATCTTCTGGAGCACCTGCTTTTATAGCAGCATCTCTTAAAATTGTTGCTGCTGCAACACTACATTTTTGTGCAGATGGGTGAAAACCAAATATTATAACATTTCTTGTTTTAGCTGCAATTAATGATTTAAACATTGTTGTTGAAGTTGGATTTGTAACAGGTGTTACACCAGCTATAATTCCTATTGGTTCTGCAATTTCTTCATAGCCTTCTTCTTCATTATCTTCAATTACACCAACTGTTTTATCATATTTTATACTATGATAAATATATTCTGTTGCAAACATATTCTTTGTAATTTTATCTTCGTAAATACCTCTGCCAGTTTCTTCTACAGCCATTTTAGCAAGTTCCATATGGTGTTCTAAGCCAGCCATTGCCATTTGTTTTACAATTTCGTCAACTTGCTCTTGGTCTAGTTTTAAATATTCTTCAGATGCTTTTTTAGCTCTTTCAACTAAACCATCTATCATCTCTTCAATTCTTTTTTTCTCTTCTTCACTAACTTCTTTTGCCATTTTCAAATTTTCCTTTCTCTCTTGTAAATAATTATTTCCAATTCTATGTAATTATATACTAACATTTTAAGCTTGTAAATAAATTTACTTAAATAATTTTAAAGCCCTAGCTAGCAATGCTAACTAGGGTTTTGGGCTTACTCGAGACTCTTCATAATCATGGTAATTTGCTTACTGAAATCTGTTTCAGAAATTTCTTCTTTTTCGAACATATCAATTAAATGTTCTACCTTCTCACGTTCTTCCTTAACATCCTCAGGCCAATCACCATGCCGCTTTTCCAGATGGCAAAGTAACTTCATCATCTGTGCCGGCCGATTCTTATTCCAGTCGATATTTTCGATGGAATAAATGAGTTTACGCAAAAAATTTGCGTACTCCTGCTTTACAATGCTCCGTTGCATTATATTCCTCCTCTGCCCAAAATTTATTTGTAGGGAAATCCCACATACATATAGATTATATCATAAATTAAACTTTTTAGCAAATTTCCCTTTTCTTTCGCTTCAAAATGTTATATAATAGATTTGATTTTACACAAGGAGTGAGGTTTATGGGATATAACTTTAAAGATATTGAAAAAAAATGGCAAAACAAATGGTATAGCGAAGGTACCTTTTATGCAAAAGACGATCCTTCATTAAAAAAATGGTATGGATTAATTGAATTTCCATATCCTTCTGGTCAAGGATTACATGTTGGTCATCCACGTAGCTATACTGCATTAGATATTATTGCTAGAAAGAAAAGAATGGAAGGATATAACGTATTATATCCAATTGGATTTGATGCATTTGGATTACCAGCTGAAAACTATGCTATTAAAAATCATGTTCATCCTAAAATCACAACTGAAAAAAATGTTGATCATTTTAGAGAGCAATTAAAAGCATTAGGTTTTTCATTTGACTGGTCTAGAGAAGTTAATACAACAGATCCTAATTATTATAAATGGACACAATGGATTTTTATTCAATTATATAAACACGGCTTAGCATACAAAGCCACAATGCCTATCAACTTTTGTACTGGTTGTAAAGTAGGCCTAGCAAACGAAGAAGTTGTTAATGGTGTTTGTGAAAGATGTGGAAGTCCAGTTGTTCAAAAAGAAAAAAGCCAATGGATGTTAAAAATTACAGAATATGCTCAAAGATTAATTGACGACTTAGACGATGTTGATTATTTAGATAAAATCAAAGCACAACAAAAAAATTGGATCGGTCGTAGTGAAGGTGCTGAAGTTAAATTTAAACTTGCAAATCATGATAAAGAATTAGTTGTATATACAACAAGACCTGACACATTATTTGGTGCAACATATATGGTAGTTGCTCCTGAACATCCTATTATTAAAGAATTAGAAAGTGAAATTACTAACTTAGACGAAGTTAAAGAATATCAAAGACAAGCTAGTTTAAAATCTGATTTTGAACGTGCTGAATTGAATAAAGAAAAAACAGGTGTTGAAATTAAAGGTATTAGAGCAATTAATCCTTTAACAAATACAGAAATTCCAATTTGGGTTTCAGACTACGTTTTAATTACTTATGGTACTGGTGCAATTATGGCTGTTCCTGCTCATGATACAAGAGACTGGGAATTCGCTAAAAAGTTCGATTTACCTATTATTCAAGTAATTGAATCTGCAAACGAAAATACTGTTTGTGATATTGATAAAGAAGCTTTTACAGATGTTGCAAGTGGTAAACTTATTAATTCAGGATTTTTAAATGGATTAGAAGTAAAAGAAGCTATCAAAAAGGTTATTGATTACTTAGAGGAAAATAAAATTGGAACTAGAAAAGTAAATTATAAATTACGTGATTGGGTATTTTCAAGACAACGTTATTGGGGTGAACCAATTCCTATGGTTTATTGTGAGAAATGTGGTTGGGTTCCACTTCCAGAAGAAGAACTTCCACTATGTTTACCTGATATCGAAGATTATGAACCTAGTGAAAATGGTGAATCTCCTTTAGCTAAACACACTGATTGGGTTAATACAACTTGCCCTCATTGTGGTGGAGAAGCTAAACGTGAGACAGATACAATGCCTCAATGGGCTGGTTCTTCTTGGTATTATTTAAGATATATTGACCCACATAATGATAAAGCTTTAGCTTCTAAAGAAGCTCTAGAATATTGGAGTCCAGTTGACTGGTATAATGGTGGTATGGAACATACTACACTTCACTTATTATACTCAAGATTTTGGCATAAATTTTTATATGATATTGGTGTTGTGCCAACTAAAGAGCCTTATCAAAAACGTACTTCACATGGTATGATTTTAGGTTCAAATGGAGAAAAAATGTCAAAATCAAAAGGTAATGTTATAAACCCTGACGATATTGTTGAAGAGTTTGGTGCAGATACCTTCCGTGTTTATGAAATGTTTATGGGACCATTTGATCAAACAGCTCCATGGTCTATGGAAAGTATTCGTGGATGTAATAAGTTCTTAGACAGAGTATGGAATATGCAAGAATTTTTAGTTGATGGAGATAGTTATTCACCTGAATTTGAAAAAATGATGCATAAAGCTATTAAAAAGGTTTCTTCTGACATTGAAGAAATGAAATTTAATACAGCAGTTTCTACATTTATGACTATGACAAATGAATTTTATAAATTAAAGAGAATAAACAAAGCAGAATACAAAACATTCTTGCAATTGTTAAATCCTTTTGCTCCACATATGACTGAAGAATTATTTGAGAAAATTGGTGCAAAAGACACAATAGCAAATACTCTATGGCCAACTTACGATGAAGCTAAAACTATTGATGATGAAATTGAAATTCCAGTTCAAGTTAATGGAAAAGTAAAAGCTACAGTATCTATTACTTTAGATACTGACGAGGCAATTGTAAAAGAAAAAGTTCATGAAAATCAGTCTGTAAAAAATGCAATTAGTGATAAAAATATTGTTAAAGAAATTTATGTAAAAAATAAAATTTATAACATTGTTGTTAAATAATTAACTTTGTATTGCACAAAAAAGCCACCATAAAGGTGGCTTTTTTTGAGGTTACATCAAATTTTCAAAATACCTAATTGGTGATTCAGAATTGCAAAGTTGTCGAATCTCATGATGTTTTGCGTCTCTTATCGTGCGGTAAACGTCCCGCCAGTCATTCGATAGCAAAATCAATGCCAACGTCTGAATAAGTTTAGTAGGCTCAATTTTTCTAAGCTTAAAATTTCTGGCACTTCCTTGAATTCGAATTTCTTCAATTTTTCCAAGAAGAGCTGCAGCATCGGTAATTGCAATATTGGCAATTCGATGCAATTGTTCAGCATCATCCGGGTCTACTTTGTAGTTCCGACGTTCAATTTGGTCTAAATCCCTAAAGAGGATACAATCCTCTTCAAAAATTAGAACATAGTTGTAATCTGACGAATAAGTTTTTATTGACATAAATCCTCCAAATTTTAATAGCCCTTTGGCTAAGATACTTATATTATAATACTTTTTACACATTATGTCAATTTGTATTGTTTTGTTACATATTTGTAATAAAAGTGTAATATGCTTGTAATATTATTTTGTAATATTATGTTGTATAATTGTAAAAGGAAATTACTAAGGAGAAACATTTTATAAATGAACGTTGAAGCTGAATTAAGAAAAGATGGAATTGAAATTATTGGAAGACTGGATACTTTGAGTGTAAATTCTATTTCTAGAAATGCTGCCGAAAAAATTTGCAAAGCATTTCCTAGAGCTCATTTCGATTATGGTCAATTATTTATTGAGTTTTCTAGAACCCCAATGTATATAGCTAAAATGCCCGAAGGATACGCTGAAGCAACTTACTTTTATAAAAATTCATCTATATATTTTAAGGCAGGTGTGCCTTTAAAAGATTTAGAAAAATTTGCTATTCATGAGCTTATTCATCATATTCAAGAGGTAAAAGATACTAAAGGAAATTTATATCGTTTAGGTTTGTGTGAATATAGCGAATTTAAAACATATGGAATGGCATTAAATGAAGGAGCTGTTCAACTAGCTGCTTCAAAAGTTTTAGAGCAAAAAGAGACTGTTGTAAAATATTATGACATTTCACTTCCTACTAATAGTCCAAATTGCTACCCTCTTTTATGTAACTTGGTAAATCAATTAGCATATTTAGTAGGTGAACATTCTTTATTTGAAAGTACACTTTTTAGTACTGATCAATTTAAATTAGATTTAATAAAGTTATGTGGCAAAAAGAATTTCTTCAATATTCAAAACTGCTTAGACAAAGTATTAAATATTGAAGAAAAAATAGTTTTCTTAAATAATGAATTATTAGAAGATGCTTTATCAGATGAAAAAGCTCAAAAAATTGCTTTTAAAATTGGTAAACTAAAAGCTGAACTGAAAAATACATTTATTCAAACTCAAAATTTAATTTATAGTTCATATTTCGATAATGAACTTAATAGAATAACAACTACTGAAGAAATTGAAATTTATCGTACTAGATTATATGATTACAAGAATTACATTGGAATTACCGAAAACTACAGTGACTTTAATAACTATTATCTTGACAAAATGATAGCTTTAGATGATAGATACGAAGCTATTTTAAATAATGTTGCGTTAGTAGTTGTAAAAGAAAATACAATTTCTAAAATGTTTAAAAGAATTAAAAATATGTTTGGTTTAAGTAGAAATTTCGAGCAAAACTAAGGTATTTGCAAAATAGAAGATTTGATTTCGCTAGATAATGATAATGATAAAACAGCATAAAAGTTGGAAATTTTACAATTCCAACTTTTATTTTGTTTCTAGGTATTCTATTATTTTATTTGCAACTTTTCTGCCATCACTTGCTGCCCAAGCTACAGTCGAATTTTGTCCTACTATATCTCCACCTGCAAATACTTTCTTATGTGAGGTTTGATTGTTTTCATTTACTTGTACATATTTTTTTGATGTAGTTTCAATATTGTATTTTTCTATTATATCTTTATCAACTTTTCCACCAACTGCCATAACTACGTAATCCATGTCCATTATGTAATTGCTGTTTTCAATATTTACAGGAGACATTCTTGTTTCTCCTTCTTTTTGTACCAACTCTGTTTTTATACATTCTATCTGCTTAACCTTATCTTTGCCTAATATTTTTACAATATTATTTAAAAATAAGAATTTTACTCCCTCTTGTTTTGCATCTGCAATTTCTTTTTCTTCAGCTAGCATTTCTGCTTCTGACCTTCTATATATTACAACTACTTCTTTAGCTCCCATTCTTTTAATTGTTCTTGCACAGTCCATTGCAACATTTCCACCACCAATAATTGCAACTTTTTTATTTGTATAATCAGGATGATTTTGATTTTCTAGTAATGAATTACCACCATATACTCCTTCTAATTCTTCACCTTCAATAGCCATCTTTCTTGGTACATTTGCTCCTATTGATAAATATATTGCGTCATATTCTTTTTCTAAATCAGCTAGTTCTAAGCTCTTTCCTAACTCTTTTTCACATTGTACCTTTACGCCAATTGCTAAGATTTGCTCAATAGTTTTTTCTACAATTTCATTTAATAGTCTAAACTCTGGTATTCCCCTTTTTAAAATTCCACCTAAATCTTTTTGTTTTTCATAAATTGTTACTTGGTATCCTTTTTTTCTAAGAAATGCAGCAGCTGTTAATCCTGATGGACCTCCACCAATAACTGCTACTTTTTCATTTTTTTCTTGAATATTTTCACTATAGTTTAATAAGTTACTTGAATTATTTAATGCCCAATCTCCAACATATGCCTCTATTTCTCCAATTGAAACTGGATCTGACTTAATGCCTCTAACACATTTTCCTTGGCATTGTTTTTGGTGTGGACATATTCTGCCACATATTGATGGCATAACGGTAGTATCGCACAATATTTTATATGCTTCTTCTAAATTATCTTCTTTTACTTTTTGAATAAAAGCTGGAATATTATTTCCAAGTGGACATCCTATCCTACACTGTGGATTTTTGCAATTTAAGCAATATTCAGCTTTTTGTTTTATATTATTTTCCATCTTCTACCCCTGATTTATTAAAAAATTTCACAACTTCTTTTAAATCTTTCCAAAACTCAATCTTCTTGTTTTCATCTCTAAGTAGTGCGGCAGGATGCCAAGTAGGCATATACCTTATTCCTTTTTGTTCTATCCATTTGCCTCTACTAGCTGTGATAGAATACTCTTTTCCTAATATATTTTTTAAAGCTGTACTTCCTAAAAGAACTATTACTTTAGGTTTTACAAGGATTACTTGATTACGCAAGTAATTTAAACATGCTTCTGCTTCATCTTGCTCTGGCACTCTATTTGCAGGTGGTCTGCATTTAACTATATTTGTTATATAAACTTCTTGTCTTTTTATTTCCAAACCTTGAAACGCTTTATTCATAAGTTGTCCTGCTTTTCCCACAAAAGGAAGCCCCTGAGTATCTTCGTCTGCACCAGGTCCTTCTCCTACAAACATTAGATCAGCTTGTTTGTTTCCCTCTCCAAAAACAATGCTTTTCCTTGTGGAACATAATTTACATCTATTACAATTTTTTATACTATTTTCTAAATCTTCCCAATTATCGTACATTTCTTATTTCCTTTATTTTACACAATCTTCCAGTAATTCTATCTTGTTTTCTAAATTAGTATCAATCTTCGCCATCGTTCCAATTGGTATAACAGTTTTTTTATCTATATGTCCAAAATTATTAGATTTTATTATTGGAAAACTATATTCTCCATCTAATGTATCTAACAAAATTTGCTCTATACTTACTGCTCCGTCGTAGTTGCCAAGCCAAATTCCTTTTATTTTGTCAAATACTCCATTTTGTTTCATATGATAAAAATAATTGCTAACTAATTCTGGTGGTGTTTCAACAAATAGTTCTTCTAAAAATAGTATTTTATCTGTAAAATCAATACTATATTTTCCACATACCATTTCATTTACCAAGCTTAAATTACCACCAACTAAAATTCCTTTTGCCTTTCCCTCTTTAATTGTAACATATTCATCATCTGCTTGTCCAAGGCTCAAGCCACCTTCCACAAACCTTTTTATTACTTCTTCATATCCATATTGTGTTTGCCACGAAGTTAATGCTTTAAATGTTGGTCCATGAAATGTTACTAATCCAGTTTTAGCATATATTGCATTTAATAATGATGTTGAATCACTAAATCCACATATTATTTTTGGATGATATTTTATTGTATCATAATCTAAATAGTCAAATGTAGAGTTTGAATTAAATCCTCCTGATATACAGAATATAGCCTTTATTTCATCATTTTGAAACATATAGTTTATATCTTCTGCTTTTTGTTTTGCTGTTGCTGAGTATCCTAATTTATTTGATACTGCATTTGGTGCAAATTCAATTTTAAATCCTGCACTTTCCATAAGCATTATTGAATTATTTATTGTTTCTAAATCTTCTTTTAGTACAGGGCTTGATGGTGCTATTAATCCAATAGTATCACCTTTTTTTAGTTTTTCAGGAATCATAATTACCTCCTATTTTATAGCTATTATTGCTCCATTCACTCCAAAGCTTTTTCCATCTGTTCTATATGAATGAAATTCTTTCGAATGGCACATTGTGCAAATATTACTGTCTATTATATTTTCTTCTTTTAAGCCTATATTTTTTAATAACTCTATGTTGATTTTTACTGTATCAATATAGTATTTTTGCTTATCTTCTTTTTTATCCCCTAATTTAATTATTTCGTCAATGTTTTTTAATTCTTTGTATTTATTATAAAATAAGTCTTTTACATCTTCATCAACTTCAAAACAACATTGTCTTATACTTGGACATATACAACATATAATGTCTTCAGGATTACTCTGATATTCATTTATCATCTTTTCTATTGCTTTTACTATTATTCCTTTTAAAGTACCTTTCCAACCTGAATGAATACTCCCTATAGCTTTTTTTACAGGGTCATACAAAAGCATTGAAATGCAGTCTGCAGAAGTTGTAAGTAATGCAATATCTTTTTTATTAGTTACTATTCCATCAACATCATTTAGTTCATCAGTTGTTTTTACTTCCTCGACTTTTTCTACTATATCTGTATGGGTTTGGTATGGCCTTACAATTTGTGCATTTTTTAAATTTAAACTCTTTAATATTTTATCACAACTTTGCTTAAAAAAGTCACAATTTTTTATTTGAAAATTCAATTCATTATTATTTCGCATTGTATAACAATGTGTTATTTCTGGATATTCTAATAACTTTTTAAATTGAATATATTCAATTCCATTTTTATTTTCATATACTATATTTTCCACTTGTAGTTTACTTCCTCCTATATTAAGTTGTTCTTGACAAATTTTAGTCAATTGTTATATAATAATAATAGGAAATGAAAAACCACAAACGTGGTTTGCCATATAAAATGCAAAAAGCGCATCTACAACGGTCAAATTACAGATGCGTTTTTTTTATTGGTTTATTTCTGTTTACTCAAAATTACAGCTAATACTATAATTAAGGCAAACCACATCTGTCTTTTTCATTTCCTATAATTATATAGTACAACATTTACTTATAAATGTCTAGCGAACGCTTGAAATTTTTTCCAATACTTTTTCTTTATTAACATTCGGGATATAATTATAATTATTTTTTGTAGTTTGATTAAACTGACAAATAGCTTTATAACTGCAATATTCGCAAGGTGTTTTCTTATCCCTAGTTCTATAATATGGTTCGATTCCAATGTTTCCATTTAAAATTTCTTCTGAAATTTGTTTTATGATTTTTTCCATATAATTTTGCAAGTTTTCAAATTGTTTTCTATTTAATGTATTTTGTTTGTCACTAACTTCTCCATCTTTGCCTATATATGCTGGAACAATATTAGAACTACCAGATACTAAATTTGTGTCCATTTTTCTTACAATATTACTATCTGCAAGTATAAGCCCTTGCATTTTAAATTGTTTTCTTAGTTCTTCTGTAATTTCTTCATCAGTCATATTTGGATTTGCATTTAATACTGGATCTATTAAATTAAAATACAATGCTCCTGCTGGTGTTACTTCTTCATTTTCACAAGCAGCGTCCAAATATGTTAATAATTGAAGTTGCAAACCTGCATATACTTCATTTAAATTTATATTTTTTATTGATGATTTATAATCTATTATTCTAATATAATTTCCATCTGCAGTTTTTGCTATATCTAGTCTATCAATTTTTCCAGTTATCTCAACTTTTTTGCCATCTTTTAATTCATATATAATTGGCTCATATTGACCACCTTGTTTAAATTCAAGTTCATGTCCTAACACTTCAAAGTCACTATATTTTAAACTATCTACAATATATTTCATAGATTTTGTAATTACCTTTTTTAACCTTTGAGCTAATATTCTGTATTTTGGAATACTATTAAATATATCATATTTTTTTAATGCTAGTTTCTCTTCAACAATCTCTTCTGTAATTTGTTTTATTTGTTCTTCTTCAATATTTTTTACAGATATGTTTAATTCATCCAATCTTTCAAAAAAGCTATCTATTACTTCATGCATTAAGTTTCCTGTATCAACAGCTTCCACATTAAAGCTATCTTTTTCTTTTAATTTTAGTCCATATTTTAAATAATATGAAAAAGCACAAGCTTGATATTGTTCTAGTCTTGACACACTTGTTTTTAAAGTATTGCCATATAATTTTTCCAATTTATTTTGCTTTAATTTTTCTGGCTCATTTTTATATTGTAAAGCTTTTATTGCTGACTCTAATTTGATTTTATAATTAGCCTGATAATAATTGTATACATCAAACCAAATAGGTTCTATTTCTTCACCCTGTGTAAAATTTCTTAAATTTACTAATAATTCATCAAATGTAGTTTTAGAAAGTAATACTTCACTTTTTCTTTCTATTACATCACTTTGTTCTTTTATATTAGGAAATATTCTTTTAATTTTATTTATTAATATTGATGCTCTTAAAGATTTTCCTTCTGCATCTGATGAAGCATAAGATAAATAAAGTTTTTCTTCTGCTGTTGTAAATGCTTTGTAGATATTAAAATTGTCATCATAGATTTGCTCTATTGTTCCTTTGGCAAGTTCTATTCCTTGCTCTTTTAATATATTTCTATCTTTATCATCTAAAAAACCTTCATCTTTTTGTATACTTGGAAAACTTCCATCATTTAGCCCTATAATAAATACTGACTTTACTTTATGTGATCTTGAACGGTCCACATCTCCTACTATTACTTGATCTGCAGTTGCAGGAATTGTACCTAAATCACTTTGATTAAAGCCCATTTTTAATATTTTTGCATATCTATCAAAAGTTATATTTTTATTTTCTAAAACTAATACTATTTCATCAAATAAATCGGTTAAAATTTTAATACTTAATTCATATTGTTTTGCAATTTCTAGTTCATTATTTTGTTTCAATTCCTCAATTTTTTGTTCTAGCTTTTCATACATATTATTTTGGACTAAAAATTCATATAATCCAGTTGTTATTTCTTTTACTGTTTTTAATCCTGCTAACTGTTTTTTGAATTTCAAAAGAGGTTCTACAACTTTATCTCTTGCATATACTATTTGCTTTTGTTGCTCTTCTGTTTCATTATAAAAACTCCACTCTTTTGCATACCATTTACTTCCTTTTATGCCCCATTTTAAGCAATAATTTTCTAATACAGCTATTCCTTGTGTATCTAAATCTAATAATCCTGTTTTTATATAACCAAAAACAGATTCATAAGACCAGTTCTTTGCAAATATCTCTAATAAAGATAACACATATCTTACTAAAATATTGCTTCCTAGGTCTTTTTTCTCATCTATAAAAACTGGTATATTATATTGCTCAAAAATTGCTTTGCATAAACTTGAATATATATCTATATTTTTTGTAATTACAGCCATTTCTTCATATTTGTAGCCTTGTTTTGCAAGTTTTGTTATTTGTATTGCAACATTTTCTATTTCAGAATATGGATTACTTGCTAAAAATATAGATAAGTTCTCATTTTGTTTATCGTATTTTTTATAAAAAGGGGATGCCATATTTTCTGCTAGATGTTGTAATTCTTCAGTTTTAAATCTGTATGGCGTATTTAGAAAAATTGGTTTTTCTACTTCTATTTGCTCTTGGTTTGCAATTTCTAAAATCCTTTTTACTGTTTGCTTATTGCTATAAAATGTGTCTATATCAGCATTTGTGTTTTCTTGTAAATTATCTGCACAAATTGTTATTGTAATTTTGTGTGATATTTTCATAAGTTTTCTTAAAATTTCATATTCTTGTAAAGTGAAACCTGCAAATTCGTCAATATATATATCACAGTTTTTAAATTCATTTGACTCTTCTAACTCTTCTGCCAAAAGAGTTAATCCATCATTTTCATCAATATATTGGTTTTGAATTGAATTATTATATAAATCATATAAATTTGTAATATCTTCAAGCTTTTTTTGTAGGTATTTATCTTGAGTATTTTGGGTAACCTCTTTTAATGTATCTAGTTGAACTTGGTGCTTTTTTAATTCAGTTAATTGTCTTGATATCATTTCTACATTTTCATCTGACTTACCTAAAAATGAAAACTTATTATTTTCTGTTAATAAAATATGGTCTATAAGCATTGCTTTGCCTGAACCAGATAAATTTATTCTTGTTTTTTTGCCTACTTCTCCTAAAATTCTATATGCCATACGTGCAAATGTAACTACTTCTGCTGAAATCATACTTTGTAAAGAAGATGTTTCAAGTAATTTTTGCTCTGCTGTATATGAAAATTGTTCTGGTGTAATTACTTTTATTTTATATGTACTTTTCTGTTTTATTTGCTCATTTATTTGATTAAAAATATATGTACTTTTTCCTGTACCTGATGTTCCATATACAATTTGAATACTCAAAACTCTCTCTCCTTTCAATTTGTAAAAATCATTTACTGTTCAAAAAAGAATTATTAGTTGACTAGGCAGACTTTATTTGAAAGGCAAGGGCGCATACGTATTGTATGTAACCGCGTTTCAAATAAAGTCTAACGACGTCAAATGATGATTATTTTTTGAACAAAACTTACGCTTCACGTTTCCAATAGAATAGATACTGCTGTGCTAATCCTGCTAAGTCTCCATATTTTTCTGTCGCTAATTTTTCTATTTGATCTCTTTTTAGTTTTGTTTCGTCTGGTAATTTAAAATATAGCTCATTCATAACTCTTCTTACCCACACATCTACTGGAAATACATCTAAACATTTTAATGTTGAAAATAACATAATACAATCTGCTACCTTAGGTCCAACTCCTGGTAATGTTAATAAAGTCTCTTTTATTTTTTTGCTATCTGTTTCTTGTTTTAATTTTTCTAAATCTATTTGTTTTGATATAACTAATTTTGTTGTATCATATATTCTTTTATCTCTAAAACCTAACCCTAATGCTCTTAAGTCTTCAACACTTGCTTTTGACAATTGTTCTGGCGTTGGAAATGTATAATATTCATTTCCTTTCCATTCAATTTTGTTTCCATATCTTCTTGCCATTCTTTCTATTATGCCTTTTATTCTTGGAATGTTATTGTTAGCTGATACTATGAAAGATATTGTTGTTTCCCATAAATCCTGATTTAGTAATCTTATTCCGTTTCCATAATCAATACTATTTTTTAGTGGTTCATCTATTTTAGATAGTTTATTTTTTATATCGTCATAGTCTCTATCCAAATCAAAATATTGGGTTACTATCTCTTTTATATCTCCATCACAAATACCATCAAATATAATTTGATGGTTTTGTTCTTTTACATTTAATACATTATTCTTAAAAACTCCAGTATAGCTTCCGTCTAGCTCTTCGTTCCATCTAAAGCATTGCCCACATTCAAATATGTGCTTCAACACAAGGCTTCCGTTGTTTTCTATTTTGTATTGTTGCTCCATTTGACTTTCTCCTTATTCTTTCCTCCACGTCGCTTGCACTTTGAATATATTTTTTCTCGACTAAAGCACGAAAAAATACATATCAAAGTCGCTGTGGCTACTCTACTACTTATCTACAAGTACTTTAAACTAGTATTACAAAATATAAAACTACTTTTTCGTAGAGATATCAAAATAGAATTCTACTCCATTAGACAGATTTTGTACGCCATATTCATTTTGATAATTATTTTGTATAGCTTTTACTATTGATAATCCTATTCCGCTTCCACTATTTTCACGATTACGTGAATCGTCAACCTTGTAGAATCTTCCCCATATTCTGGTTAAATCTTCTTCAGGTATTTTGTCACCTGTATTAAATACAGTTACTCTTATTTTATCACTTACATTTTGTATAGTTATTTTTATCTGCTTCTCACCATTTACTTCTTTTGCGTGTTTTATCGCATTGGTGAAATAATTAGTCATTACTTGTTCTATATAAAAATCGTCTGCATACGCATATGTAGGTTCTCTTTTAGTAAATATTACTTGAATGTGGTTTTCCTCTAGCATTACATTGCATTTTCTAATAACCTCATTTATTAGTTCTACAATATCAAATTTTTCGTCTGTGAATTCACGTTTTCCATATTCGAGCTTCATTAGCTCTAGTAATTGTTTTACTAATACATCCATTTTGTTTGACTCGTCTAGTATTACCTCTGCATAAAATTTTCTAGACTCATCATCAGTATTTACATTTTCTATTAAACCTTCCGCATATCCTTGAATTAACGCAATTGGAGTTTTTAACTCATGTGATACATCTGATATAAACTGCTTCCTCATTTCATCTATTTTAGATTTTTCTTCAATATCCTTTTCAAGCTCACTGTTTGTTTCTCTTAGCTGTTTTATAGTTGCTTCTAGCTTATCTGACATAGTATTTATGTTTCTTCCAAGTTCATTTATTTCATCATCTGAATCATTTATTCTATATTTCTGTTCAAAATCAAGTTTAGCCATTTTCTTTGTAATATCATTTAATTGTAAAATTGGTTCTGTAAATTTACGTGATATTAAAGATGCCGCAAAAGCTGATATTAATATAGTTATCACTCCTATTGTGACTAAAGTTGTGTTTGAAATTCTTACACTTTCTTCAATTGGTGCAATAGGAATTCTTATATATAGGCTATATCCATTATCTAATTTTCCATATAGCAAAATATAATTTAAACTATTACTAGTATCATCTATTTTTCTTATTGTCATTTTTTCGTCACTATATAATAGATTTTTTCGTTCTTCAAAAGGTGTTTTTGTTTTGCTTTCAACTGCTGTTATGTTTGATAAAAAGTCCTTATTAGTTGAAAATAAAATTAAATCTGTGTCTGCTTTTATTAATATGTCAAAATTGTTTCTAAATGCTACTTTTTTTAATTCGGTTTCCAAGCTAATATCTAAATTTGGCTCCTCATAATAGTCATTTATTTTATCATATAGCTCTTTTATTGTATTTGTTTTACTATATATGTAAAAGTTCTCTAATACCAAACTATTTACAGCTATTAAGCATATTACCAATGCTATAACAACTACACAAAGTGTTAGAAATAGCCTGACTCTTACTGATTTTAATTTCTCTTTTAACATTATTCTACTCCGTTTTATTTAACTTCAAATTTGTAGCCTACGCCTCTCATAGTTTCTATATACTTACCTTTTTTTCCTAACTTGTGTCTTATTTTCTTTATATGGCTATCTATGGTTCTTGAATCTCCATAATAGTCATAATTCCATACATTATTTAATATTTTGTCTCTAGATAATGCAATTCCTTCATTATCTACTAAATATTTTAATAACTCATACTCACGTAAGCTCATTTCAACTTGCTTATCGTCTACCTTAACAGTTCTTCCGTCTGGATCTATAACAATACCACCGTAGTCTTTTACCTCCGTCTTACCTCCCATTGTCCTCTTTAGTATTGCTTCAACTCTTGCGACTAAAATTTTAGGACTAAATGGTTTTGCTATATATTCATCTACTCCAAGTTCAAATCCAAATAGTTCATCTTGTTCTTCACCTCTGGCTGTAAGCATTATAATTGGCACTTTTGAACTTTGTCTTATTTGTCTAAGCACTGACCAACCATCAAGTTTTGGCATCATTACATCTAGTAATATAAGGTTAATATGGCTTTTATTTTCTTCATATACTTGAAGTGCTTCTTCTCCATCTCCTGCTTCTAATATACTATAACCTTTTTGTGCCAAAAAGTCTTTTATCAATTTTCTCATTCTTGATTCGTCATCTACTACTAAAACGGTAATATTGTTCATGTGTTTTTCCTCCTAAATATTACATAACTATTATACATTATACAAAGGTTTTATGTCTAGATTGTGAACAAAAAAAGAAAAAATTGCCATTGAAGTTCAATAGCAATTTCATAATTTATAAAAATTATACTATATATTTAATTTCATTATGTGGGAAGTATTTTCTCATCAAGTCTCTTAAAAATATTTCTGCTTCTTGTCTTACATCTTTGTTATATGTGTATTTTCCTTTTCCTCTACCTGTCATTATTTCCTGATTATATAGGTTTGTTTGTTTTGGAAATGCTTCCTGATTTATCATTCTATGCACATAACTATATGTCATAAATATTATTTCAAAAAACACATCTTTTTTTACTTGTTCTGATAGGTTTTCTGCTAAATATTGAATTAGTTCTGTATATTGTTTTTTCCAGTCTTCTACCAGAATTACAGGTGCTATTAAAATTCCTAGTTTATATCCTGCATCTTTTAATTTGTTTATTGCTCTTACTCTATTTTCTAATGGTGAGGTTCCAATCTCAATTGTTCTAATTATTTCTCTTGGGTTTACGCTCATTCTTACTATTATTTTTCCTTTATGTTCTAGTGGTAAAATTGGATCTACCATATCAAATTTAGTTGGAAATGTTAGTAGTCCTTTTGGATTATCTTTAAAATTTTCAATTGTCCATACTAAATTATTTGTAATGGTATTTTCCAAAATCAAATCACTGTTACTTCCTATTTCAAAGGTTAAATCTTTGTCTGCCTCATTTGCTACTTTTATTATTTTTTCTAGCATTTGCTCTCTATTAACAAATAACCTTAAATATGCACATTTGTTATAGTTACATACTAAATAGCAGTATAGGCACATTGCTATACAGCCTGACGAAGTATATGGGACTAGAAAATCTGATGTTTTATGATTTGGTACAAATTTATGTGTTTTTCTAACTCCTATTATTAAATTTTGTTTCATTTGTGGAAATTCACTGTTTTGCTTTTTTCTCATTTCCTCTATATTATTATGATTTTCTATTTCAATACATTGTATTCCTTTATCTCTATATCTTTTTAAAAGTTCTTTTCCTAGTTCATAATTCTCACTTTCTTTTTCGTAATAAACGGCTTTAGGCAAGAACATATTTAAATCACCTCTAAATATATTCTTGCCTAAGATTTGTTAATTATTCAATTTTATTTTATGCAAAAATAAAGTAGTACTTCCCTAAATTGAAGTACTACTCAAAAATAGTGCTAAATAAAACTCCTCTTCGAAACTTAATATTCCTACTAACAAATTTTATTATCTATTTTTGGTTTATCTATTACTATAATTGTAATAGAAAGGATAACGGTCTGTTTCTCTAAAACTTCTCTTACTTTACCTTAGTAAATATAACCACAGTTTTTTAGAAGCTAGCGGACGCACGCCCAAATTGCTGTTGCCATAGTTGTAGTTGTTGACATTGCCGTTGTAGTTCACGCTCATCACATTGTTGCTGTCGATGGCTGACGGACTGGCAAGCCAGCGCGCGCACATACAACCATACCCTTTTTATTCCACACCTCGACAGACCAAAGGCCTGTCATAGGTGTAGTTAACTCTACTATTTTATGTTGTATACAATTTCTCCATTTACTTCTTGTTTTTCGAGAGAGACTCCAGATTCTAGACAAACTAGCGGACGCACGCCCAAATAGCTGTTGCCACAGAGGAAGTCGTTGACATCGCCGCTGAAGTACACGCTCATCACACAGCTGCTGTCGATGGCTGACGGACTGGCAAGCCAGCTTTCTTCTGCATAACCATCTTTATTTTGATGTGCTGTTAAATATTCATATGTACTTAGAGAATATCCATATGAATCTCCATCTGTAAATTTTAACTTGTATCCTGTTTCTTGCACTATTGTTTCTATTTGTTTTGCAAATCTTGTATTATATGATGCTACAAACATATCTAATGTTGGCGCTCCTATTGCATATTTTGCTTTTGTTGAATTTTTAAATCCTTTCCATATTTCTGTATCTAATAAATATGCTGTTGCTTTCATATTTCTATTTGCATTATCACTTCCTCCATAACTTGACTTCAAATAACTTAGCCATGGTGTTATGTTTGTATCTGTTATACTTGCTGCTCCTGTATATTTATTTAATAATGTGTCTTCAAAATAGTATGCATTAGTTGTTGAACTTGCGGTCATTGTTGCTCCATCTTTTGTTGGTATATATTCTCCTGTTATATAATTATCTGCTATTAAATATATATTTTTCCCATCTGAATGATATATTTTCCATTTGTTTACTCCTGCACTATTATCACAAGTATATCCTGTTACTTCTTTTCCACAATATACTACTGGATGTTTTGCTACTTCTGCTGCATTTATTGTACTTTTAGTAATGCTATTTTCATTTGCTACTATTGTTCTTGCATAAGCTGGACTTATATTTAAACTATTTATTCTTTTAGCTTCTGATTCACTTGTTACTATTAGCTTTGTTACCTTTTCTTCGTTTTTCCAAAATGTTGATTCCCCTATATTTATTACACTATTAGGAATATTTATTTCTTCTAAATTATCATCACATATAAAAGCTCTTTCTCCTATTGTTGTTACTCTATTTGGAACTACTATTTTATTTAACATATTATTAAATGAAAAACTAAAATTTCCTATTATTTCTAGACTATTACCTAATGTAACTTTACTTAGGCTTGTTGCTCCTGCCATAGCAAAGTTTCCTATATTTGTTATTCCATCACATATTGTTAATTCTGTAATATATGGTGTTATTATAGAAACTGCATCTCCTTGCATTCCGCCTTGTAGCCAAGCAAGATATAAAGCTGTTTGTGCTTGCCATGCATTTGCTGATTTTATATCACTAATACTTGTTGCATCCATTAATACTCCCATTTCTCCTGTTCCTTCAATTACTACTTTATATGTCTCACCTTCTGAAAAAGGTATTGTTGTACTATTATCAACTTTTAGTGATGATGGTGTTATTTTTTCGCCAGTAGCATAAAATTTAGCTACAATTTGTGAACCTTCTGGAATTGTATCTCCATTTGCTGAAGTTAATGTGGTATTGCTCCATGTTCCATTATTACAAATATATGCCATTGTCCATTGTTCTGTTTCGTATGGATTTGTTACAGGTTTATTTGCTCCATTTATTTTACTATCCAACCAATTACTTAATGAGTTTAATCCTTCTAAATCATTTTGTACTGCTTGATCCATTTTGTTTTGAGCGTCTTTGGCTTTATTTATTATTCCTGTATTTCCAAATAGTGCATTTATACTTACTCCTGCTAGTATTAGTAATACTACAATAGTTACTACTAGTGCAATTAGCGTAATACCATTTTGTTTTGAATAATTTCTTTTGTTCTTTGTTTTCATTTTTTCTTTGTACCTTTTATATGATATACTATCATATCCCTTTC
>OIYS01000586.1_pt1 | contig 23905 bp, 18 predicted proteins | sample 1588271 | NCBI WGS metagenome assembly OIYS01 (sample SAMN03283286) | human gut metagenome | biome: human-associated habitat; material: feces | host: Homo sapiens | place: Peru | collected 2012
GCTTGGCGTAGGCGTAAAACGTGGACTTGGCAATACCGATTTCCAAAACCTGCGCCGTTTTGAGGATGCCGTTGTTTTGCTCGAAAAGCAGATCGAGCCGTTCATATGCTGTCACGCGACCACTCCTTTCTTGCTAATATTATATCCGATATTAGCAAGAAAGTAAACATCAATTTTAGAAAAGCAAGCCGAGGCGTTCGCCCCGGCTTGTGCTTTAACTATGGATAAAATTTTTCATGGCTGCGTTTGCGCCTTGCAGCTTGCCCAGTCCCCACACGGCCAGCATCGGAAGTCCCATCGGGCTGATTAGAAACGCCAGCACAAGAAGGATGATGCCGTTCTTTACGGAGTAGGTAATCAGCACGGCGAAAGCCAGCAGGGAGAGCAGTCCGCTTGCCAGCTTGAACACGAAGCCGGAACAGGACAGCAGTCCCACGCACAGCCAAACGAACAGGGACAGGATAAGCGACAGCGGCGCAAAGAGAATTTTCAGGATGAACATTTTGCGGCCTCCTTTTCACAAAGTGCGGTCAGCGCGTCACGCTCTTTGGCAATCTTTGCTTCTTCCTTTTCGGTCAAATCACGATCACCGCCCGTGATCTCCAGCTCGCGGAAGCTCTCATAAGCGTTCAACAGAGAGTCCCGCAGCGCTTCGGGCGTAGGGCAATAGTCTACGGTGTTCCAGTCCTGACGGTGGTTGTCAAAACCCATGACCGTGTAGCCTCTGCTGGTCAGGACAACTTCAAAATCCGTATCGCGGTTGAGGTAGTCAGAAAATACTTTCAGCACAATTTCGTTTGTCAGCATACGTTCCGCAGCTCCTTTCCAAGCGGTCAAATTTCTTTTCTGTTATTAGAATACTTTGCCTGCTGCTGTTTTGCAAGGATGCGGCAAAGTCGCACAAATAGCTTTTGCTGTCTACCCGACATCTAACCATATCACATAATCCTTCTTTAGTACAGCTACCTGAACTAATTTTCTCAAGATGGGAAATATAATGTTGGTACAGTTACAGGGACGGGAGGTGTGGTACTTGCAGTTGAATGAAGCCGTCAGCAGGCGTTTGGTCGAGCTGATGCAAGAGCGGGGCATGACGCAATATCAGCTCTATATGAAAAGCGGCGTACCGAAGTCCACTATCGGCAATCTTGTGAACTGCGCATACCCGTCTATGAAGCTGCGGATTATCCACGAGCTTTGTCAGGGATTGGAGATCGACCTGAGCAGCTTTTTCGCCTCGCCGCTGTTCGATGAAAATAATCTGGAACCGTAGAAGCTCCGATGCTGTTTTGCGTCGGGGCTTTTGCTTTTATGTGGACAGGGGCGGCGGTTATTCCGCCGCCCCTGCGACTTATTTCAGCGCCGCCAGCGAGGAAACAATTTTCTCTGCCGCTGTCCATATCCGCTCCTGACTTTGCTGAATGTCCTCCAGATCGGCTTCATAGATGCGGCCTGTTTCGTGAGCGCGGCGGGTAAGCTGGTTGAGGTTGTTGCTGGAATACCGAAGCAGGGACACCAGCTCCCGCAGCTCCGGAAGGTCGAGCTTCACCACATATCCGTCAATCGCCATCTTGCGGAGATACGCCGCCATGTTGGTGGTGCCGAACTGCGCCATCTTCGTTTCGATCATTTCCCGCTCCTGCGGTGTAACGCGGAATTTAAGCTGAATGTCCCGTTTGCGCTTTGCCATCGCTCAGCGCTCCGGGGCTTTGGACTTCGCCGAAATTTTCGGCGAAGTTGTTTCAGGCGGCTTTTTCAGCTTATCCCGGACAGAGGTTTTCTGCCGTTCCTGTGCGTAGGCTTTGCGGGTCTGGCTGAGAAACAGATCGACCAGACCGGGATGGCTGTTGACGGCCAGATAGCAGTTGCGGTCAGTACCCCATGCGTCGGGATTGGCGGGGATGGACATGGCGTTTGCCCATGCCCGGTTGTCGGGTGAATACCGTCTATCCCAATCCGCTTGACAGACGGTAATGGCAAGGACATGGAACGTGCGGTCATAGCCGAACTGCTGCACTACCTGATCGACCGCTGCTGTATCCAGCCGGTTATCCCGGTAGTGGTCGCGGATGGCGGCTTCGATAGCTTCCTTGCAGGCTGCGTTCGCCTGATTGGAGGCGCGGTAGGCAGCAAGCTCGTCATGCTCTCTGGCATAGGATGCCGGGTGCTTGTAAACGGGGAGATTTTTCATTATCGTGCCTCCATTTCTTTCTTGTGGGGCTTTTCCGGTGCGCCATGAACAGGCGGCGCTTTCAGCCTGTCCAGAACGGAAGGCCGCGTCGATTTTGCAATCGCCTGCTCAGGCTGCGGCTGTCCCTTGCCGTCCAGATTCAGCTCCATATCCAACTCAATGAGCCGCGCAGTTTTTGCGGCCAGCTCCTGCTCCTGCGGGAACGGCTTACCGACCTCGGCCTTTGCCGCTGCCTGCTGGTTATAGAGGTTTTCAAGCTGCTCCTGAACGCTGCGCAAACGCTCCGGCATTTTATCCAGCGCGTTCTCAATGCGGACAAAGTTGCCTCTGGCATCCGAACCGAGTTCAACGCGATGGGTCATCTGGCCTTTCAGCGTCAGCGTGTACGTTTTCCACATGGAATCAAAAGCAACGGACATGGTAAAGCCGCGATAGCTGCCGATCTGTACCGGGTCTTTGCCCTTGACCTCCTTGCAGGTGTCCAGCAGCGCGGCACCGGCGTTTTCCTTATCGGTGAGCCGGTCGCCGCGAATCTCCATGCCGACAAAGCCCTCTGCCGGGAGCGGATGCGCCGCGAGGGTCTGCATATCCGCCTCCAGCCCACGAACAAAGCCCTTGTGTTCCTCTATCTTTTCCGGGAAGTATTTCAGCAGACTGTCCTCCAAGCGGAATTGCTTGCTGTTGTGGTCTGCCTTCATAATTTTGAGCTTGGACACCTCAATGTCCAAATCCATACGCTCCTTGATGCGGGGATCACCGGCACAGAGCGCCTTGATCTCCGCAAAGGACAGCGCCGTAGCGTCCACGTCCTCACAAGAGCGAACCGGGGATTTTGAGGTCATGATTTGTGAGATAAATTTCTGCTTGTTCTCAACGGTTTGCCAGAGGTAGGCATCAAACGTCCCCTCGGTCACATAGCGGCATACATGAACGAGCTTGTTCTGATTGCCCTGACGCTCGATGCGGCCTTTTCGCTGCGTGAGATCACGGGGACGCCACGGGCAATCCAAATCGTGAAGTGCGACCAAACGATCCTGCACGTTGGTGCCCGCGCCCATCTTGGCCGTGCTGCCCATCAGGACGCGCACCTGACCGCTGCGTACCTTTGCGAACAGTTCCCGCTTTTTGACCTCCGTATTGGCGTCGTGGATGAACGCGATCTGTTCCGGGGGCATACCGGCGTCAATGAGTTTTTGACGCACATCCTCATAGACCGTGAACGGCGTTTCCGCGCTTTCCTCCAATGAAATCGCGCTCTCCAGCGCATGGATTTCCGGGCTGTCCAGCGTACCGGGGGAAGCCTTTGCCGCCCGCTGCGAGGGCGTGGTCTTTGGCGTAGAAATGTCGCAAAACACAAGCTGTGTCAGTTTTTCCTCCTCGCCGTCACGCCAGTATTGGAGAATGTTCGCCACGCACTGATTGACCTTGGTGGTTTCCTCGTCGGGGAGCATGGGATTGATGATGCGCTGGTCAAGCCCCAGCTTGCGTCCGTCCGAGGTGATTTTGAGCATATTGTCCACATCCGGGCTGACCGCACCGCTGTGTACCTTGGACGCTCGTTCCGAGAGGGCTTTCACCATGTCCTGCTGGATCTGCGTGGGTTTGGTGGCGATGGTGTGATACGCAACCTCCGGCGTGGGCAAGTGGAGCTGATCCGCCGTTTTGATGTCGGCGACCTCTTTGAACAGATTCATCAATTCGGGCAAGTTGAAAAACTTTGCAAAGCGCGTCCTTGCCCGGTAGCCGGTTCCCTCCGGGGCAAGCTCCAGCGCGGTGGTGGTTTCACCAAAGCGGCTTGCCCAGCAATCGAAGTGGCCCATACCCATCTCTTGCAGCCGGTCATGCTGCAAATAGCGCTGGATGGTGTAAAGCTCTGTCATGGAGTTGGAAACCGGGGTGCCGGTGGCAAACACCACGCCGCGCCCACCGGTCAGCTCATCCATGTAGCGGCACTTTGAGAACATATCCGAGGATTTCTGCGCATCGGTGGTGGAAAGCCCTGCCACGTTGCGCATCTTCGTATAGAGGAAAAGATTTTTATAATTGTCCGACTCGTCCACGAACATCCTGTCTACGCCGAGCTGTTCAAAGTAAATCACATCATCCTTGCGGTCGCTGGCTTGCAGCTTTTTCAGCCGCGCCTCCAGCCCCTTTTTCGTGCGCTCCAAGCTCTTGATGGTGAAGCTGTTGCCGCCTGCGAGCTTGGTATCCTGAATACCATCGGTGATTTCCTCAATCTGCTGGTGAAGGAGCCGTTCCTGCCGCTCCGGGCTGATGGGGATACGCTCAAACTGACTGTGGCCGATGATAACGGCGTCATAGTCGCCGGTGGCGATACGGGCGCAGAATTTCTTGCGGTTGTGGGTTTCAAAGTCCTTCTTGGTAGTGACAAGGATGTTGGCCGAAGGGTAGAGCCGCAGAAACTCAGACGCCCACTGTTCCGTCAGATGGTTCGGCACGACAAAAATGGATTTCTGGCACAGTCCCAACCTCTTGGATTCCATCGCAGAGGCTACCATTTCAAAGGTTTTTCCCGCGCCAACTTCGTGTGCCAGCAGCGTATTCCCGCCGTACAGCACATGGGCGATGGCGTTTTTCTGATGCTCTCGGAGGGTGATTTCCGGGTTCATACCGGAGAAAACGATGTGGCTGCCGTCATACTCGCGGGGACGAGTGCTGTTCATTTCCTCGTTGTATTGCCGTACCAGCGTTTCGCGGCGCTCCGGGTCTTTCCAAATCCAGTCCTTGAACGCATCCCGGATAAGCTGCTGCTTCTGCGCGGCAAGGGTGGTTTCCTTGGCGTTGAGGACACGGCGCTCCCGTCCGTCTGCGTCCTCAATGGTATCGTAGATGCGAATATCGCGGAGGTTCAGCGCATCCTCCAGCAGCCGGTAGGCGCTGGCACGGTCTGTGCCGTAGGTGGTGAATGCCGCCACGTCGTTGTAGCGCACCATGCTCTTGCGGGAAACCTGCCATTCTGCGGTGTACGGGACATAGCTGATCTCGATCTGTCCGCGCAGATAGCGGGGCGTTTCAAAGGTTTCGTACATGAATTGCTCGATGTACTTCTTGTCAAGCCACGTTGCACCCAGCCGCACCTCAATTTCACTGGCCTCCAAGTCCTTCGGCTGTGCGGCAATCAGGGCATCCACATTCCCGGCAAAGAATGGGTCGTGCGCTGCTACACGCTGCGCGGTGCGGAGCTTCTGCCGGACGTTGCCGGAGAGATATTCGTCCGCCGTCTGCCAGCCCTTCGCCCAATGCTCGCCGCCGTCCTCCAAGTCAAACGGGCCACTGTTGGGTTCCTTGTAAATGACGCCCTTCAAATCCTCAACAATCTGCGGGATTTTCTCGCTGCCGCCCATGAGGGTGGCCATAAAATCGAGATCGACGCAGGCTTTTTCTCCGATGCAGACAGCAAGGGCTTCACTGGCGGTATCCACAGAATCTACGCTGCGCTGCTGCTTGATGGTGCGCTTGTGGAACATATCCGCCTTGCGCTCCAGCTTTCCGTCGTCATCCAGCACTTCCAGCGAACACAGGAGGTAGTAAGAGGAATCGTCAGAGAACGCAAGACGGTTCGCACGGTCATTGATTAGGCCATGTTTTGCGGAGAACGCATCATAGAGGCGGTTTAGCTCGGTCTGCGCTTCCTGAATCCGGCTTTCTGCGCTGTACTCGTCCATTTGCAGGGCAATCAGCTCATTCACGCAATCCCGCAGCGCGACCATGCCCTTGACACGCTCGGCGGCGGTGGCGTTCAGCTCCGGTTTGACCATGCGGCTGTTTTCCCGGTAGTACACCTCGCCGTCCACCACGGTGTAGGAGTAGTTTTTCACATTGGGGTCTGCGGGGATGGACGTGTCGATCTGTTCGCCCTCGCCCAGCTCTGGCAGTTCCGCCTCCTGATAGGTGCCGCGAATGTTTTTCACGGCATCATGGAGCTGATCTGCAAGCGCCAGCCCCTCAATGGGGACAACGGTGAAATCCTGCTTGCCGTATTGGGTGCTTTCGGAGGTCTGCCTGCCTAAAATCATCTCCGGGTGGTCAACAAAATAGCGGTTGATGGCAAAGCCATCCTCGTTCTGGCCGAGGTGTACCCAATCCGGTTCAATCTCAATGGGACGGTCACGCTTTTGGAGAAAGAGAATGTCCGAAACCACATCCGTACCGGCGTTGGCGCGGAACGCATTGTTGGGCAGACGAATGGCACCCAGCAGCTCCGCCCGCTGCGCGATGTACCTGCGGACTTCGGGCGATTGCTTGTCCATCGTGTAGCGGGAGGTCACAAACGCAATCACGCCGCCCGGACGCACTTGGTCGAGGGTTTTGGCAAAGAAGTAGTCGTGAATGGAAAAACCGAGCTTGTTATAAGCCCGGTCATCTACCTGATATTGTCCGAACGGGACGTTGCCCACGGCGAGGTCATAGAAGTCTTTTCTGTCCGTTGTCTCAAAGCCTGCGATGGTAATGTCCGCCTTGGGATAAAGCTGCTTGGCAATGCGCCCGGTGATGCTGTCCAGCTCCACGCCGTAGAGCTTGCTGCCCTGCATCTGCTCCGGCAGCAGGCCAAAGAAGTTGCCGACGCCCATAGACGGCTCCAGAATGTTACCGCTCTGGAAGCCCATATTGCCGACCGCTTCATAGATTGCCTTGATGACGGTGGGGCTGGTGTAGTGGGCGTTCAGCGTGGACGCACGGGCGGCAGCGTATTCCTCCGGGGAAAGTGTGGCGTACAGCTCTGCAAACTCGTCCGACCAGTTTGGCTTATTCTCGTCGAAGGCATCTGCAAGACCGCCCCAGCCCACATAGCGGGAGAGGATTTCCTGCTGCTCCGGGCTGGCCTGTAAGCCCTCAAACTCCAGCTCTTGCAGGAGTTGGATAGCCGCCATATTTGCCCGAAACTTTGCTTTTGCGCCGCCGACGCCGAGGGCATCATCGGTGATGTGGAAATTCTGCGCGTCGCGGTGGCTTGCCGCCTTGAAGTCAGCGTAAGCGGCCTGCTCCGCAGCGGCAACGCTGGGAAAGCCCTGCCACTCGCCGTCAACGGGGATAGATACCGCAGGACGGTGTGCGGGAGACTCGTCGATCTCAGCCTGAGAGATGGCATCATCAAAATCAGGCACAAACTCGCCCATTTCCGAAAGCGCTGCTCGACCTTCATGCTCCAGAATCAGCCTTTCTTCCTCGCTCATGGCGGGCGGTTCAGGCTTGGCGGGTTCCGCAGAGGGCGGGTCATGCTCCGGCTCTTCAAAGCGCAGGGTGCGAATCTCCACATCATAGGGGAGGTTGTTTTTGTCACCGGGATATACCGCCACGGTTTCCTCGGTGTAGGTGGGTGCCTGTTCCGGCTGCGGATACCGTTCCATAAGCCGTGCAAAACTCTCCCTGCTCTCCGCACGGGAAACGGGATAGCGAAGCGACGGGTCGCGGAGAGAAATATCAAAAAGGCCGATGTTCTCAATAATGAACGGCTTGCCGTCCTCCAAATATACCGTATCGCCTACGGAATACGGAAACGGCTGCGGGGCGGGAGCTGTTTCGGGAACTTCCGCAACTGCTTCCTCCGGCTCATGCCAGCGGTATTGCTCCACATCCTCATCCGAAACATGAATGAGATCGCTGAAATCGAGATTTTCCAGCTCGTTGGTAATAATCTCTTGCAAAGAGCCGTACTGCCGGGTTTCCAGATGCTCGTCATCCAGATAGCGCTCCAGCCGGTAATTCACAAGGTCAATGTTCACCTGAATGGGAATCTCATCGTCTGTGACGGTGGTGTAGGCGACGCCGATCTTCGCCGGGTCGCTGAAATCCGCCTCTGAGCCGTATTCACTCCGGCAGAAGTCGGAGATCAGTCCCTTTGCACGTTCCATGAGCGCCTGCTCCGCAACACGCTCCGTATCCTGCATCACACGCTGGATAAACGGATCGCTGTTCAGCTTTTCGGGGTCAACCACTTTGCCGCCCACAATGCCGCGCTCGGCAAGAGCTTCCCGAATGGCAATGGGGTCAATATCGTCGAAGCTGTCGCGCTCCGCCTCAGTGTAAAACCTATCGGCTTTGATAAGTTGCGCGATACGCCGCTGCACTTTTGCCCATGACAGTTCGGTGGTTTCCGGGCTTCCAGCGCGGACGATAAAGAGATTGTTGCCCTCCTTGCCGCCGTACTCGTGAGCAAGCCATGCAGCAGTTTCTTTTTCACGTCCGTGCTGCTGCATATACCGCACTACGGCGTGTTTGCTCTCGATATTTCCGTTCCATGCACGGAGTGCATCGTCTATATCGTCCTGCGAGAGCGGTCGCAGCAGATCGTGAAGCCGCTCATAGGTTCCCTCAAAAACCTCCTGATGCAAGTGGTTGCGGAATTCTGGAACATCCGAAAATAGCCGGATAAGCTCCATATCTTTTGAATTGAGAACGGCACGGCGCACAGCGGCATTACACTCGATCTCCGCATTTTCCCGGTCAGAGTGACCGCAGGCGTTGCGATAGGCCGTATCCTCCGAAACCGCTGCCATCACCACCGGCCTGTAATGCTCCAAACGATCCTGCACCGTGGGCTGCGGCGCATCGGCGGTAGAATCGCGGAATACCCTTGTCCCATCTGCACCGAACTCCGCTTCATAAGCATTGATGGCGGCTTCTGCTTCATGGTCGATAGAGCGCAGCGTGTAAATGTGGCGCTCACCTCTAAAGTCTGGCGCTTCGGCAATCGTCACATCATACTTATCGCGCAATTTCTCTACATACATCTCTAAATTGTGCGACGGTACGCCGCACATCTCCACACGGCCAGCGCCGGGTATCTCTCTTGTGGTAAGGTTGAGGTCAAGCAGCTCCGCCGCCTGTTTTGCGTCCTCGCCGTAAATCTCAAAGAAATCGCCCACCTGAAACAGCACGATGTCGTCCGGGTGGGCTTCCTTGATGGCGTTATAGCTGTCGTAGGCGGTGTTTCGCACCACATCCTGTGCCTGCGCCTTATCATAAAGCGCCTGTTCGTCTGGTGTAAAATAGCGGTTCATCCGAATCAGCTCAGAGATACGCGAAGCGACCTTGTTCCAATTCATTTGAACATCTGCACAGCCCGCTTTTTTCAGCGTGATGCCCTTGCTGCCGTGATCTTCATAGCTGCCGCTCTCTCTGGATACGGCATGGGTATGCCCGCCGATGCCGTATTCCTTTTTCAGAAAATCGGTATTCTCCTTGGGAGTGTGCGAAGTCTGGAAAAACGCATAGATGCGGGTCTTTCCACCCTCAAAGCCGCTTCCATTTGCAAGAGAAGCCGCAATTTCATCTTCAGTGATAAACCGGCCCGTCTTCGGAACAGCCGCCATATCGGAGTGATATTCTTTGCGCGGCAATGACAGATCTTCCATACGTGTAAGAAGTGCCTGCGACTTGTGGTAATGGAAGCGCAGAAGCGCACGGTATTCGCGGTATGCGTCCATGAATACCTTGTATTCCAACAGAAGCCTTTCACGAAACTCCGGATTCAGCAGATCATCCGTCAGACGCTCCGTTTCCTCTGGAAAGCTGGTGCTATGGATATTACCCAAGCAGGACAGATACCCCAGCGACTTTGCTTCATCCGAGAAATCGTGATAAAGGTTCCAGACATCCACAGCAATACCCAGCCGCTCATAGCGCGGGGCTTCCGTGACCTCAAGATTGGTGGCAAATGCGCCGCCGTCCAGAAGCTCCTCAATACGCTCCGCCGCATCTGCCCAGCCTATCACTTGGGCAGAACGAAGATAGCAAGAGGTATCTCCGGTTGCAATATGGATACCATCGTCCCCGTACCATGCGGAAAACCTGCCGTTATCCGTAATCAGGCCGTTGCCGCCGTGGTAAAGAGCTTTCAGAAATGCCGCGCGATCCTCTAAAGGTTTTTGCTTGGAGAATTCCGCAGCAATTTTCATCCGCGCTGCATCCGCATTACCGCCCGCGCGCAGGATGTGGTCAATATCATTCTGAGAAATGAACATAGAAAAAGCGGAGGGTGTTACACTCTCCGCTTCTGCGATGGATTGAATTTGTTCTGCCTCTGAGGGGAAGAAGGACATCTGCGCCCCAGCAGGGGCATCGAACATGGTTAGCTGAACACCAGTTCCGTGAGGATCGTTTCCTCGGCCTGCGCTTTCAGCGTGTTCATCAGCCCTACCCACTTCATCGGGTCGCTGGCTTTCAGCGCTTCCGTCACGCCTGCCGACTTCATCAGCTCCGGCATCATCTGTTCCAGCCGGTTGTTCGCTGCCTCGTCGATCTCCCGCAGATGGGGGTACAGCTTCTCGGACAGCAGCAGGCTGTTCCACAGCACCGGACGATGCTCCTTCAGGTAATCCTTCCGCATCCTGCCGTACTTGCCCAGCGGGGCTTGCGGCTGCTCGGTCAGGCTCAGGTCGGGAATCAGATAATCCCCGCTGCGGGTGTAGGTCAGTTCGCTCATGGCTTTCGCTCCTTTCCGCGATTTTCTCGCGCTCGTAATTCTTGATGGTGACTTCGATCTGCCGCAGCACCAGCTCGCTGGACTGGCTGATGGCCGTTCCAAGAGCGGCGACGGTCTGAGGGGTGTTGAAATCAAAGACGTTCAGAAAATCCTCATGCTCGAAGTAATCTCCCGGCTGCATCCCGCAGCGGGACAGCAGCGCATAGGTGGTGCTGACAACGGCGGCGTTCCGAAAAGCGGCTCCGATGTTGAACTCATCATAGTCCTCCAAAAAGGAACCGTCAACGATGCCGACAATATCGCGCCGATTGTCGTGCCAGTATTCATCTACAAGCTGCGCCGCCACACGCTCCAACTGATCGGCAAGCCCGCTTTCACCGGAAACGTCGAAGCGCTGCTCCAGCGCCGCAGATACCACCTCACGATGCTCCTGCCGGTATTCCCAAAGATAAGGGCGGCGAGAGTTCTCGCCGCCGCCCGTATCGGAAACATCAAATACATATCGGAGTTTGGGTTGGTCGCTGCTGGTATCCACAAGGGCGATGCCCTTGCTGCCTCGCCGCACATAGCGGCGCATCTGCTTATTCCAAAGGTCGTATTCCGCGCAGGCCGTGGCTTCCGGGCGCTGGGCGAAAATCATGAGCTGTTCATTGTAGGGGTACTTATACAGCCTTGCGGCGGTGGTCAGAAATGCCGTCCACTTCTGGTAGCTTCCCGTGATCTGCTCCGCCGTGCGGTCTGCCATCTGCGCATAGAGCTGTACTTTACTCGGCATCCATATCCTCCTTTTCAAAATCGGGGAACAGGTCAAGCGCGTCATATTCCGCGTCGCTCATCCTGCGCAGCTTTGCGATGGCGCTGTCCGTCAGCTCCCGCAGCTCCGTTTCATCCGCAGCGAGGTAGCCGCGCATTTCCTCCAGCGCCGCGATCAAGCCCGTGCGGGTGCCGGTGTTGTAGAGGCTCATAAGTTGGCGTTCTTCAAAGGTGATGTTCATATCAAAGCTCCTTTTCCGCGCTCTTTTTGGGCGCTGTTTTGTGTGGACGTTCTTGGGCCGGTTGGCTTTTGAGCTGCTCCAGCACAGATTTCTTCTTTTCCCGGTGTGCCGCCTCTGCCAAATCCATCAAGGAGATGGACATACCGGCCTTGACCTGTGCTTCAAGGTCGGCGACGGTGGGCTGTTTGGGGCCGTTGTTGATAATGCCGTCGATCATGCCGTAATCATCTTCCATCGACATCTCGGCGGCTTTCAGATAATTCTCCGGTTTCTGAAAGGCGGGCAGCTCCTGAAATCCCATGCTGTCACAGTAGTGATAGGATACCTTGCCGTCCTGTTTCAGCGCAACGATGTCGCTGACGGAGAGGCTGTGTCCCACAAAATCGCCGGGGCGCTCGTCGTTGAAAATGTAGTAGAAGTTTTCAAGGATTCTGCCGGTATCATCGTCCGGGTACACCTCACGGGTATAGACGGCTTCATAGTTGGCCGGGTCAGGCGGCGCGGCCAGACTGCCGAGGTTGGCAAAACGCAGCTCCACCGGCGCATCCCGGCGCAGTTGGTAGATCGCCATAGAATCGGTGGGACTGTTCAAAAAACGCTGCTCCACATCGCGGGGTGGGATATGGCCCTTGACCGCATCCCAATCCGGTCTTGTGACGCCGAACATTCCGTCGTGCTTGATGATGTCCTCGGCTTCAAAGACCATTTCCTCGGCGTTGTCTGGATAGAGCATATAAACCGTGATGTCATGCTCCAGCAGCTCAACCGCCCGATCCTTGGAAAGCGGGAGCATATCGCTGTCCAGATACCCATAGCTGCGCATATCGTCCACCGTCAGTGTGGGGTCAGGCATCGGGACGGCCTGTTCCAGCTCCGGGAGCATAGTATCTGCCGCATCGGTGGGAACAGCGACTGCGCCGGTGATCTGTTTGCTGTCCAAGGGCGGCGTAATCTGCGCCTCCTGCAAGTCCTCCAGAATTTCCATATCTGCAAATGTCACCTTGGTTGGTGTCATGCCCTGAATGGCAAATACCTCCGTTCGGACAGCCCCGGCAACAGATGCAACCGGCGAATCTTCAATGGCGCTGCTGTTAATAACACCGCCATCCAGCAGCTTTTTGCTTTCCTTGTCGTAGAGCGAATAGTCCCAACCGCCGTCTGTATGCTGCACATGGAGATATACCGAGTCATCCACAAGATAAAGCGCTTCGTCTGTTTGTGTGGCGCTCACTTCTTCACGATTGATGCCGCGCTCCTTGCAAATCTCCGCAAAGTGCCGGTCAATGTCCGTAATCAGCTCGGATGCCGTCTTATTGATGGTTTCCAGACTGGCGCGAAGCTCTTTCAGCTCCTTGCCCTTTGACCATGTGGCGATATAGCCGAAGCTGTTTTCGCCCGTTTCAATACCGTAATACTGGCAGACCGCATAGGAGATGCTTTCGGCCTCGACCTCCTCGGTGTTGCGGCTCTTTTCGCCGGGGACAAGGATCGTCTCACCATCGTCCGCAAGCTCCGTCATGTGTTCGTAGTCGTGGAGCTTGGCGTGGGCAATCTCATGGACGGCGGCGCATACCGTCTGCACCTCACTCATACCGGCGCGGATGGTGATGCTCTGCGCCTTAATGCTGAAAAAGCCGTCCGTATCCCGCGCAACGGGCTTTATCTCCATCGGAACGGGAGAAGCACGGCGCAGCGCCTCCATGAAAACCTCATACTGCTGCACATTGCCGCTCAGATCGGCGGCAAGCTGGGGCAAGGGCTTTCCAGAAGTCTGCGACACGTCAAAGACGGATACCACCTTGAACATAGGGATACGGATTTCCTTTTCCTCAATGATGGCCTTGCCGTCTGCATCCAGCACCGGCGCATTGGTTTCCGGGTCGGTCTTGATTTCCTCGACCTTTTTCTTATAGGGAGTGGGAGCGATGATGCGGATACCTTTTTCGCCTTTCAGGACGTTCCTGCCGAACTGATCGCGCCACTTGTTGAAGCCCGCCACATGGGTGGCGTCGGGGCGCTGCATATAGATGAGCATGGTATTATTGACCGAGTAGCGGTGAAAGCGGCTCATAGTGGAGAGATACTGCCGGTACTTATCGCTCTCGAACAGCTCCTTGATGCCATTTTCGATGCTGTCAACGATCTCCCGCATCCGGTCTTTGCTGGTTTGTTTTTCAGCCATGATGATCTCCTTTCAGAAAAAATAGCGCCCCTGCGCAGAAGAAAACACATCCTGCACAGGGGCAATTCTCCGCAGATAGACGTTGTTTTTGAGCTTGCGGATAGAATGACGCAGCCCCTTGTGATTCCGCATGGAAAAAGCCTTGCGGCACGGGGCTTTTACGCCCTCTATTTGCGGAGGTTCCAGTGTTGTTCACGCTTTCGTTTGGCGTCCTGCTTTCGGCGTTCCTGCTTGGCGCAGGCGGGGCAATATTTGGCGCGATTGGAGGAAGAATAGACCGGCTTACCGCAGACGGCGCAGCGCTTCCCCGGCCTTTCCCGCATCACGTCGGCCAGCAGCTCATGGTCGGCGGGAAGCACCGCATTTCGGAACCAGTTGCACAGCAGCGAGTAGGAAATACCCTGTACGCAGGCGCAAGGCTCTCCATCATCCAGCGCGAGGCAGTTGCCGTGATCGTAATTACAGCAGAGCTTCCGAATGAGCTTCTTGGCGCGGCGGAGCTGCTTGTGATCCATACGCGGCGCATCAGCCATTGTCGAACACCAGCTTATAGCCCGTGCGCTGTCCATCGTCCTCCAAAAGAACGCTGGCATCATAGGTTTTCCCGGTCTTTTCGGAGTAGCAGCCTTTCAGCGGGGCGCGGCCATTTTTCAAAAGCGCAGCGGCAAGGGATTTTGTCAGCACCTTTTTCTTGGCGGTGAAAAAGCGGCTGTTTTTCCAGAGAACAAAGGAACAGGCACGGTTCTCGCAGAAAAAGCCTTTCGGTGATTCCGTCACCTCGGCTCCGCAGCGGGGACAACTGCCGACTACCTCACGCCCGGAGGGGAACAGGACTTCCGTACCGGGGATGGGTTTGTAGGTCTGCACCAGCTCATTCAGCATGGCGGCGATCCCATCCATGAAGCTGTCCGGGGCGATTTCGCCGCGCTCGATCTCTTTCAGGCGGTGCTCCCATTCAGCGGTGAGCTGCGGAGACTGGAGCTGTTCGGGCAGAACGGTGATAAGCGCCGTGCCGGTGGAGGTGGGCAGCAGATTTGTGATCTTCTTGGACTTCCTGCGCTCCACAAAACCGGAGGACACCAGCTTTTCAATGATACCGGAACGGGTCGCCGGGGTGCCAATGCCCTTGCGCTCGGCATCATCTGGCATATCCTCCTTGCCCGCGTTCTCCATCGCCGCCAGCAGCGTATCCTCGGTGAAATGCTTGGGCGGCGTGGTTTTTCCGGTCTTGACCGATGCGGCAGATACGGAAAGCGTCTGATTCTCCGTTACCACCGGCAGCGCGGGCGCTGCCTCTGCCTGCTCCTGCTCATAGCGCTTCCAGCCGGGAGCAAGGACGGTTTTGCCCTTGGCGGTGAAGCTCTGACCGGCACAGTCCACCGTAATGACCGTTTCTGCGTAGCGATGTGGTTCATCCACCGCACGAAGCAAGCCCCTTGCCGCCAGCTTCAGCACCTCGCGTTCGCCCAGCGGCAGAGAGGCCATATCTACCTTTTCCGCGCTGATGGTGGGGACAATAGCGTGGTGATCGGTGACTTTTTTGCTGCTGCACACCTGCTTGGCGCAGATGGTCGGCGGCTTCTCCATGCCGCAGACAGCGGCAGCGGCGGCGACAAGGCCGGGGACGCTGCCCTCCATATCGTCGGTCAGGAAGCGGCTGTCGGTGCGCGGGTAGGTACAGAGCTTCTTTTCATAGAGCGCTTGGAGATAGTCGAGGGTCTGCTGAGAGGTGTAGCCGAGAACGCGGTTGGCGTCGCGCTGGAGGGAGGTCAAATCGTAGAGCGCGGGCGCTTTCTCAGACTTTTCCTTGCGCTCCACGCTTTTGACGGTTACTGCCTTGCCCTTGCAGGCGTTGGCGATGGCATCGGCATCCTTTCTGTCCTTCATTCGGTCTGTCGTGGCGGGAAAGCCGCAATCGAGCTGGACGGTGTAGAACGGTTCTGCCACAAATGCGGAGATCTCCGCCTCACGCTGTACCAGCAGTGCCAGCGTGGGTGACATGACGCGCCCAATGTTCAATGTGCGGCCATACGTCAGGGAGAAATACCGCGTGGCGTTGATACCAACCAGCCAATCAGCCTTGGCGCGGCACAGGGCAGATTGATGCAGGCCGTCATAGTCGCGCCCAGACCTAAGCTGCTGGAAGCCGCTGCGGATGGCATCATCCTCCATTGAAGAAATCCAAAGCCGCAGAATCGGCTTGGAGCATCCCGCAAGGCAGTAAACCGTGCGGAAGATCAGCTCGCCCTCGCGCCCAGCGTCGCAGGCGTTGACCACTTCGGTCACATCCTCCCGGCGCATCAGCTCCCGCAGAATGTCAAACTGCTTCTGCTTTTCAGAGCGGACGATGAAGCGGAACGAGGTAGGAATGATGGGCAGCGCCGCCAGCGTCCATTTGGCATCATCGGCATTGTAAACGGCGGCGTCGGCCAGCTCTGCCAGATGCCCGAAGCACCACGACACGACATACCCGCTGCCCTCCAGATACCCGTCATGCCGTGATTTTGCACCCAGCACGGCGGCGATGCTCTGCGCCACGGAGGGTTTTTCGGCGATCACAAGGCGCATGGTGCAGCCTCCATTCTCTTTACGTCACGGTAGCAGGGGCGAACGCAGCTCTGTCCGAAGCGCTTGCAGCCGTAGCAGAAGTGTTCCTTGGCAGCGTCGGGAGGGCTGTCCTCCCGCGCTGCTTTCGGCTTCTGCATCATCAGGCGTTCCAGCGGATTATTGGTGAAATATCTCATGCGTCTGTATCCTCCGTAGTATCCTGTTCCGGTTCGCCCTCATACGGCTCAAACTCGTATTCGTCCTCGTCCTCGCCGTAGTCATAATCATCCAGATCGGCGCTACCCTTGGTCTGCGGCTTGGCCTTTTTCTGCTTGAAGATGTAGAACGCGGCTCCGCCGCCCAGCGAGACGATCAGCAGAACGACAAGGATGCCGCCCACGCCGCTCTTTTTCTCCGGTTCCTCGGCGGCGGGTTCTGTCGGCTCAGCGGGGACTTCGGGCTTTGCCTCCTTGCCCACGCACTCGGTCATGTTGACCGCGCAGACGGGGCAGGATGTATTGACCGCACCGGCCACGCATTTGGTGGTGCAGGAGCAAGTGGCGGGCGTTTCTTCCTCGCCGGTCAGCGCCATCAGGTCGGCTTCATCCACCTGATTCAAGAAATGGACGGTTTCTTCACCCTCATCGTCGCGGTCAATAATCATGTAAAACACATTGCCGTTCTTGCTTTCCAGCGTAATGAACTGTTTTCCCGCCTTGGTGCTGGAGCCAATATCGTCAATCAGCGTCAGATTGCCGTCCGGTGTCAGCGTGTCGCTGCCGCCCGTCATGCTGCCGAGAAGAAGCTGCCAGAGGTCGGCCAGCTCCTTTTCATCAAACGGAAGCGTAATGCCGCCGATGCTCACGGTACTGTCGGCGGCGTCGGTGACGGTCAGATAGCCGCCGTACACATAGCCCACACGGGCGGGCAGCAGGATTTTTACCCAATCGCCGTCCCTGCCAATCACATCGACCACCGTGCCGTTGGGGAGCTGCGTAAACGCGGTGTTGTCCAGTCCCGCGCCGGTGCGGACATTCAAGTTGCCGCCGTTGGTCGTGACCGTGCCGATCTGTTTTGATTCCTGCGCGTCTGCGGCGCTGCTTTCGGCGGCAGGCAGCGCATCATCGGGATAGTCGCCGCCGCTGGCAAAGGCGGAAACGGGGAGAATCCCGATGCACAGGAGCATCAGCAGCAGACTGATAAAAATGCGTGGTGTGTTCTTAGTCATGGTTCAACGCCTCCTTTTCCGAAGTAGCCGGTGCAGGCGCGGCCTGCATACGGCGGAACAGCTCGGCAAACTGCTCCATCGTCATGCCGTTCTCACGCACCATGCCGATGATGTCGGTGTCCTCCAGCTCACGAATCTGCTTTTCCAGCTCGCGGTTGCGGCCTTGCAGATCGGAAATTTTGCCTTTGTTCTTCTCCAGCTCTCCACGGAGCTTCATAATTTTCGGGTTCATATCGTTCACTCTCCTTTACGGCAAGCGCCCATAACGGTAGAAATGGGACTGCCAATAGCTTGAATTTAAGTTCGCATAAGAGATCGGGTCGCCACAGTGGATCATCATATTGTTGCCGACGTAGATACCCACATGGCTGACACCTGGGGTATCATACGTTCCGGTGAAAAACACCAGATCGCCCGGTTTGACGTTGGCAGAGGATACGGGCGTACAGATATTGCAAAGTCCCTGCGCGCCCAGCCTGCCCACATCCCAACCGGAATGATTGATGACCCAACTGACGAAGCCCGAACAGTCAAATGAGGTGGAGGGACTGCTGCCGCCCCAAACGTAGGGGTAGCCGAGATACTTTTCCGCTTCCTTGATGATGGCGGCGAATACCTCATCGTCCAGCGCCTCCGGGGGAATGTCGTAGTCGGTATAGCTGCCCTCCACATACTTGCCGATGTAGCCCGAACCGGGGAACAGGTCGGGACGGTTGCCGAGGGTGGCCATATAGGTGGCGTACATTCCGAGCTGTTCCTCGCTCATAATGTAGACGGGAACATGAGAGAGGTTGAAGTTTTCCAGCGTGACCGTGCAGATGTAGTAGTCATACGGCACCTGATAGGTGTCCGTATGGGTATTGCCGTCTGCGTCCGTCCATGTGTCGGTTTCTGTGCGGTAGCGGGTTTCCACCACCACATCCTCGGTCAAAATATACTGGCGGTCAAAGAGCATTTGGAGCGTACCCTGCACCTCATCCAGCGTCCATTCCCCTTGATGCAGCGCCGAGATAATGGAAATGAGTACATAGGGGTCATGCTCGATGGTGTCCAGATCAAAATGGTACTCATCGTAGTCATGGGTGCTTTCGTAGGTGTTGAGGTAGCGCTGAAGCTCTGCCTCCATCGCGCAATACTGCGCTTCTGCGCCCAGCATATCGGCATCCTGCGACGGATAGGTGCTGGCCGCGATCCCGGAGCCGACGCCATCCATCAGCACCGAACAGGAGGACAGGCCGTTGAGCAAAAACGCCAGCATCAGCAGGATCGCGGCGGCAATGGCAAAGCCGCGTCGGTGTTCCCACACATACTTGCCCGCTTCTTCTGCCTTTTCAGCGGCTTTCTTCGCAGCCTTGGCGGTATTCTCCGCTGCCTTTGCCGTAGTCTGCGCCGCCTGATTGTGTTTGGCAGCGGCATACTGCTTTTTGATGGCCTGCTTCTGCTGCCACTTGGAAACGGGATTGCTGGTGGGGCTGTCGATCTCCGCTTTCTTCTGGAGTGCGTCAATGTTGGCCTGTTCCAGCTTTCTCTCCGCACGGATGGCGGCACGATAAGGCTTGAGCTGATGGGTGCGGTGGGCAGACTGCACCAGCCTCCCTCCGCTCTCCACGGTTTGCTCTACCTTGTGCGCAGCCTCCACGCCCACATTATCGTCCTCGCTCTGCGCGACCTCCCGGTGAACCTGAGAGAGAACAAGGTTGGCGGGGGCATCCCGCACGGCATGGGTCAGCTTGGAGGGCGGCTTTTTCTTGTCCACCTCCTCAAACCGGAGCTGCGTTTTTACCTTGCCGGTGGCAGGATCAAAGCCGCGTTCCTTTTTGACCACGGTTTTCTTGGGGATTTTCGCCTGCGCCTTATCCGCCTTGGCCTCCGCTTTTTTCACCCGCTTGATGGGCTTTTCCAGCTTCGGCTCGGCAAGATCGGCGTCGGAAAACTGCAAACGCGGTTCTCTTTTCATGCCGACGCCACCTCTTGCGGTTTGGTGGTCATGACGCGGTACAGCTCGGTGTCCTTCGGGAAGTGGTCAATGAAGGGCAGGATCGTGTTGCCGTAGAACAGCAGCCCCTCGCCCTCGCCGGAGTGGGTCACATAAGAAAGCTGATGCGGCGAAATGTTGAGCTGCTTTGCGAGAATCTGCCGGTCGCCAGCGGCCTGATTGAGCATATAGATGAAATCGCTGTTCTCAAAAATGTTCTCAACCTCGCGGCTGGATAACAGGTCTTTGACATTTTGCGTGATCCCGGTGGGGATGCCGCCCCATTTGCGATAGCGCTTCCAAATCTCGACGCTGTACGAAGCCGTCTGTTCCTCCTTCAAAAGAAGATGGAACTCGTCAAGATAGTAGCGGGTCGTTTTATGGGCGGCGCGGTTGATGGTCACACGGTTCCAGACCTGATCCTGCACCACCAGCATCCCGATTTTCTTGAGCTGCTTGCCCAGCTCCTTGATGTCGTAGCAGACGATGCGGCTATTCACATCCACGTTCGTGTGATGGTTGAACACATTCAGAGAGCCGGTGACGTAGATTTCCAAAGCAGTGGCGATGTACTGCGCTTCCTTTTCATCCTGCGCACGGAGGGCGTTATACAAGTCCTCCAGCAGCGGCATATTCTCCGGTTTCGGATCATTGAGGTAGTCCCGGTAGACGATGCGAACGCAGCGGTCGATGATGGTCTTTTCCACAGGGGCAAGCCCATCCTTGCCGCCGACGATCAGCTCGCACAGCGACAGAATGAAGTCGGATTTCAGGCTCAGCGGGTTATCATCGTCGCTGTAATCCAGATTCAAGTCCATCGGATTGATGTAGCAGGGCGAACCGTCGTAGCCCTTGCCGGTGGGCGACAGCTTAATGACCTGACCGTGCAGACGCTCCACCAGCGGCGTATATTCGCCCTCCGGGTCACAGATGATGATGTCATCCTTGGGGCAGATGAGAAACGCATTGGTGATCTCACGTTTTGCCGAAAACGACTTGCCGCTGCCGGGAGTGCCTAAAATCAGACCGTTGGGATTTTTCAGCAGCTTCCGGTCTACCATGATGAGGTTGTTGGAAAGGGCGTTGATGCCGTAGTACAGCGCCTCCGAACCGTTCTGGAACAGCTCCTGCGTGGTGAAAGGCACAAAAATCGCCACGCTGGAGGTGGTCAAGCCCCGCTGAATCTCGATCTGATTCAGCCCCAGCGGGAGACTGCTCATCAGTCCTTCCTCCTGCTGAAAGTCCAGCCGGGTCAGCGCGCAGTTATATTTCTGCGCGATGCTGGAGGTCTGGAAGATGTTGTTGTCGAGCTGCCGGGGCGTGTCCGCCGTGTTGAGAATGAGGAAGGTCAGCAGGAACATTCGCTCGTTGCGGGACTGCAAATCCTGCAACAGCTTCTTGGCCTCTGCGCCGTAGGTGGCGAGGTCGGACGGGATAATGTCCATGTCGTACCCGGCGCGGACGGCCTTCTTCTGTTCCTCGATTTTGGACTTGTCGAGATCGGTGATCTTGCGCTTGACGGTCTTGATGGCGTTGACCTGATCCACAGACTGCACATGGAGATTGACGAGGACGCTGCTCTCCATATCCAGAAAATCCGCCAGCATCCGGTCATTCAGCTCCGGTGCCAGAATCTGCACGAAGCTGACCGCACCCAGCTTTTTGCCCATACGAAACTGCCTGCCGGTCTTGAACTCAAAGGAGCTGGGCGCGATAAAGTCCTTGGTGGACAGCCCGGAGGGAGCCAGCCAGTCCCACGAAAAGCGGAACGGTTCCTGCTCGTCCATCCGCAGAATGTCGTGCATGACGTGCAGGCGCTCAAAGCCGTTCAGCGGCGCAGCCACAACGCCCAGCCGCTTGAAGTTGTTCAGAAGGTCGGTTTCGATGCGCTCCAAACGGGGCTTGGCAGCGCGGAGGTTGTCGGCCTCAACGCCGAACGTGAGATACTTGGTCTTAATGAGGCCGTTGTTGCCGCGGGCAAGCTGATTTTGCAGCATACCGGCGTACTCGGCGCGGATGCCGTCAAACTCGTCCCCGCAGGGCGGAATGGAAATGCTCCGTGCAAAGGTTTCCTGCGAAGCCGAGAGGTTCACAAAGGAAAGCTGGAATTGCACGGAGCTGTCAAAGTAGTTCAGGAAATCGCACCACGCCTCAAAGATGGCGGTCTTGTCCTCATTCTGCGAGAGCTGGTAGTTGATGTCCTGATACTGGATCGTTTTGGTGTAGCGCGTGTCGGTCACACGGCAAATGCCGTCCGGCCACATACGCTGATACGGGATGCTGTCCTGCGCCGATTTTTCTTTCTTATCCGTTCGGTTCGCTCTTGCGATGGCGGCTTCGATCTGTTTTCGTTCGGCGCGGGTCAGCTTTTTCTTTTCGGACAATTTGATACACCTCCCGGTCTAACTGGTTTTGCCGCTCCAGAACGGCATAAAAATTGTTGGTCTTATACGGGCGCTGCTTCGGCCTCTGGAAGCACACGCGGTAGATGTTGCGGATGACGACCTCCAGCGGCTGACCGTTCTTTTCATACATGGCGAACAGCATGGCCGGGATCATCACCACCATCATCACCATTGCGGCGGGGCTGGTGCCGATGCTGCCCTTGAGCAAGAAGAAAAGCGGTACGCCGATGAGCGCGCCGCTTCCGAAGCAAATGAGCTGTCGTTTCGTGAGGTTGAACAGCACCTTGGTTTTTACTTTGGTTAAGTCCTTTGGGACGTTGACATAGGCCATAGAAATCCCCCTTTATAAGAGCTTTTCATATCGAAGTTTCATCTGCGCCGGGTACAAAGCGGAGGCGGGCTTACGGCTGCCTGTCCAGCATTTGCCGCCTGCCAAGCCTGCGCAGTTCCAACCAGCGGCGCGGAGACTGCTGCCGCTCTCGCTATCCAGCGTATAGGTGATGATCTTGCGGTATCCCATTGCCTTTGCCGCCCGCGCGGATGCGGCATAAAGGATGCTGCAAGCGTTCTTCTCACCGGTGGTGCAAAGGCGATTGACCTCCAATGTCCAGCCATCATCCAGATACCGGCTCACAGGACGGCCTACGATTGCAACACCGACAAGCTCTCCATCCTTGGCACAGCCGATGGAAAACTTATGCCCAGCAGTTGCCTTATGGTGCCGGTGATGCGCATTGACAAATGCGTTCGCTGTTGCAAGCGCGACGGGCGTGAGTGTCAGCATGGTATCACCCCCGTTAATGTGCATTGAACACGGACTTGGCAAGGCTGCTCGTTTTGAACAGGCAGAAGCACAGCAGCACCGTGTAGCCCATGCAAGTCCAGATGGCGTAGATGATGTCATCCACAAGCGCGATGTTCTGCACCAGAACGGCGTAGATGGCAACGCAGACGATAATCAAGAACGCTTGGAAGCCCAGCGCCAGCAGGGAACGGATGTAATTCTGCCCCATGCCGCCCCATTCCTTGCCCATCATGGTCGCCATTGGGATGGGGGCAACAGAGGTGACGAGATATATTTCAATCATTCTTCCGAATGTGATAATGAAAATGCAGATGGTCAGCGCCCACATGGTAATGCCCACGAACAGCGACTGGAACCACAGGCCGAACAGCGGCCCCAGCTCCATTTCCATCAGCCGATCCTCAATGCCCACCATGACGCTTGAAATGTTGATGCTGGTGTCGCCGATAATCAGCCCGGAGGCGCTGGCAACGACGCTTTGGGCGGCATCGAACACGCCCATTACAATCGTCCATGTGTTTGTTACGATCAGGACAGCGGCAGCGGACTTGAACGCCCACTTGAAGAATATCCATGTGTCCATGTCGTTGAGGTTATTTTTGTCGGTAATGAGCTGGATCAGTTCCAGCGTCATCACAAAGGCGAGAATTGCGCCTGCGATGGGGACGATCACGGTTTCCGACAGGTTTTGTATCATGCTGAAAATGCTGCCGTTCCATGCCTGCGGCGATAAGCCCACCTGACCGGAGATCTCGGCAACCTTTTGATTGGTCGCATCGAACATCCCGGACAGATTGCTCACGATACCGCCGATGAGCATTTCTTTCAGCCATTCCGTGATCTTATCCCATAAGAAATCCATAGGGTTGCCCTCCTTTCGGGAGGATGCCGCCCGAAAGCGGCACCCTCCGTGGATTTACGGGAAGCAAACGAGCTGCCGATTAGCCGAACAGACCGGACAGCAGCGGCACGAGGGTAATGCCAATCAAAGCCACCCCGCCACCGGCCATCAGCTGCTTCATGCCCTGAGATTTAGCACCAGATAGCCATAGGTAAGCATTTGATATGATCTCCAGCTTTTCCCCGGCTCCACACCGTGCGTGCAGCTTTCACCGCACACGGCGTTCCATC
>OIYS01000588.1_pt1 | contig 23853 bp, 26 predicted proteins | sample 1588271 | NCBI WGS metagenome assembly OIYS01 (sample SAMN03283286) | human gut metagenome | biome: human-associated habitat; material: feces | host: Homo sapiens | place: Peru | collected 2012
AGTCGGTTGTTATGCCCCGCCAATACCACCCCAGTGCCCTTGAAAAATAGCTTTTCAAGCTATTTTTCGCTCACAAGGTGTTTTTCCGCCGCACCTGTCGCCGTAAAAACAAGATTAAAAGCTGTATTTTTAATAAATAATTTCCCGTTTTAGAGCGGTAAAAGATAAGGAGACCCAAAATTGAGAAAGTTTGATACCAAGGTTCAACATTTAAAGTACAAGGTTCTGCGCGAGGTAGCCCGTGAGGAATGGAACGGAACGTTAAGGGAACATATGCTCGATATTCCGAAAAAAATCGTTCCCGGCAACGAGCCTACTATGCGCTGCTGCGTTTATAAGGAGCGTGCAATACTTGGCGAGCGAATTAAAATCGCTATGGGCGGCGATAAGGAAAACCCCAACGTAATTGAGGTTATTGAAATTGCATGTGATGAGTGTCCTATGGGCGGTTACGACGTTACCGAGGCTTGCCGCGGCTGCCTTGCCCACCGCTGCGAGGATGTATGCCGCAGGGGGGCTATTACATTTGACAGCCAGCAGAAAGCGCATATTGATAAAACAAAGTGCGTTGAGTGCGGTCAGTGCGCCAAGGTATGCCCATACAGTGCAATACTTAACTTCAAGCGCCCGTGTATGAGCGCCTGCAAGGTAAACGCAATTTCTATGACCGAAACCAAAGCCGCCTGTATTGATAACGGAAAGTGTATTTCCTGCGGCGCCTGCGTTTATCAGTGTCCTTTCGGTGCTATTACCGATAAATCATTTATAATTGACGCTATAAATATGCTTAAAAATAAGGAAAACAAGGTTTACGCCGTTGTTGCTCCCTCTATTTCAAGCCAGTTCAGGTATGCTAAAATCGGTCAGGTAATTTCGGGTATAAAGGCGCTCGGCTTCCACACGGTGGTTGAGGCGGCTCTGGGCGCCGATATGGTAGCCTATACCGAGGCGCGCGAGCTTTCCGAAAAGGGATTTTTAACAAGCTCCTGCTGCCCTGCGTTTGTAAGCTATGTTAAAGGTCAGTTCCCTGACCTTGCCGAGCATATTTCGCACAACCTCTCCCCCGCCGCAACCATTGCAAAATATATTAAAGAGCACGACGAGGGCGCAAAGGTCATATTTATAGGCCCGTGCACGGCTAAAAAAATGGAGTTCCAAAAAGAGGAGGTACGCCCGTATATCGACTGCGTTATTACCTTTGAGGAATTGCAGGCGCTGTTTGACAGCCGCGACCTCGAAATAACCGAAATGGCGGAGGACGTGCTTGATAACGCCTCGTACTTCGGCAGAATTTTCGCCCGCAGCGGCGGTCTGTCCGACGCGGTAGCGGAGGCTCTTAAAGAGCAGGATATTACCGATTTTGAGCTTAAGGGCGTTTCCTGCGACGGCATTGAGGAGTGCAAAATAGCGCTTATGAAAGCCCGCAAGAAAATCGGCGATACCAACTTTATTGAGGGTATGGCATGCGTAGGCGGCTGCATAGGCGGCGCGGGCTGCCTGACCCACGGCGATAAAAACAAAGCCGAGGTTGACAAATACGGCAAGGAAGCCTTTGAAAAGACCATTTCCGCCGCAATAAGCCAGCTCGGCAAAATTAAATAAACCGTACAGATTAAAATTCCCCCTCTATTCGGCAAAACCGAACAGAGAGGGAATTTTGTGTTAGCGCATAAACAATATCATAAAACAGCCACCTTTGGTTCTGTAAACTCCGAATTATTTATCAGCTTAATTCTTTCTCCCTTTTTTCAAGCTCTTTCATAAAATTTATTCCCGCTATGAACCCAAGCTGAAAATATGTTTCTCTTATTACCGTTTCGCGGTTTGATATTTCGGCGAAAAATCTATCGCGGTCATTTTCATTTTGAAAATATTCTTCAATAAGCTCCTCGGTTTGTCTGTCCATATTTCTTATGGCTGTTTCAAAATCCGACTCTTCTTTTTCTTCTAAAATCTCGCCCCACCCTGAAATGAAATTGCTTATCTCCGATAGCTTACACCTTTTTAACATATTTGAAAATTCCATAGTAACACCCCATTTTTTTATTTTAAAAGGTTCTATGCGAATATTATAAAGGACATATGTGTCCTTTGTCAATAGAAAACTTATTTCCTGTGGTATAATTGTTTGTATAAACAAAAAGGAGATATATTTCCTATGAAAAAATACAACGACGTATTAAAAGATTTAAGAGAAGACAGAGACCTTGAACAAAAAACGGTAGCAGAGGCAATGGGAATAGACACAAGCTATTACGGAAAATATGAACGAGGCGTACACCCGCTTCCCATTGAAAAATTGATTATTCTCTGCAAATTCTATAATGTTTCCGCCGATTATATTTTAGGTCTTCCGGATGATATGCCTTTCCCGAAGAAGTAGTATTTTATAATTATGTGACAACCCCTCAGTCAACTTTGTTGACAGCCGCTGACGGCGGCGGTCCCCTTTTGTCGTTTCACGACATTTTCCCCGCACTGCGGGGAAATCGACCCCTTACACAGGGGAGCCAACGGTTTGTACAAATTATAGGCTCCCTTCTTTTTGACGTAAGTCAAAATAGAGGGGAGCTGTCGCCGTTAGGCGACTGAGGGGTATTTAATTCCGCATTACGCATTCCGAATTATGAATTATCTCCAATTCTCCCGAAATAATCGTCAATTCCCTGATAATCCGCGCAGTTATCGTAGACATAGTGCGTAGGATAATTTACAGCGAAATAATCGTAATCGTGAATATATTCGTGCGCTAAAAACAGGTCGTCAAGGTTATGCCCGCGCACGCCGCGCTCCCATGTTTCAAGCGCCTTTTTAAGCGTTTCCCCGCTTTCCCTGTCGGTCACCTTAAAAATAATATATGAAAGCGCCGATTTTACCCGTTTATTAACGTTGAATTCTTTCTTTTCGTTTGTTATGGGGTCTATAAAGCCCTCGTTGCTTTCAAGGCAGTCCCAGTAAACGCTGTCCTTTGATTTTAAAAGCGAAACGTTTTCAAGCAAAAAGCGCTCGACCGCATAGTGCGCGTCGCGAATTTCTCTTTCAACCCGCTTTTTATCCTCATTATTTAAGCCCGCGGTTATGCGTTCTTCCGCCGCCGCACAAAACTCCTCGCCCGGAAACGGCAGCGAAGAATTATGCAGATAATACTTTTTATTTGTAAAACACAAAAGTTCGGAATATACCTTATCGGAAATTCGGAAAATATGCTTTTCCCCGTCCTTATATATAATTACGGCGGTATCCGATGAAAATACGCGGCACATATCCAATCTTGACAGGCTTTCGCCGTCCGCACCGAAAAATTCAAAGCTCCAGTAGGAATTGAATTCAAGGCTTTCAAACCCGTTATCCGGCTTATACCATGCGGTATCGGTCATTATTTTAATAAAACTTTTTATTTTTTCGGGGTCGTCTACCGTGTATTCCGCGCCGTTTTTATCGGTGTGATCCGCGGCGACTATTTTTTCTATTTCAGACGGAAAAAGCGAGGATATATCCTCTGCCTGTGTTCCGGCAAAAAGCTCCCGCGCGTTTACAAATATCCGCTTTATCTCCCTTACAATCGGCTCACGCACCTCTTTAACGCCGCACGCCACCGCGGTAAATGAAAGTATTACAGCCAGCGCAATACAGGCGGCGCGCCTGCCTGCGGAGTTTATAAGCCTATAAGCCCCGCTTTGCATGCGTATAAGTTTTTTCATCCGCTTTTCAAATTCGGGGGAAAACCTATGCGTGCCGTTTGCGGGAAAATCAAGCTGCGCCTCGGTAAACGCTTTTTTAAGAACGGAATTATTCATTTTCCTGCCCCCTTAATGCTTGCAGCAGCAGCTTTTTGCCGCGCACAAGCTGCATTTTTACGGTCGATACCTTTCTGCCGAGCAGCGCCGCCGTCTTTTTAACAGGCGTTTCATTCACATAATGCAGAAATAAAACCTCGTTATACGGCGTGGGCACGCTTTTAACCGCGGCAATCAGATCTTTATATTCCGTTTTTTCGGCTATCTCCTCAATAAGCGCGTCATCCGCCGCAAGCAAACAGTCTTCAATCGGCGTTTCATTGAGCCTTTTAAGGCGGCGCAGGCGGTCATAGGCGGTGTTTTTGGTTATTACAGCGAGATACGCCGCGGTACTTTTTGAGTCAATACCGTCCACCTGTTTTATGTTTTTTGCTATTTTTATAAACGCGTCATGCAGAACATCCTCAGCGTCGGCACTGTTTTTAACTATGCCGAGCGCGCACATATAGAGCATATCGCGATATTTGCGGTATATTTTTTCAAATTTACTCTTTTCGCCCTCGGTATCAAAGGTATAAATAAACACCGAAATTCCGCCCCCTCTGCTATTTAAACGTTTTTCACCGATATATCGGTTACAAATATAATAAAGTTTTTTACTTATCTTTTCAAGGATAAACTAAGTCTGGATGTTAAAAATATTCTCGGAGGTTCCCAAATGAACGAAAAAATTTACGATATTATTATTGTGGGCGGCGGCTGCGCGGGGCTTACCGCGGCGGTTTATGCCCGCCGCGCCGAAAAATCGGTTTTGCTGCTTGAAAAAAGCGCTTTCGGCGGACAAATAGCCTACTCGCCCGAGGTTGAAAATTTTCCCGGGTTTACGAAAATCGGCGGTCTTGAATTTTCGGACAGGCTGTATTCCCAGGCTAAAGCGCTCGGCACTGAATTTGAGCTTGATAATGTAACGGATATTAAAACAGACAGCGAATACAAAACCGTAATAACCGATTACGGCGAATATAAATGCCGCGCCGTTATAATTGCAACGGGGCTTGCGCACCGAAAAACAGGGCTCGAAAACGAGAAAAGGCTTACGGGTCACGGTATATCCTATTGCGCGGTGTGCGACGGCGCGTTTTTCAGGGGTAAGGACGTTGCGGTTTACGGCGGCGGCAATACTGCCGTGGGCGACGCGCTTTTTCTTTCGGATATTTGCAAAAGCGTTACGGTGATACACCGCCGCGCGGAATTCCGCGCAGACCTTTATTCCACAGAAAAGCTGCGCGCAAAAACAAACATTCACTATGAGCTTAATTCCGAGGTGTGCGCATTATCGGGCGATGAAAGACTGCAAAAAATAACCGTCCGCAATAAGCAGACGGGTGAAAGTAAGGATATTTCGGTATCGGCTTTATTTATTGCAATAGGCTTTTTGCCGCAAAACGAAATTTGCAAAAATATTGTCGCTCTTGATGACGGCGGGTTTATTAAAGCGGGCGAAGATTGCTTAACCTCCTGTCCCGGAATTTTCGCCGCGGGCGATTGCCGCACAAAGGCGCTGCGCCAATTAACTACCGCCGCGGCAGACGGCGCTTCCGCCGCAACCGCCGCAATTCGGTATATTGATTAGTTTTCTTACTTGTTTTTGATTTTTTCAACCGGCTTTTCCAGCACCGTAAATAAAGCCACACCGCCGACTATTGCAATTCCGGCATTAATAAGGGTTGAAGCCTGACCGAGCACCGCGGTTGTAAGCGCGGCGCTCAGCGCCGATCCCGCCAGTGTGTATGTAACGGCTTTCCATGCCGTTTCGCCTATAAGATTCACCAACATTCCGCAGGATGCGCCCACTATTGCAGCGGCGGTTTTCTGCGGGAATTTATTTTTAAGCAGACCGAAAACTATGCAAATTAAGCCTATAATCAGGAAAAGCGGGAAAAGCCACGCGCCCCTGCCTTTGTAACCGTGATTTTGGGTAAGAGTATACACAAGTATGCCGCTGCTTATCATAAGCGATACAACGCCCGAAATATAAAGCGATACTGCAGGATATTTTTTGCGGTTCTTTATAAAGTTATACACAAGACCCGTTGCAAGACCTATAAGCATTTTAAGAATGAAGGTTTTGGGCGATGAATCGGCGTGACCGTTGAAAATATCGTAAAAGCCCATACCTATAGAGCCTGCCAGACCGCCCTGCCAGCCGCCTATAAGCAGCGCCGCCAAAACCACTATAAGATTTCCGAAATGTATATACATATTGGCAAAAGGAATAAACAGCACCGTAAGCGCAATATAGCAAAGCGCCGCGAAAAGCGGTATCATGGTTATGTTTACAATTTGCTCGTGTTTGGTTTTTTTCATTTTTAAGTCCTTCTTTAAAAAGTATTTGCATATCCGATTGATTGGTGTTATTATTATAGCAGTAATGTGTACATTAATAAATAGCCAAATTTAATTATTTTTTAAAGGACAGTTTTAAAAATGCTTTTTGATTTTATCGATTTAAAAAGCGGTTCGGGCTCTGTTTATCAAAGGCTTTACACCGCTGTTTATACCGCCATATCAAGCGGAGTTATTAAAAACGGCGAAAAGCTGCCGTCTATAAGGGAGGCGGCGGCGCAGCTATCCGTCAGTCGCACTACGGTGGAAAACGCTTATTTAAAGCTATGCATTGAGGGGCTTGCCGAAAGCCTGCCGCAGCGGGGATATTTTGTTCGCGGCGTATTGCCGATAAAGACCCCCAAAACAGAGGAAATTAAAAAATACGAAATACGCTATGATTTTTCGGGTAAAAAAATAGACCCTGCCGCCGCCGACACCGATTTGTGGAAAAAAACCGTCCGCGAGGTTCTGCGCGATACCGAGGAGCTTACATCCTACGGCGACCCGCAGGGCGAGCCGGGTTTAAGGCGAGTGCTTGCCGATTATTCGTATAAGGCGCGCGGGGTTAAAACCTCGCCCGAAAATATAGTTATCGGGGCGGGCGTAGGACCGCTGCTCAGTATTTTATGCGGACTTATGGGCACAGAACGCACGGTAGGCATTGAGGGCGACGGCTTTGAACAGGCAGCGCAGGTTTTCCGCGATCATTCCGTGCCGTGCGGTATGCTAAAAAGCGATGCAAACGGCGTTATTTTAAAGGAGCTTAACGCAAGCGGCGTAAATACGCTTTTTCTTATACCCTCGCAGCTTGCAAAAATCAGTATAACGGGGCTTTCCGCGCGCAGAAACGCTGTGGCAGAATGGGCTGCGGCGGAAGAACAACGGCTTATTATAGAAGACGATTACAACGGAGAACTGAGAAGATCAGCCCGCGCGGTTACCGCATTTCAAAGCAAATGTCCCGAGAAAACGGTATATATAGGCAGCTTTTCAAAGCTGCTGCTGCCGAGCGTAAGAATAGCATACATGGCGTTGCCCGGCGTATTGGCGGAAAGGTTTCGGCAGACAGGTGGAGTGTATAACCAAACCTGCGGAAAAATTGAACAGCTGGCACTTCAAAAATACATATCGTCCGGTTCTCTTGAAAAGCACCTGCGGCGGCTCCGCAAGCTGAACGGCATAAAATCCAAACGCTTTGAAGACGCGGCAAACGGGCTTTTCCCAAAAGCCGAAATAACCGTTTTTGAACCGTCGCTTACATTTCTGCTTGATTTCGGAATAAAAACAGAAAGTGAAGAGCTTTGCGCCGCCGCTGAAAAGGACGGAATTAAAATTATACCCTCAAAAAAAGCCGGGGCAATATATCTCTGCCTTGCGGGAATAGCAGAAAACGATATATGCCCGGCTCTTGAAATGCTGAAAAGTATTATATTTTAAATCTATTTAACCTCGGGCAGACCCGCAACCGATGTCAAGATTGAAAGCAGACCCGCAAGCAAAGAGGCAGATATAACCACTTTCCAATCAACCTGCGAAAGCATTGCCGACGTGCCTATTGTGGCGGCGGCGGTCTGCGCTACTGTCTTAACCGCGCGTATACCGGCGGCTTTAGTCCATTTCTCAAACTTCTTATCCATAATTTCACCTCCTATATTCCTAAAATCTTTTTCCAGGTGTTTATGCCTACGCAGCCGTCAACCGCAAGCCCGTTAGCCTTTTGGTAATTGCGTACCGCCCTGTCGGTATCCCTGCCGAACATTCCGTCAGCCTTTACGCCCACCTTGCGCTGTACTATTTTTGTAAGGCTGCGGTTTGTGTATGTAAGTCTCTTTTTACATACGGCAGCTCTTGCCACACTCTCGCACTCTGCACCCCATACGCCGTCGGCGCCGTATTTCGGGAATTTAAAGCCGTCCGCAATAGCGGCGGTCTGCCATTCTTTAACGGCGGCGTTTTTATTGCACGGTTTAGGTGCGGGTTTTGGTGTCGGCGCGGGCTTTGGCTGCGCGGCGGTGAATATGCTGTTATACATTATATTCATATCCACATTGCCGCTTATGCCGTCTATGCGCCCTTTTGAGGTATGCTGCCATATATCATAGGTGCGGTTGAAATTATTTACCTTATCGCCGTACTCGGCTACCCACTTGCTGATATTGTCATACCATTTGTCGGTCATCTTCTCGTTCCAAAACGCCGAGCGGCTGGAGTATATGCCCATTTTATAGCCGAGGGCGTTAAGCTGCGCGTTAAACTCCTGCATAATGTCAAGCAGTTCTGCATTTGAAAGTTTGCGCCAGTCAAGCCCTTTTGTATTTTCTACGTCTATGTACACAGGCGCGTTTATTTTCTTGCCGTTAAGCAGCCTTTTTATATGCGCAATTTCCTTTGCGACCTTTGCCTTATTCACGGCATATGAGAAGAAATACACCGCGAACGGTATGCCCAGCCTTACGCACTCGGCATAGTTCCGCTCAAACTGTTTATCGTCCTGCGAGGGTATATCGTCGCCCAGCCCCATGCGCAGTATGGCAAAATCTATCTGCGGTTTTACCTTTTCCCAGTTTATGTTGCCTTGATAATGTGATACGTCTATTCCTTTTAACATTATATTGTCTCCCTTACTTTAATATGAGCGCCGCCACCGCGCCTAAAATTGCTCCGATAATTCCGGTCGTAATACACCCGATTATCAGTCTTTTGTAGTACCGCATATCCTCCGCAGGGGTCTGCTCTACAAATGCAAGCCGTTTATCAATGCTGTCCACCTTTTTTGCGGTGTTTTCGGTTTGCATAGCAACCTTTTCCACCGCGGCGGTAAGCCTGCGAATATCGCGGACATCACCCTTAATTTCATCAAGCTGATGAAAAATATTGCGCTCGTTGGCTTCGAGCGTGCTTATTCTGCCGCTTATGTTCTCTTCCGTTGTAATCACCCCCCTGCTGTGTGGTAAGTATAAAACAACCAAAACCCGCCATTCACCGACAAATCTTCAAAAGGCAAAAGAATAACCGGGTCTCCCGCTAATGGGATAACCCGGTCATTTTATTTTACCTGCCTACGGGCAACGGATATTTAACCTGTTTCGGAATTTTTATCAAAAACGCAAGAAAAGCACTCGGAACTGCTATAAATGCCAAAAGCAGCGCTCCGCCTGCAGTCAAGGCGGAAAACTGAAGCAACGGCGAAAACAGCAACACGGCGAAAAAGAAACCGAATACAGAGGCAGCGCTCAGAAAACCGCGCAGCAAATTGAACGGCAGCAACGCCAAGCGGTATAATAAGAAACCCGGTAAATCCCGTAACCTTTTTCATTGATGAAAGCAATTCGGAGCCGCTGCTTTTCGTCTTCTTAACCTCATCCACCATTTTAGAGGTAAAGCACTCGTCAACGCCGCACTCCGCCGTTGCAAGGCAACGCCCCGCTATAACGCTGCCGCCCGAAAGCAGCCTATCGCCCGCAAGCTTTACCACCGACTCTGATTCGCCCGTAAGAATTGCCTCGTTTACTTCAAGCCTGCCCTCTTTCACAATGCAGTCGGTACAAACGGCGCTGCCGCCCGCAAATACCAGCACGTCGCCCTTTTTAATTTCCTCGGGGTTGATATTCTGTTCCTTTCCGCCGCGCAAAACCGTTACATTCGGCTGCGCCAGCAGCGTAAGGCGTTCTATTTGCCGCTTTGCTTTAATTTCCTGCACTATTCCCACAACGGTATTTATTAAAATAATAAAAATAAAAAGTATATTTTCCCACGCGCCTACGCCCGCAAGTGCTATTGTAATCATAAGATTCAGGGCGTTGAATAAGGTACAAATATTTTCCCGCAGAATTTGCGGAACTGTTTTTGTGGCTTTGTTCATGTAAATTCCTCCCGTTATCGGTTTTCTTAAATTTACACGCAGAAAAACCGAAAGGTTGGGAAAAAATAAAACCCCCGAAATTCGGGGGCTGAGCGTTTTTAAAAAACCGACGCGCTCAAATTATTTAATTTTATTACCGCAGTGCGCGCAAAAAATGTCCTTTAAACCCACCTTGCAGCCGCAGCTGTTGCAGCGCTTGCCGAGCTCGGAGCCGCAGGACGAACAATACAAATGTCCGGCGTTTTGCGCGGCGCCGCAGGATGCGCAAACAGCCATGCTGCGTTTATAAATTTTGTAGACAATAAGGCCTATGATATTTGTAAACAGCCCTATAAGCCCCCAATATATCGGCGAGAGCTTAGCGTGAGCCGCGTCCTTATAAAGCCACAGAGCCACCAGCACCCAATACAGGCAGAAGAAAAGCATTGCCAATGCCGCATATGCCTTAACGGCAGCCATACCGCCGGGAACCGAGGTCGGTACCGTAACAACATAAACCTTGCCCCCGCCGTGAATTTTAACCGCACTCAGCATATATACCGATTTAGCGGTCAGAGCGTTTTCAAAAGCGCTGTCATCGTCAAAATCAGAACGAATTTCGCCGAAATCCTTATTTATAACGGAATTAAGCATAAATTCCTCGCTGTTTACATACCTGAATACCGTATCGGGAATATCTTCCGAGGTAAGGTATTTTTTTCATTTTCCACCATTTTAAGTTTTGATATTCCGTCAGCAAGCCCCGTTTTTTTAGCTGAGTAAAGCACCCGATTATTTTCGTCCAGAATAAAAACGTCCGTAACATCGGCAGACGCGGCGGCAATTTTATCCGCCGCATTTTCCAATGCGCCGCCCGCCTTTGCTTTTTCCAAGCGCGAATACTGCCATGCAAAATTCAGCCGTTCGCGGCATAGGTAACCCAGTGTACCCACGCAGGCAATACCCGCAATAACGGCAATTACAATATACCATACCGCAATTTTCTTAAAGTTCCAATTTGATAAAATTTTTTCAAGCCTGTTCATAACCGTTTCCTCCCTGTTTTGCGGTTTTACCGAAAAGTAAAACCGGCAGTAATAAAATAACGCTGAGCGGCATAAAAATAAGCGGCGCTATCAGCATTGTAAGCGAAATGCCTGCAAACACAAGCAATGCCGGCACAAGCACGACCATAACGCACAGCAGCACAAAAAGCCGTGATTGCAGCCGTTCCTTACGCGCTGCCCGCCGTATCAAATTTTTCAACATTGCGTATCATCCTTAAAAATGTTTCCTGCGTCAGGTCTTCCGAGAGGGATTCATCCGCCGAGGTTTTTATAAGAAAACCGAAAACATAGTCGTAATACAGCCTGATAAGCCTGTCAAATGCCTGCTGCTCGCCGCGCTGACATTTTTTTATCAGAGCTTTCTCATTTGCAGCTTCCCCCTCCTTTTCATATGGTTACACGCAGAAAATATGTTCAGGTTGGTTTTTTATAGAAAATACAAAACAAACCGACAGAAAACCCGTTTTTCGTTTCTGTCGATTTGTTTTAAAAGATATTATATCAGCTTCATAGTAAACGCGAATGAAATGTGCTTTTCATCCAAACGGTACTTTTTATCAAGCTCGGGTCCGCATGAAGCGGAGCCAATGCCCGAAACCTTGTAATCAATTCTTATATGGGTAGCGTCGGGCTCGCCTATTTCATCTGTATGCTGTGCTGCGTTAATCTGCTCCATGCTGTGCGACAAAACGCATGTTTCCATTTTGTCCTCAGCCTCAAAGCGCAGCTTATCCGAAACCTCAAGCCATTTGCAATCGGTATGATTGCCGTGCTCCTGCGGACGGACGTAATTCACATACTCGCTGCCCGCGTCGGACGAATGAACGCCTATTACTCCGTGGTGGGTCATATCACGGTAGCTTTCAAGCGGGCCATTTCCAAAATATTTGAATTTACCGTCTGTCAGCGGCAGCGCCAACTCAAAGCCCAGGCGCGGCAACCAAATAACATTTTCGCGAATATCGCCGCAAAGCCCTGTTTTAACGCTGCCATCGGCAAAAAATTCGTAATTCAGCGTGTACTTAAAGAACGGCAAACGCGAAATACCGGAAGACGACATATTAAACGAAACCTTATTCCCCTGTGTTTCGGAAGAGTAAACCTTATTGAACACGCAGTCGAAATTTTCGCCCTGCCAAATATTCGTTCTGTCCCAACGCACCTTAATATTTCGGTCGTTATCGGTAGTGGCGCGGAAATATGAAAGCCTCATCGGTTCTGTAAGCAATTCCTCGCCGTTTCTTACAATGCTTTCAAAAAATCCCGTCTGCTTTGAAAGTACATAGCGGAAGTTTTCGCCCTCTGCCGTAATTTCAAAGTCTGTTTCGGAAACCTCCAGCGGCTCGGCGGTAATTTCCGTCTTTATTTTCTCGGTGAGAATTTCCTCCTGTAATCTGCCCACCTCGTTTCCTTCAAGGTCGGTCATTTTAACGGTTATAAAGCAACCCTCACGGCTTTTTTCGGGCAGTGACGCCGCGGGAGTCAGCACAAACGCCTCACCGGGGCGTGTATTCAACCTTACAATCTTCTTTTCAAGGCTCTCTTCATCCGCCGTTATTTCGTATTCAAAGGAATATCCGTCAAACGAGGTGAAATCAAAGCAGTTTTTAAGCTGCAACGCTCCGTTTTCCCACTTAATGCGGAAAGGCGCGTAGGTGTTTTTTATTTCCAGCGTTCCCGCCTTAAAGCTGCGGTCGGCAAATACCATACCGTCACAGCAGAAATTACCGTCATTAGTAAGCTCGCCCTCAAAGTCGCCGCCGTATTTCTGAACGCCGTTTTCTATAAAGACGTGATCCGCCCATTCCCAAATACAGCCGCCTATAAGACTTTTATGCCTGTATATTTCTTCCCAGTAATCCCATATTCCGCCGGGACCGTTGCCCATGGCATGCGCATATTCGCACATAAATACGGGCTGATTTATTTTTTCATCATTCGCAAAACCTGAAATTTCACCTACACTCGGATACATTCTTGAATAAATATCGGTATTATCCGGCGTGCCCTTGCGGGAAGCGTCCTCGCAGTGCGCAAGGCGCATATCGTCGCGGCTTTTGAGCCATTCTATCATATCATGCTGATTGCGGCTGAATCCGCTTTCGTTGCCTGTAGACCATATAATTATGCTCGTGTGTATTTTATCGCGTTCATAGGCGCGCTCCATGCGCTCCAAAAACTCTTTACGCCACATATCGCCGGCACACGGCCATATTGTATCGTGTACGTCAAAACCGTAAGCAACATTTGCATATCTGCGCACAAAGCCGTGCGTTTCAATATCCGTTTCAAGAATAACGTAGAGCCCCAGCTCATCGCAATAATCAAGGAACTCGGGCGACGGCGGGTAATGCGAGGTTCTTACGCAGTTTATGTTAAGCCGTTTCATCAGCTTTAAATCGCGCAGAATATCGGCGCTGCTCATAGTCCAGCCCTTTTCGGGGTCGGTATCGTGGTGGTTTACGCCCTTTAATTTAACCGACTTTCCGTTTATAAGCAGCTCGTTTTCACGCGATATTGCAATTGTTCTGAAACCTACGCGGCGAGTTATTGTTTCGCCCTCGGTGTACAGCTTTACGGTATAAAGCTCCGGTGTTTCGGCAGTCCAAAGCTTAGGCTCGGGCACGCCGAACACAACCCTGCCGTTTAATGAATTTTGCCTTTCGAGCAGCTGATCGCCGTCGTAAAGCTCGGCAGAATATTCCGCGTCGGCTATGCACGAAATGCTGTTATCGCGCGCCTTTATATCAATATCAAAAAGATGCCCGTGCGGGCGGGAAAGTATATAAACATCCCTGAAAATGCCGTTATAACGGAAAGCGTCCTGATCCTCAAGGTAGCTGCCGCAACACCATTTGCGCACATTTACCCTGACGGTATTTGTGCCCGAGCTTACAAACTCGGTAATATCAAACTCGCTCATAAGGCGGCTGCCCTCGGTAAAGCCCACATACTTACCGTTTATATAAACCTCGGCTACGGAGGAAACGCCCTCGAAAACCAAATATGTATCAAGGCTGCCGTCGGTCAGCTCAAAGCTACGCTCGTAAACGCCCATGGGGTTAATATCGGGCACATAGGGCGGGTCGCAGGGGTAAGGATAATTTATATTGGAATAATTCGGGTTCTCATAGCCCTTTGTCTGCCAACATGAGGGCACCTCAATAGTTTCCCATTCCTCTATATTTCCGGCTTTATCACCGTTTTCAAAAAAAGCAAAGCGCCATTCGCCGTTAAGCGTGCGGTAAACGCCCTCCCCCTCGGGAATATACCAGCTGCGTGCTTTAAGCCTGTTTTCACTGGTTTTTTGCGGATTTTCATAAATGCGCATAACACACCTCGTAGGTAAAAATTAACATATCTAATATAAGTCAAAAGCTATGTTTTGTCAATCATTTTTTATATGAACATCAAGCTGATTGTAGGGTATTGATATTCCGTTTTCATCAAACGCCGCGCGCATTTCCTCGCGCAGCTTAAAGGAAAGCGGAAGATAATCGGACGTTTTGCACCACACCTGCGCCGTAAAATCGACCGAGCTTGCGGCGTATTCCGCAATTCCCACAAAGGGCGCGGGGTCGCGGGAAACGGCGGGGTTTGCAAGCACTGTGTCGGTAATAACGCGCTTTACCGCTTCGGTATCGTTATCATAGCTTACCGAGAAGGTAAGGTCAAGGCGGCGTGTTTCCTCGCTTGAATAATCCACAACCTGACTGTTCACAACAATGCTGTTGGGTATTACAACGTGGCGGTTATCAAGCGTTTTAAGCACGGTATGCATCATATCAATCTGCACAACATTGCCGCTCTCGCCGTTTATGCAAACGTAATCGCCCGTTTGGAAGCGGCGGGTGAGCAAAAGAATTATTCCGCCGGCTATGCTGCTGAGCGAATCCTTCAGCGCCAGCGCCACCGCAACCGCCGCAGCTGAAAGCGCCGCTAAAAGCCCCGCGGTGGAAATTCCCAAAGTGCTGAGCGCCGAGAGGATAATTATAATATGCAGCGTTATATTTACCGCTTTTTCAAGAAATTTTTCAAGCGAAATATCAATATTTAGTTTTTTAAGGGATTTCTTCATCAGCTTTATTAAAAAAAGCGTGAGATAATGCCCCGCAATCAATATAATTACCGCCTTTAAAACGGTAATGCCCATAGAAATAAGCTTATCGGCAGAAAAATCAAGCTTCATTTTTCAAGCTCCTTTAAATCGGCGTTTATTTGCGCTTTAAGCTCCGAAACGGACGAAAACTTAACCTCTCCCCTTACAAATCTTCGGGGAGAAACCGTAACGGTATCGCCGTAAATATCGCCCGAAAAGCCCTTAATAAACGTCTCGCTTATAATGTAATCGGTTTTAAAGGTGGGGCGCACGCCTATATCGGTAATGCCGTCGTACTCGCGCCCGTCCACCGTCACGCGGGATACATACACCCCGAACTTAGGCGGTAAAAGGCACTGCGGGTAGCGCTGATTAACCGTGGGAAAGCCGAGCGTTCTGCCGCGTTTATCGCCGCTTATAACCTCGGCGGTATAAGAAAAAGGCTTATACAGCAATCGGTTTGCCTTTTCGGTTTCGCCTCTTTGCAAAAGGCGCCTTATTTCGGTAGAAGATACGGTCTCGCCGTTTTCGGTTACAGGCTCGCTGCATTTAAGCGATATGCCATGCGCTTTGCAAAAGCATTCAAGCAAATTTTTATCCCCCTCGGCGTTTTTGCCGAAGCGATAGTTAAAGCCGCAGGAAATTAAGCCGGGTGAAAATTTATCGGTTAAAAACTTTAAAAAATCCTCGGGCGGCAATGTGCGCACCTTTTCAAAATCAAGGGTGAAAATTTCGTCAATACCAAGGTCTTTAAGCGCGGTTTCCTTATCCTGCGGCAGCATTAGCGCCAGCGGTTTGCCGGTTATAAGCGCTTTCGGCGGCAGCGGGAAGATAACCGCGATTTTTCTGCAGCCGTCGGGCAGCCTTAAAACCTCTCTGTGCCCCTTGTGCAGCCCGTCAAACGTACCCAAAGCCAATGCGGTCTTCATCTTTTCATTTCCTCCGGGTAATTTATAATACATTTAATAGCAAGCTGCTCCTTTTCATTTTCGGCAGCGCCTATGCCTAAAAACAGCCCGCCGAATTTCACTCTGAAAAGCTCGTTTTCGCTAGCATCTGTAAGCCGCAATCTGTCAAACGCAAGCTTGCCGCCGTTGCAAAAGCGCACCGCCTGCTTTTCGGTAACCTTTACCTCGCGCAGGTAGGCAACGGCTTTTTCTTCGCTTACAATATACTGTGAAATATTTTCTTCCGTAATATTGTCAAGCGCCGTGCAATCCGAAATATCAAAACCGCCCGCATATGTGCGGCGCAGCGCCGAAAGGCACGCCCCGCAGCCTAAATATTCGCCTAAATCGCGCGCTAACGACCTTATATATGTTCCCTTTGAAACGTGCACGTCTATTTTAAAAGTATCGCCCGTTAAACCCGAAAGCTTAGATATTTCAAAAATCTCAACTTCCCTTTCGGGTATTTCGGGCAAATCCCCCCGCCGGGCTAAGCGGTACATCGGCACGCCGTCCTTTTTCAAGGCACTGTAAGCGGGCGGACGCTGTTTTATTTTTCCCGTAAAGTGCGAAAGCGCACTTTTCAGTTCTTCTTCGGTCACATTAACCGCGCTTTGCGATAAAACGCTGCCCGTTATATCGTCGGTATCGGTAACGGTGCCGAGCTTTATTTCGGCAGTGTAGCGTTTATCGGCGTCAAGCAACAGCCCCGAGAGCGCCGTTGCCCTGCCGAGCAAAACGGGCAGAACGCCCGTCGCCATTGGGTCAAGCGTGCCTGTATGCCCCACGCGCTTTTCATGCGCCGCTCTTTTTACCCGCGCCACCGCGCCGAACGAGGTAATGCCGCCGGGTTTATCGAGTAATATCAGCCCCTGCATTACATTCCTCCATAGTCTCCTCAACCGCTTTAAGCACTGCCGCTTTAACTTCACTTAAAGTGCCGTTTACGCTGGCGCCCGCAGCGCCCTTATGACCGCCGCCGCCGAGCCTTCTGCAAATTGCCGACGCGTCAAGCGGCGGATAGGTGCGGAGGGACACCTTAAACTCCGCGTCGTCGGTCTGCTTTACCGTAATTCCGGCAATAACGCCCTCAACACTGCGGGAAATAACGGCAATGCCCTCAAGTTCTGTTCCGCTGCAGCCTGTTTTTTCCTGCATTTCGGCAGTAACGGGCAAAAGTATGCACTTCCCGCCGAAATGAAATTCCGAGGCGTCAAGCACCATTCTCTCAAGCTCTAACAGCTTTCGGGATTTTGTATCAAACATAATGCGGTTAATTTCGGGCGCGTCAATATTATACTCGTAAAGCTGCGCCGTTATCATATGTGTTTTGGCAGTAACATTTGAGTATTTAAAGCAGCCCGTATCGGTTGCAATACCCGTGTAAAGCGCCTTTGCGGTAACGTCGTTAATGTTTACCTTCATAATGCCGAGCAGCTCATACATACTCTCGGCTGTCGCAGCGGCGTCCGCGTCTAAAAACAAATTCTTTGCAAACCGCACGTTGGAAATATGGTGGTCTATATTAAGGTCCACTATATCCCCAAATTCCTCCTCCAGCCCGCCGAGCAGACGTTTATCCGCCACGTCAACCGCCACAACTGTCGCGTCATCGCGGGAAATATGGTCAGTCTGCCTTGCAAAATAGTTATATTTTTCGGGTATAACGTCGGGGCAGATAACGCACGCCGCCTTGCCTACTTCTTTAAGCGCGTAGTAAAGCGCATAGGCAGAGCCGAGCGTGTCCCCGTCGGGCGAGGCATGGGTCAGAATAATATAATTATCGTGCTTTTGCAGATATTTCGCGGTCTGCCTGAGGGTAAGCTCGCGGCAGTCGTTTTCCTGTTTATTTTTCTTCATTTTTATTTTCCCCGTTTAAGGACTCAATAATTCTCGAAATATTGGCGCTCTGCTCAATAGAGTCGTCTGCCACAAAGCGCAGCTCAGGCACCTTTCTGAGAGTTAAGCGCGCGCCCAGCTCGCGGCGGAGAAAGCCCGCCGCGCCTTTAAGCGCCTTTACCGAGCTTACGGTTTTTTCGTAGCCCTCTATCGCGCTGACATAAACCGTAGCATAGGAAAGGTCGCCCGAAACGTCAACCTTTACAATGCTTAAAAGCTGACTTACCCTCGGGTCCTTCATATTCCGCAAAAGCTCAGATAATGCAAGCTTTATGTCAGACGTTATACGGTCAATTCTGTAACCGGCCATCAGTCTCTGTACTCCTCCATAATAAAGGCTTCAAAAACGTCGCCCTCTTTAATATCCGCAAACTTCTCAAGCCCTATGCCGCACTCGTAGCCCTGTGCTACTTCCTTTACGTCGTCCTTAAAGCGGCGGAGTGACGCTATCTTATCCTCGCAGATAACAATACCGTCGCGAACAACGCGTATCTGGCAGGCACGGGTGACCTTGCCGTTTGTAATATAGCAGCCTGCAACCGTGCCGACGTTGGAAATCTTGTAAACATTGCGCACTTCGGCTGTTCCGAGCTGATTTTCACGGAACTTAGGCGCCAGCATACCTTTCATTGCCGCCTTTATTTCTTCAATGCAATCGTAAATTACGCGGTACATACGCATATCAACGCCATCGCGCTCCGCCGCCGTTTTTGCAACGCCGTCGGGGCGGACGTTAAAGCCTACTATAATAGCCCCCGAGGTCTGCGCCAGCATAACGTCGGACTCGTTTATAGCGCCCACGCCGCCGTGTATAACTCGAACCTTTACCTCGTCGTTTGAGAGCTTTTCAAGACTGTCGCGAACCGCCTCAACGCTGCCCTGAACGTCTGCCTTAACAATAATATTAAGCTCCTTTAAATCGCCCTCGCTTAATTGATCAAAGAGGTTATCAAGCGTTACATGCTGTTTTGCGTTGAACAGCTCCTCCTTAGCCTTCTGCTTTCTCTGCTCAACCAGCTCACGCGCCAGTCTTTCATCGGTCACCGCATCGAAAACGTCGCCCGCGTTAGGCGTTTCGGCAAGACCGGTAATCTCAACCGGAACGGACGGACCTGCCTCTTTCAGCTCCTTGCCGTTTTCGTTCGTCATAACGCGAACTCTGCCCACGGCAGTGCCCGCTACTATTATATCGCCGCTTTTAAGCGTTCCGTTCTGAACAAGTAAGGAAGCCACGGGGCCTCTGCCCTTATCAAGCCTTGCTTCAATAACAATACCCTTTGCCTTGCGGTCGGGGTTGGCTTTAAGCTCCATAACCTCGGCAACCAGCAGAATGTTTTCAAGCAGGCTGTCAATTCCCTCGTGGGTCTTAGCCGAAACGGGCACGCATATAACGTCGCCGCCCCACTTTTCGGGAACAAGGCCGTGCTCGGTCAGCTGCTGCAAAACTCTGTCGGGGTTAGCCTCGGGCTTATCCATTTTATTTATGGCAACAATTATCTGAACATCCGCCGCCTTGGCGTGGTTTATAGCCTCAACGGTCTGGGGCATAATACCGTCGTCCGCCGCGACAACAAGCACCGCAATATCGGTAGCCATAGCGCCGCGCTTACGCATTGAAGTGAACGCCGCGTGTCCCGGAGTATCAAGGAAAGTAATATCCTGACCGTTGCAGTTTACCCTATAAGCGCCTATGTGCTGGGTAATTCCGCCCGCCTCGGTATCGGTAACGGCGGTGTTGCGTATAGCGTCAAGCAATGAGGTCTTACCGTGGTCAACGTGACCCATTACAACCACAACAGGGCTTCTCGGCTTTAAGTTCTCGGCGGTATCCTCTGTGTCGTCCATAATGCGCTCTTCAATTGTAACAACAACCTGTTTTTCAATTTTAGCGCCCATTTCGGTTACAACTATTTCGGCGGTATCGTAATCTATTACCTGATTTACCGTCGCCATCATTCCGAGCTTCAAGAGAACCTTAATAACCTCTGCCGCGGTCTTTTTAAGGGCTGCCGCCAACTCGCCCACCGAAATTTCGTCGCCCACGGTAACGGTTATCGGGGTCTTCTTTATGCGCTCCAACTGGAGTCTGCGCATCTTATCCGCCTCGGTCTCGCGTTTCGCGCCCTGCGGGCGGCGGTAATCCTGCGATTTCTGCTTTATTTTTTGCTTTCTTGAGAAGTTATCGCGCATAGTGTTTGCGGGCGCTATACGCTCGTATTTCTCGTTGTATTTATCAATATTAACGTTTGAAGTGCGGGTGTCGATATGGCGTATCTCGGCAGGGCCGCGCTTGGGCGCCTCGCCCGGCTTTTTATCCTTTTTCTGCGAAACAAATGGCTTGGGGTCTGAAACGCCGTATTTTTTCTCCTCGGGCTTCTTTTCCTCTTTTTTAGGCTTGGGCTGTTTCTTTTCTTCCGGTTTCTTTTCTGCCGGCTTTGCGGGCTGCTCCGATTTTTTATCGGCTGCAGGCTTTTCCTCAACCTTTTTCTCGGCAGGCTTTGCAGCCTCGGTCTTAACTTCCGCCTTTACCTCCGCCTTTTTCGGTTCAGGCTTTGCGGTCTCTTCCGGTTTTTCGCCGTTCTGCGCGGCGGCTGCGGCTTTAAGTTGCTCTAAAATAGCCATCTGCTCGGCAAGCTTTTTATTCTTTTCTTCTTCCCTTGCCTTTTTCGCCGCCGCTCTTGATTCCGCTCCCGTAGCAAAATAATCCGCAAAGCTTTTAACCTCGTTCTGCTTTGTAAGCGCGTCAAAAACAAGGCTTGTTTCCTTTTCGTCCAGGGCAGCGCTGCTCTTTTTGTCGGCTCCCGTTTTCTCGGCAATAATCTTTATTATATCCTTTGAAGTAAGCCCGAAATCCTTTGCAAGCTCGCTTATTTTGTATTTATTCGTCATTAGCTTTTCCTCCTTCAACGTACGCCTTTAAAAAAGCGTCGGCAAAACCGCTGTCGTTTATGGTTAAAATTCCGCATCTCCGACCGACAGCGTCCGACACGGTCAATATATCAAAGCCCTCAAGCACAATCAGCTTAACATTATGCTTTTCGCAAAAGAAACCTATTTCCTTGCGGCTTTTTTCGGATACGTCCGCGGCACTCACGGCAAGTTTGGCTTTCCTCTTTGCAAGCGACTCTTTCGCTTTATCCATACCGTAGCTTAAATTTCCCGATTTCGCCGCAAAGCCCAGTAAAGTCAAAAGTTTATTTTTCACTCTTTCCAAGCTCCGTTTCAATCGTCTCCCAAACACCGTCGGGCACGTTTTCTCCGAACGCCCTTTGCAGCGCTCCCGATTTTCTCGCCCTTTTAAGGCACTCGGGCGATTTGCATATATACGCCCCTCTGCCGTTCAGCTTTCCCGTAGCGTCCGCTTTTATTTCGCCGCTCGGCGTTTTAACTATGCGCATAAGCTCGCGTTTCGGTTTCATCTCGCGGCAGCCGGTGCACATTCGCATAGGTATCTTTCCGGTTCCCATAGCTTAAAGGCTCCTTTCAACTGCTTATTCGCCGAAAAATCCGCTTTCGGGATGAATATCTATTTTCCAGCCGGTTAATTTTGCGGCAAGCCTTACGTTCTGCCCCTTGTTGCCTATTGCAAGCGACAGCTGCGATTCGGGTACGCTTACCTTGCAAACCTTCGGGTCTTCGCTTTCAATTTCAACCGATACAACCTTTGCGGGAGAAAGCGCCTCGGCTACAAACTCGTGCGGGTCGTCGCTGTATTTAACAATATCTATCTTTTCGCCGGCTAATTCCTCAACTATCTTATTAACGCGCGCGCCCCTCGGGCCTATGCAGGCGCCCACGGCGTCAATTTCGGGGTTGGCAGACCATACCGCAAGCTTTGTTCTTGAGCCCGCCTGGCGCGATACCGATTTAATTTCAATAGTACCGTCGAATATCTCGGGAACCTCTGTCTCAAACAAACGCTTTACAAGGCAGGGGTGTGTGCGTGAAAGCATTATTCTCGCTCCGCGCTCGGTCTCCTTTACGTCCACCACATACACCTTTATGTGGTCGCCCTCTGTCAGCACCTCGTCGGGCACCTGCTCGGTTTTGGGCAATGTTGCCTCGTTTGTGCCTATAGCGAGTATTGCGTTGCCGGTTTTGGGGTCGATTCGCTGAACCACCGCCGTCACAAGCTCGCGGTTGTGGCTCTGGAACTCTGCAAGTACCTGACCCCTTTCAGCCTCTCTTACGCCCTGGCGGAAATTATTCTTTGAATTCTGTGCTACCACTCTGCCGAATTTTCTCGGGTCGAGCTTTATATCTATAAAGCCGTGCTCCAAAGAGGACGGATCGATCGCCGCCGCGTCTTCCTTTGAAATTTCGGTATAAGGGTCGGTAACCTCGTCAACAATCGTTTTGCGGGCGGTTACGTTGAAAATTTCCTTTTCGGTATCAATAACGCAGGAAACAATATCGCTCCCGCCGTAATCCTTGCGTGCTGCAACAACTATTGCCTCGGCTATTTTATCCGCAATAAATTCGCGCGGTATTCCGCGTTCCTCTTCCATAAGCTTTAATGCCTCAAAAAACTCCTTGTTATTATCGGTTTTAGCCTTTGATGTTTTTCTTGCTGCCATTTTCCGTTTTCCTCCATTATTCAAAATCACAAAGATTTGCTTTTGATATATTTTTATATTCCACAGTGAGCACGGTATTACCCGTATTCAGCGTAACGTCCTCTTCGCCCGCGTTTTCAAGCGTTCCCGTAAGCTCCTTTTTGCCGTCATACGCCTTGTATAGCTTCAAACGGATCGGCTTGCCTACCGATTCCTCATAATGCCTGCGCCTTGTCAACTCCCGCTCAATGCCCGGCGAGCATACCTCTAAATAGTACGATACGTCAATCGGGTCCGCCGCGTCTATAATCGGGTCAATAGCGTGCGAGACGTTTGTGCAGTCGTCAATGCTTATACCCTCGGGCTTATCGATAAATACCCTTAAGTACCAAGAGGCACCCTCTTTTAAAAAGCGCACGTCCCAAAGCTCTACGCCCTCTGCGGCTACCGCGTCCTTTATAAGCTCGTAGACCCTTTCAGCCGAATTTGCCATTTTTTCACTGCTCCCTACCCGCAAAACAAAAGTGAGCGGGTCGCCCCACTCACCTTTCTTTGCTTAGTAAAGCAATTATATCACGTCCGCCTTAAAAAATCAAGTTTTTTTTCAAAAAAATCGCGCTATGTATTTTTTTATATGTATGCTATAAATTTTGCGATATAACAGACGGTAAATATTATTTAAAATTTTTCAAAAAAAGTCTTTTTGTGTCGAACGTTTTGTGATAAAATAAATATAGCAATATTTATACGGAGGGCTTTTATATGGCAAGTATCAATTTTAAGCACACACCTTTCGGGGATCTTGCGCTGATAAGCATGCGCGGCTGCGAGGACATTGCTTCACAGGTAGACTATTACTTAAAGCAATGGCGCAATATTCCCGATGATGAATCCTTTGTGGTTCCGGCTAACTGCCCGCGTTTCGGCACGGGCGAGGCAAAGGCGGTTTTAAAGCACACCGCAAGAGGACTTGACGCGTACATCATCTGCGACTGCTTTAACTACAGTGTAACCTATAAAATGTACGGTCAAACCGTTCCCATGAGTCCCGATGACCACTATCAGGATTTAAAGCGCATAATAGCGGCGCTCGGCGGCAAGGCAAGAAGAATAACCGTTATAATGCCTATGCTGTATGAGGGCAGGCAGCACAGAAGAACCACCCGCGAATCTATGGACTGCGCAATGGCGCTGCAGGAGCTTGTGGCAATGGGCGTTAAGAATATAGTAACGTTCGACGCGCACGACCCCCGCGTAAATAACGCAATCCCGCTTGACGGCTTTGATAACGTTCAGGCAGCTTACCAAATGATAAAGGC
>OIYS01000591.1_pt1 | contig 23827 bp, 29 predicted proteins | sample 1588271 | NCBI WGS metagenome assembly OIYS01 (sample SAMN03283286) | human gut metagenome | biome: human-associated habitat; material: feces | host: Homo sapiens | place: Peru | collected 2012
TAAACAATTAAGAAAATTTGAAGATTTAAATATTGATCGTTTTTTACATACGAGAGCTTATTTAAAAATTCAAGATGGATGTAACAATTTTTGCTCGTATTGCATAATTCCCTATGTAAGAGGGACAATTCGTTTTAAAAACTTTACAGAGTGTTTAAAAGAAGCTTGCATTTTAGTAAATAGTGGTCATAAAGAGATTGTTTTAACAGGTATCCATACAGGCAGTTATCATGATTCTGGACATGATTTAGTAGATTTAATTCATGAATTAGAAAAAATAGATGGCTTGGAGCAAATAAGGATATCTTCGATTGAAATAACGGAATTAAATGATAAGTTTATGGAAGAGTTAAAAACAAATCCTAAGATATGCGATCATATTCATATTCCTTTACAAAGTGGATCAAACTATATACTTAAAAAGATGAATCGAAAATATGACTGCAATTATTATAGAGATAAAATAAATTTAATAAGATCAATTAGAAAAGATATTTCAATTACAACAGACGTTATAGTAGGGCACCCTTATGAAACTGAAGAGTATTTTAATGAGTCATATAATTTTTGTAAAGAAATGAATTTTAGTAAGATTCATGTGTTTCCTTATTCTAAAAGGGATGGTACTCCAGCAAGTAAAATGCCTTATCAGGTTAGTGAAGGAGAAAAAAAAGATAGAGATAAGCGTTTAATAGCATTATCTAATAATTTAGAAGAAGCATATTATAAAAAGCACTTAAATAAACGTATGAGAGTTTTAGTTGAGGAAGTTGATGGTGATACATCATATGGACATACTAGCAATTATTTAAAAGTTAAAATGCCTGCTAGGGAAAGAGGAACTTTTGTTACGGTAAAATTAGAAAAATATGATAATTTCACTTTAATAGCAAAAAAATAAGCCATATGGCTTATTTTTTAAAGCATTTCTATATCATCTTTAATTTCTTCGTTAACATTATAGTTACCAATAATAGCCTTTTTAATTTCTTCATCATCTTCACTGATATCTTCACTAATATCTATAACATTCAAAACTTCATCAAAACTTGTAAGGCCATTGATAACTTTTAAAAGACCATCTTGTAAAAGAGTTTTAACATTTTCTTCTTTGTATACTAATTCTCTTAATTCTTTTTTTCGTAAGTTTGAAGTAATAGCGTCTTTTATTTCTTGATTTATTAAAAGTACTTCTTGAATTGCCACACGGCCTTTATAACCATCTAAACATTTGCTGCATCCCACTGGAGCATAAATATGATTTACATCTAATCCTAAGACTTTCTTGAAAACATTTTTTTGGTATGGAGTAGTAGCAATTTTTTCTCTACATATTGGGCATAGTCTTTTTGTTAATCTTTGCGAGCAAATCATAGTAAGAGCTGATCCTAATAAATATCTTTCAACTTCCATATCTAATAAACGTTCAATAGTAGATAAAGAGTTATTGGTATGGATAGTTGATAATACTAAGTGTCCAGTGATAGCAGCTCTAACTGCAATACGCGCTGTCTCATCGTCACGAATTTCTCCGATCATTATTGTATCAGGGTCTTGACGTAAGATGCTTCTCAAGGTATTAGAGAATGTTAAACCAATCTCACTCATAACTTGAACTTGATTAATACCAGGGATTTTCATTTCCACGGGGTCTTCAACTGTGATAATATTACGCTTAACATCATTTAATTTTTGAAGTATACCGTAAACTGTAGTAGATTTACCAGTTCCAGTAGCACCAGCAACTAAGATAATACCATGGGGCATATGAATAGCTTTCATAATTTTATCTAAATTATCATCCGTAAAATTTAAGTTTTCAATTCCTTCTAGGCTTTTTGAATAATCTAGAATACGAATAACAATTTTTTCACCATCTACTATAGGTAATGAGGAAACACGCATATCAACGACTGATTTCTCATTTAAATGCTTGATAGCACCATCTTGAGGAAGCCTTGTTTCAGTAATATTCATACCTGAAATAATTTTAATTCTAGTTAAAAGATTTTTTTTAACGCTCTGAGGAACTTTAGCATATTCTCTTAATTCGCCATCAATTCTTATACGAACATTTAAGATATCTGGGGTTGGATCAAAGTGGATATCTGATGCCCCTTTATTGATGGCATCAAATAACATTTCGTCAACTATTTCAACAACAGGTTTGTTTTCATAATCGAATTCACGAAACACACGTATCACCTAATCCCTTATTCTTAAATAATTATACAATAGAAAAAATATTTTAACAACCTAAAAATTTTAGACTTTTAATTAATTAGCAAACATGATAAAATTAGTATGAAAATAAGGAAGTGGCTATATGACAAAGACTATTTATATTTTAATTGGTATTTTATATTACTTTGTTTCAGTAGGTATCATGGTGCTTATATTAAACTTGATTAACAAATCCAATAAAAAGAAATATGAAAATAGTCTTAGCGAGCTTGAAAGAGATAAAAACTTAATTATTAATGCTTCCATCTTGTCGGAATTAAATAAAGTTGAGTCACTGGTTAATAATGAAACATTACAAAAAGAGTATGACAATTGGAAAGAGCGCTTTAAATGTATTAAAGAAGAAGACATTCCCAAAATAACTAACCAATTAATTGATATTGAAGAAATATTTAATCGAAAAGATTACAAAGCTTTAAAAAAGAAAATTGCTGAAATAGAACTTGAAATAACGTATGTTAAAACTAAAGCTAATTTTTTATTGGATGAAATTAAAGAAATAACTTTAAGTGAAGAACGAAATAGGGAAACTATTACTAAATTAAAATCTTTATATCGCGAAATAACTGATAAATATAATGAAGAAAAAGATTCATTTATGGAAGTGGCTAAGCCTATAGAATTACAGTTTGAGAATCTTGATAAGTTGTTTGCTACATTTGAAATGGCCATGGATCAAAATGCTTATCAAGAGGTATCTAAAATAGTTAAGGCTATTGATGATATAGTGGGAAATTTAAAAGTTGTTATAGAAGAGTCCCCAACAATTCTTTTATTAGGTAAAAATATAATTCCTAAAAAAATTGAAGATGTCAAAGCTGTATGTGAAAAATTAGAAAAAGAAGGATTTAATTTAGACTATTTAAATATTGATTATAATATTAAAGAAACAAATAAAAAGATAGAGGATATTTTACAACGACTTAATATATTAGATTTAGAAGACTCTGTATTTGAGTTAAAGACCATGCTTGATTATTTTGATTCTTTATACAATGATTTTGAAAAAGAAAAATTAGCTAAGAAGATTTTTGAGGAGTATACAAGATCGATTTTACTTAAGACCACTCGTCTTGAAAAAATCAATAATGACTTATTAAAAAAGATTGATGATATAAAGTATAGTTATGATTTAACAGATGATGATGTCTTAGTAATAAGTGAAATAAAAGAAGAACTAATTCAAATAAGAAGTAATTATGATAAAACCATTAATACTTATCGAAATCACACAAACTCTTATTCACGACTTGCTAAGGAAATGGAACTTACAAATGTAAAATTGCAAAAAACTGAAGAAAAATTAAATGCAGCCTTAAAGACTTTAGGAAGTTTAAAAGAAGATGAACAAAGAGCTCGTGAACAATTTGCGGAAATAAAGGGAATACTTATAAATGCCAAAGATAAAATTCATGAATATAAGTTACCAGTGATTCCCAAAAATTATTATGTTGAACTATCCGAGGCAACTTTATCAATAAATGAAATGATAAAAGAACTTGATAAAAGACCAATTTCTATTAAGAATTTAAATACAAGGGTTGATACGGCTAGAGATTTAGTTTTAAAATTATACAACACAACTAATGAAACTATTAAAACAGCTAAAATGGCCGAAGCTGCTATTGTGTATGGCAATAGATATAGACCAGTTAATAAAGAAGTTGATTTTGGCCTTACAAAAGCTGAAAATTCATTTTTGAAGGGCAATTTTAAGTTGTCTTTAGAAAATGCTATAAACGCCATTAATATAGTAGAGCCAGGTATTCATAAAAGATTAATTGATGAATATCGAAATTAAAAATATTTAGAAACAAGGTAGACCTTTTGGTCTATTTTTTGTATAATTGAAATGGTGATTATTGTGGTTTATTTAGATTACGCGTCTACAACGCCTGTTTCATATGAAGCAATGGATGTTTATACAAAAATAGCTAAAGAATATTTTTGCTTACCTTATGGTAATAATAAATTAGAAGAGAAATCAAAAGATTATTTAAAAAGAATAAAAAAGACGATTGCTGATAATTTTAATGTTATGGATAGTGAACTAGAGTTTACTAGTGGTGCTATCGAAGCAAATAACTTGGCCTTAATTGGGACAATGCTTGCCAATCATAAGGAAGGCAATCATTTAATTGTTTCTAAATTAGAACATAAATCGGTATATAAAATATGTAATTATTTGGAAAAGCTAGGTTTTGAAATTGATTATGTAGATAATGATACAGATGGCTTAATTGACTTTGATAATCTTAGATCATTAATTAGGAAAGATACGGTTTTAGTTAGTATATGCGCCTTAAATAGTGAAACAGGGGTAAGGCAGCCTTTAAAAATGATTCGTCAAATAATAAAAAAAGAAAATCAAAGTACATTACTTCATTCTGATATGGCAAGTGCAGTTGGTAAAATTGCTATTAATTTACATGATGTTGATTTAGCGAGTATTTCTTCCCATAAAATATTTGGACCAAAAGGAATAGGCCTTTTATATCGTAGTGAAAAAGTAAAAATTACACCTTTAATGGTAGGAGATGATAAGGCTTTATCACCTTGCACAAATTCAGTTGCCCAAATTGCTGCTTTTTCAGTTGCACTATCCCAAGCGATTAATGATTTAGAAAAAAAAGAGCATTTTGTATCACGTTTAAATGACAAGATAACTAATGAATTAAAAGATTTAGATAATGTTACATTTAATAAAACTAATTACTGTGTACCTTATATTTTAAGTATGACTCTTAAAAAAATGGATGCATCATTATTTTTAAAACGTCTTAATGAAAAAGATATTATTATAAATGCTACACATGGAGAAATAAATCCTAGTATTTTAGCTGTTTTCAAAGATAAAGAACGTGCAAAAGATGTTCTAAGAATAAGTTTATCATATAAAACAACTACGGAAGAAGTGAATAAATTTATAAAAGAATTCAAAAGTATTTATAAAGATATATCACTAGGGGGAGAATGATGGAAAAAATAATAATTATAAAATATGGCGAACTTACGACTAAAAAAGATAATATTAATTATTTTATAAAAGTCTTAAAAGACAATATCAAAAAGGCGTTAATTAATGTTGAAAGCGAAATAACTTATGATAAAGGACGTATGTTTATTAAAACAAGTTCATATGAAGAGGTATTAGAAAAGCTAAAAAAAGTCTTTGGAATTCATGAGATTATCATAGGCTACGAATTAGAAAATACTAGTTATCAAAATATTAAAGATAATATAATAAGTTTAGTTAAAGAAAAAAATTTTGATACTTTCAAAGTTGTTTGTAAAAGATCAGATAAAACATATCCTTTAAATAGTATGGAATTAAGTCGTAAACTTGGTGGTGAATTACTTAAATGTATGCATAATATAAAAGTTGATGTACATAATCCTGAGCTTACTATAAATGTGGAAGTTCGCAATAAATGTGCATTAATTTATTTTGAGAAGCATAGAGGATTAGGTGGATATCCGGTTGGAACATTAGGCAAAGGTATGCTTATGTTAAGTGGGGGGATAGATTCTCCAGTTGCTGGATATTTAGCGATAAAAAGAGGCGTAAAATTAGAGGCTGTATATTTTGAAAGCCCACCTCATACTAGTATTGAGGCTAAAAACAAAGTTTTTTCTCTTGCTAAAAAACTGGCTATTTATAATCAAGATATAAATGTTCATGTTATTAATTTTACCGAGATCCAAGAAGCAATTTATAAAAATATACCCAAAGAATATTTAATTACTATTATGAGACGTATGATGTATCGTATAACAGAAAAATTGGCCAAAAAGAAAAAAGCCAAAGTAATAGTTAATGGTGAATCAATAGGTCAAGTTGCTAGCCAGACTTTAACTAGTATGTCTGTCATTAATGAAGTTATTAAAATGCCAGTAATTCGTCCAGTAGCTTGCTTTGATAAATTAGAAATTATAGATATTGCTAAAAAGATAGATACTTATGAAACTAGTATTCTTCCTTTTGAAGATTGTTGTACAATATTTGTTCCAGAGCATCCAGTAATTAATCCTGAATCAGAAAAAGCCTTAATATATGAAAACTTAATTCCTTATGAAGAATTAATAAATAAGGCTATTAGAAATGAAGAAGTTGTAAAAATTACTGATCAAGAAAAAAAGGAATACCAAGATCTTTTGTAAGAATAAAATTACTAAAATTACTCATCATATTAATGGTGAGTAATTTGAAAAATTATCTGAAGAGATTTTGTGATAAAGAAGACATTGAAAAAGACTTTAAAACAGTGCTAGTTAATGATTATGGCTTTAGTTTTGAGGCTTTCCGTAAACCTAATGATATAGGTGTATATCAATTAAGAAGCACTTGTAATTTTAAAAAAAGTAAGAATATACCTGCAAAAATGCAAAAAAGATAAGAAAATATGGAAATGTTTTCTTTTTTTTTGTATAATTTTAAAGAAGGAGTGAATATATGAAAATATTATCAGTAAATGCGGGTAGTTCTTCACTTAAGTTTCAAGTGTATGAAATGCCAGAGCGCAAAGTTTTAATCAGCGGCTACATAGAGAAAATCGGAATGGATGATTGCTTTTGGAACATAAAAAAAGATGGTGAGAAAATTAAAAGTTCTAGACCTTTAAAGAATCATACTGAAGCTGTTGAAGTTTTAATCGAAGAACTTTATAAAAATAAAATTGTTGAAAGTTTAGATGAAATCAAGGGAGTTGGACACAGAGTTTTACATGGAGGAGACAAGTATAGTGATTCTGTAGTTATTACAGACGAGGTTATTAAGGACATCGAAGACTTAACAAAACTAGGACCACTGCATCATCCTGGAAACTTAGCAGGTATTAGAGCAATGAAGAAGGCTTTACCAAACGTTACAAATGTTGCTATTTTTGATACGGCTTTTCATCAAACAATGCCAAAGGAAAACTATATTTATCCAGTGCCATATGAGTGGTATACAAAATATGGTGTGAGAAAATATGGCTTTCATGGTACAAGTCACAAATATATTACAGGTGAAATGAAAAAACGTTTAAATAAAGAAGATGTTAATTTAATAATTTGCCATGTTGGTAGTGGAGCAAGTATTGCTTGTATAAAAAATGGAAAATGTTATGATACAACTATGGGTATAACACCATTAGATGGACTTATGATGGGAACTCGTTCAGGAGCTATTGATCCATCAATTATTGAATATGTTATGCATGAAAGTGGTATGTCCATTGAAGAAGTTACAAATGCTTTAAATAAGAAAAGCGGCTTTTTGGGAATATGTGGTTCAGCTGATTGCCGTGATGTCGAAGAAAAAATGGAAAATGGCGATGAATTAGCTAAATTAGCTTATACAATGTATGCTAATCGTATTGCTAAATATATAGCTGATTATTATGTTGCACTTGAAGGTAATGTTGATGCGATTGTATTTACTGCAGGAGTTTTAGAAAATGGTTCATTGATGCGTAGTGAGATTTTAAAACGCCTTAAATGTTTAGGAATCACAGAGAATGAGGAAGAAAATGAAAAAATAGCAAGTTTCAAAAGTGTTCATGAAGGCATTATTAGTGGTGATGATTCTAAAGTTAAAGTAATTGTTCTTCCAACTGATGAAGAAGTAATGATTGCCTTAGATACATATGAATTAGTTATTTAAGAAGGACGTGAGCTTTATAAAAAAGCCTATAATTAATAAAATATATAAAAAAATAAAAGAATATGATGAAATCGTCATAGCTAGACATATAGGCCCAGATCCAGATGCCATAGCAAGTCAAATGGCTTTAAAGGAGAGTATATTACTTACTTTTCCTAAAAAGAAAGTTTATGCGGTTGGGGTAGGAGTTGCAAAGTTTAAAAATTATGGAACACTAGATAAAGTAGATTATGATACTTTAAATAAGCCTTTATTAATAGCTTTAGATGTGCCTAATTTTCGTCGAGTAGATGGAATTGAAGGGCTTAAATATGATGATGTTTTAAAGATTGATCATCATCCTAAAGAAGATATAACTGGTAAAGTATGTTGGTGCGATACTCTTGCTAGTAGTACTTGCCAACTAGTAACAGAATTAATATTAAATTCTAAGTTAAAGTTAAATAATAAGATAGCTAGTAATTTATTTTTAGGAATTATTTCAGATAGTGATCGATTCGTTCTTAAAAACACCACACTTGAGACATTTAAAATAACTTATGATTTATTAAAAACAAGTAAAATTCCATTTACTAGTTTATACGATGAATTATATTTAAGACCAATTAGTGAATTAAAGTTTTACACATATTTAGTAAATAATATAAATATAACGGAAAATGGTTTTGGATACATTGTAATTCCTTTGGATATATTTAAAGAGTATGATGTAGATATTGCTACAGCTTCAAATATAATTAACAAGTTTAATTTTATAAAAGAACTTTACGCTTGGATATTTATAACATATGAAGAAAAAACAGGTTATTATAAGGTGAATTTGAGGAGTAGAGGACCAGTCATTAATGAGATAGCAGCTAAATATCATGGTGGCGGTCACATGTTTGCAAGTGGAGCTAAATTGCACTCGAAAGATGAAATACCACTTATTGTAAATGACTTAGATGAAGCATGTAAAAGTTTTAAAGAAAGCCTTTAAGACTTTTTTCTTTTTTGCTTGACCAAACATTTGTTTATGTATATAATTTTTATAGGAGCGTATAAATGAAAATAAAAAAATTTAAAAAAGAAAAAAATAGTATGTATCAAGTGACTTTTCTTGATGATACATCTATAAAATTACATGAAGATATAATTTTAAAAAGTGAATTGCTTTTAAAAAAAGAAATAGATGAAAAGGCCTTAAAAAACTTATTATCTGATAATGAAAAATATGAATTATATACTAAGTGTTTAAAATATTTAGGCGTAAAAATGCGTTCAGAAAGCGAAATCAGAAAAAAGTATAAAGATTATAGTGAAGAGTCAATAAGTTATGCAATAAATCGTTTAAAAGCTGAAAATTATTTAAATGATATTGCGTACATAAAAGCATATATTAATGATTCAATTAATTTAAAACTGGTTGGTAAAAATTACATAACTGATAATTTAACCAAACTTGGTTATAAAAGTGAAATATTTATGCCGATTTTAAATGAAATTCCTCTAAATGTATGGGATGAAAAAATAAAAAAATTGGTTGGTAAAATGATAAAGTCTAATCATAATAAAAGTAGTGCGGAATTGGCAATTAAAATAACTAATAATTTATTAAGTAAAGGATTTTCTAAAAGTGAAATTTTGAGTGTTTTAGATAAAACTGAATTTAAGAGTGACAAAGAAATTTTAGAAAGAGAATATAAAAAAGCAAAAAGATCATTAGAGCGAAAATATAGTGGTGATGAGTTATATCAAAAATTATATTTGAAACTAATAAAAAAAGGATTTAATAAAAGTGATATTGATAAAATAAAAGAAGAAAATTAATTTTAATTTTCTTCTTTTGTATCTTGATTAGTTAAAGTACTTTGTACATAATTTGCATATTGGCTTTTAACACTGCTATCAGTGATTGTTACTTCATTTTTCTTACGATAGTGTTGTAATGCTTGGCCAGAAATAGTTGAATCACTAGATATTTTTTCTTCTGCTAAAGTTGTTTTTATTGAGTCTTTAACATCACTTAATTTTGCTTTTTCTTTTTGGTCTACACGATAAATTACATGATATCCAAGTTCTGTAGTTATAATTTTAGTTGAAACTTCACCATTTTTAAGTTTTAATGCTGCATCAACTAATTCATCATAAGAAGAACTTAATTTACCATAATTGATATATCCAAGATCTCCGCCTTTTTCTTTTGTATCGTCATCTTGTGAATATTTTTTTGCTAATTCTTCAAATTTTGCTTTTTTATCTTTAGCTTCTTTTAAAGTATTAATAATATCATTAACGGTTTTTTTAGCTTTTTCTTCAGCTTTTTTCTTCTCATCGTCAGTAGCATTATCTTTAACTTCTGGAATAATTAGTATATGTTTTATTGAAACATCACCATAAGTTTTGTCTTTATAATATTTCTCGATATCCTTATCACTTATCAAAGTTTTTGCATATTCTTTTGTTGCTATAGATTCAAGATTTGATATATAGTATGTTTCTTTAAATTCATCTATATCTTTATATCCATATTGTTGTAATATTTTTAAAAGAGCTTCATCGCCACCATATTGTTGACTAAATGCATTAACAGTAGTCTCTGCTTGTTTTTTAGCATTATCAATTTCTTTTGGAAATTCTTTTTCTAGGATGTATTTATCAATCATTGGAACAATTGTGTTAAGAGCATATTTCTCTTTTAACTTATTATACACTTCATCAACGCTTATTTTAGTACCATCTTTAAAGGTTACTAATGCCTGTTCACCATTTTTTGTAGTGGGGATTTTACCACATGCAGTTGTAAGTAGACCAATACTTAACAATAATAAAAATTTCTTTTTCATATATTCCTCCAATAACATATATTATATCAATCCCTTTAAGCAAATTCAAGAAATAACACTCACATAAAATCAAAATAACCATAAAATACTATGAAAAGACATTTAAAAGGAGGAGTGTAATATGAATAATTGTGGATGCAATCAAGGAGCTTCTATGGGAGCTGCTATAATCTTAGTTCTATTTATTTTACTTATAATCATATTAGGAGCTGTTATTTAATCAATTTAAAAGTTTAGGGGGTGTCTCATGGGAAATTGTAAAAAAATGGACGGATGTGGCTGTGGTAAAAATACTTTTAACAACGCATTCATTATCTTAATTTTATATATATTATTGGCCATTATAATTGGCGGAATACTTTTCTATTAATAAAGAGCGAAAGCTCTTTTTTGCTTAAAGTATTGTTAATTTAAATATTTAATGATAAAATTATATTATTAATAGAGGTGAATTATATGAGTGATAAGACTTCCATGTTTAATGTTGTCAAACTTAAAGAAGAAATGGTTAAAAGTGTTTTAAAAGATGTTTACTTTGCCTTAAAAGAAAGAGGCTATGATCCAATAAATCAAATAACAGGATATATTATAAGTGGTGATCCTGGATATATTTCTAGTTTCAAAAATGCTAGGCTTAAAATGTTAGAAATTGATAGAAGTGAGATAGTAAAGGCTTTACTTGAAGGATTTTTAGAAAAATGCGATATTTAGGATTGGATTTAGGCACTAAAACTTTAGGTGTTGCGATAAGTGATAAAACAAACATACTAGCAACGCCACTTACAACTTTACGCTTTGAAAATGAAAATTATGAGTGCTTAATAGATCCATTAAAAAAAATAATTGTAGATAATAAAATTACAGAAATTGCCTTAGGATTACCTAAAAATATGGATAGTTCTCTAGGATTCGCCGCTAAAAGAAGCATGGACTTTGCGGATATGCTAAAAAAAGAAATTGATATACCGATTATATTAATTGATGAGAGATTATCTTCTGTTGAGGCAAATAATATTTTGCAAAATCAAGGATTAGATAATAGAAAAAGAAAGAAAATAGTAGATGAGGTAGCAGCAATGATTATTCTGGAAAACTTCATGAAAATGAGAGGATAATTATGGATTCAAAAATTGATAATAATAAATTAATATTAAAAAATGATTTAGGAAAAACTGTAACTTATGATATAATTGCCACGGTTTCAAGTGCAGAGAATCATAAAGATTATATTGTGTTTACAGATAATTCTTTGGATCAAGATGGTTGTATTATTACATATGCAAGCATTTATGATCGTACTGGAGAAGATAAAAAGCTTTATCCCATTGAAACAGAGGAAGAATGGGACTTTATAGAAAAATTACTATCTAGCATGGATGAAGAAAAAAATTAGAGGTACATATGCAGAAGAATAAAAAGAAAAGTAATAAAAGAGGAATCATTATATTTTTAAGCATTTTAGTAGTAATTTTAGCAATATTTTTGCTTTTTATATTTGTTGGATTAAAACCTGCAAGTAAAAAAAGTGAAGAAGTTACATTTATTGTTAAGCCAGGAGAATCAAAAATAACCGTAATAAACAATTTAAAGAATGCTAATTTATTAAAAAATAAATATGCGGTATATTTTTATGTATTTTTTAAAAATGATTTAAATTTACAAGCCGGTACATATAAGTTAAATCGCAATATGAAAGCAAAAGATATTATTAATGAAATAGCTGGTGGTAAAATTGTTGATTTGAGAAAATCTGTAAGTATTACATTTGTAGAAGGAAAACGTCTAAAACAATATGCAACCTTACTTAGTAAAAAACTAAATATAAGCGAAGAAGATTTTTTAAATAAACTAAAAGATAAAGAGTTTTTAGAAAGTCTTATTGAAAAATATTGGTTTATAACTGATGATATATTAAATAAAGATTTATATTTTAGTTTAGAAGGTTATTTGTTTCCTTCAACATATCAGTTTTTTACCGATGCAACTGCTGAAACAGTTATTTATAGAATGCTTGATCAAATGGAATTAGTTTTAAATCCATATAAAGAACAAATTACCAGTAAAAACATGAAAGTTCATGATGTACTAGCAATGGCATCAATAATTGAAAAGGAAGCTTTATCAGCTGAGGATAGAAAGATGGTTAGTCAAGTTATTTATAAGAGGTTAAATGCAAAAATGGCCCTTGGAATGGATGTTACTACATATTATGCGGTACAAAAGGATTTAACTGATTATTTAACAAAAGTTGACTTGGATTCAAATAACCCTTATAATACTAGGAATGTGTCACATATTGGATTACCAGTTGGGCCTATATGTAGTCCATCAAAAGAATCAATTGATGCAGTGTTTAATCCATCTGACACAGATTATTTATATTTTTATGCGGATATAACAACTGGAAAAGTATATTTTGCTAAAACATATGAGGAATTTATTAATTTTAAAAAAGAGTTAGGCGGTAAATAATGAAAGAATTAATATATGAAATGGAAGAATATGCTAATGAGCATAATGTTCCGATAATTGAAAAAAAATCAATTGCTTTTATAATGAAATATATTAAAACTCATGATATTAAAAATATTTTAGAAATTGGTAGTGCAATTGGTTATTCAGCAATTTTAATGGCTAGTAGTAAAGAAAACGTAACTGTTACTACTATTGAGCGCGATGAAGCTAGATATATGGAATGCTTAAAGAATGTTAAAAAGTGCAAGCTAGATAAGATAATTAATGTAGTATTTCAAGATGCCTTGGAAGTGAATATGGGAGATCAAAAATATGATTTAATATTCATTGATGCTGCTAAAGGGCAATATACTAAGTTTTTTGAAAAGTTTAAATATTTTTTAAATGATGGTGGAGTGATAATCACTGATAATTTAAAGTTCCATGGTCATGTTGGAAACTCTGCTAATATTGAGAGCAAAAATCTAAAATCATTAGTTGAAAAAATTGAAAGTTACATTACGTTCTTAAAAGAAAATGATGAATTTGATACCGAATTTTATGACATTGGTGACGGTTTATCAGTAAGTGTCAAGAAAAATGAAAAATAATATTGTAATTGTAACAAGTAATGATACATTAAAACTCGCTAAGGAAGCTAATATTATGGCTTTCCTTTTTCCACTTAAAGAATATAGTGTAGGTTTCAAAAAAACTTTTAGAATAGACGAAATACATATAAATAATAGTTATCTTTATATTAATGCGACTTTAACAAATGATGATATTTCATCGTTAAAACACTTATTAAATAATTTAAATGATAATATAAAAGGCATTTTCTTTGAGGATCTTGGCCTTTTAGAAGTATTAAAAGATACAAAATTAGAAAAAATATTGATGAATTATCATGTCTCAACTAATTATAAAAGTATTAATTACTTTTTAGATTATTTTGATGATGTAGTCTTATCGACGGATATTACTAAAAAAGAAATGGAAGAAATATTAAAAAAGTCAAAGAAAAAGCTATCAATATATGAATTTGGAAAATTACCTTTAATGTATTCGAGAAGACTTTTGCTAACCAATTTTGCTAATTATTATAATCTACCTATAAATACTGAAAAAACAATTTATGAAAAAATAAATAATGAATCTTTTAGTGTTTTGGAAAACGAACTAGGAACTATCATTTATTCAAAAAAATTCTACTTTAATGATCTTTATAATGAAAAAATAAACTTTTATATAATAAATCCTTTAGGTTTATCAGAAGAAGAGGAAAAAGTATTATTTACTAATCTTAAAAATGATAAAAATATTTTAACCGACATAAATATACCTTTGTTTAATAGATTTTTGAATGAAGAAACGATATACAAATTGCCTGCAAAGGATGTGATATAGTGAAACCTGAGTTACTTGCTCCAGCTGGAGATTTTGAAAGATTAAGAATTGCACTTTTATATGGGGCCGATGCTGTTTACTTTGGTGGGCAAGAATTTAGTTTACGTGCGAATGCTCAAAACTTTTCTTTAGCTGATATAAAAAGGGCTACAAACTATGCTCATCAACTCGGAAAAAAGGTCTATGTTGCAGTTAATATTATTCTTCATAATAGCAATCTAAAAGGCTTAAAAGAATATTTAAAAAAATTAGATGAGATTCGTGTTGATGCTGTAATTGCTTCTGATATAACAGTTATAAAACTAATAAATGAATTAAATTTAAATATGGAAATTCATGTTTCAACGCAAACAAGCAATTACAATTATGCTTCGGCATTATTTTATAAGAATTTAAATGTAAAAAGAATAGTACTGGCAAGGGAAACCAGCAAAGAAGATATAAAGGAAATAAAAAAGAGGACTAACCTAGATTTAGAGTGCTTTGTACATGGCGCAATGTGTACAAGTTTTAGTGGTAAATGCGTTTTATCAAATTATTTAACAAATAGAGATTCAAATAGGGGTGGATGTGCTCAAATTTGTCGCTGGACATTTAAAGATGATTGCAGTGATATTCCTTTTACTATAATGTCAAAAGATTTGAATATGATTGAAAATATAAAAGAAATGATTGATGTTGGCGTAAACTCGTTTAAAGTCGAGGGTCGTATGCGTTCCATTTATTATATAGCAACCGTCATTTTATGTTATCGTCATATAATTGATAAATTTTTAGAAAATAGTTTAACTAAAAGTGATGAAATTTATTATTTAAGCATATTAAATAGATGTGCAAATAGAGATTCAATGCCTCAATTTTTTCTTGGGGTGCCTGATCAAAATGGCCAATATTTTCAAGATCGCAACGAAGTCTCTAACCAAGATTTTTTAGGCTTAGTACTTGATTATGATGATGAGAAACAATTAATTAAACTAGAAAGCCGTAACTATTTTAAAGTTAATGATGATGTTACTATATTTGGACCTAATACAGGAAACATTTCCCTAAAAATACATAAAATATATAACGAACAATTTGAAGAAATATTGCTATCGAATCATCCTAAAAATGTAGTTTATATACCATGTTCTACTCCTGTAAATAAGGATGACATGATGCGTATAAAAGTATTTGACAAAAAAGATTTTCTATAGTATTATGTTGCAGATTAATACATGAGGTGATATTATGAAAAAAGAAGAAACATTTATTTTAACGCCAGAAGGCTATTTAGAATTAGAAGAAGAATTAAACAATTTAAAAACAGTAAAAAGACCTGAGATTATTAAAGCATTGAAAGAAGCTAGAGCTCTTGGAGACTTATCAGAAAATGCCGATTATGATGCAGCCAGAAATGATCAAGCTCAAATCGAAGCTAAAATTAAAGAGCTAGAATATAAGCTTGAACACAGTGAAATTGCTGATAAGAATAATTCTAATGGAAAAATATCAATTGGATCTACGGTATTAGTAAAATATGATGATGGCGAAGAAGATGAATATGTCATCGTTGGTTCAGTTGAAGCAGATCCATTTAATAATAAGGTTTCAGATGCTTCACCAATTGGTAAAGCCATCATTGGGCACAAAGCTAATGAAAAAGTAGACGTTGAAAGTCCAAACGGTTCTTACCAAGTAGAAATTTTAAAAGTTAGTTAGTAATATATAGAGCTGCAAAATTGCAGCTTTTTTCATTAGTTGACTTTACATTAAATGTATGCTAGAGTAACTTACTATGTAAGGAAGTGCTAAAATGGTTATAAGTCGTAAGCAAAAAGAAATTTTAAGTAAAGCTGAAGCGTTTTTCAAAGCAGGAGCAAAAATAAATGATATTAATAAGCTACTAGATGATAATAATGAAACCACTGAATTCGAAATGTTTGTAGTATGGGACAAAATTGCTCAGTATTTAAGTGGTAAACCATTTGACAATATGTTTATATATTTTAGACATCTTGATAATTTGTTAAAATTTGGCTTTTCACTTGATGAGCTAGCAGTAATTTTGGGCTATGTTTTAAGAGGTACTGCTGATTTTCTTAATAGAATCGTTAATAGTGAAAAAAGTCACAAATTTGTATTATTATTTTTGGAAACATATCCTGATCCAGATGTTTCCGTAGAAACTATTAAAAAATCCTTCTCAGAAATGGAAAAAATAATAAGTAAATTTGTTGATAGTAATGGTAAGTTTTTGCCACTTAAATATGACAATCAAAATTTAGAACTTTTAGAAAAGATTGATTTGAATATGACTGATACTGATAGACATTTAATATTAATGGCATGTGATGAAGTATATGAAAAAAGACAAATTGAGAAAAAAAACGAAAGCGTTGACACAAGCGTTGACACAAAAAATAAAGCAGAAACGAAATCATTAAATCAAAAGAACCCAATAGATTATAAAACTGCAAAATCAAATTGGTACAAATTATCTTTATATGTTAATGAAAAACTAGAAATAAGAAAGAATTTATCTTTTGATGAAAAACAAGAGCTATTAAATTTACTTGAAAAATTGGGATTTAGTAAAGATAAAATTGACTATATAAAAAGACAACTTGATGATTTAAATAAGCAACGTGAGGAAGAAATATTATCTGAAAAAATAGCAGAGATTTTTTATAGCACCCTATCCGAAAGTCAAATTGGTCTATATAACATGGCAAGAAATGCTTTATTAAATGATAGTGTTTATCTAAAAGCAACCCAAGAATTAATAAAGGAGCAATTAAATGATATTGATTCTATAATTAAATCCATGGTAACTGATGATGCAAATTACGAAGATTATAAAGAATTAATAGATCTATCGTTTATGGAATTAAATGATATTATAAATAATTATGAATTAATGAAAGAAGCTTCTTTAAAATTAACAAGAAAAAAAGAACAAGATTAATTATAGTTAAGCTATAATTTTTCTTTTTATTATGATAAAATTATGATGGTGAAGTTATGAAGGCAATAATAAATGATACCCCAATTGATGTCGTAATTATAAGAAAAAGTAATAAAAATATTTATATGAGAGTCAAGGATGATTTGAAACTTTATATTACTTGTCCATATTTAATAACTCGCAAAGAGCTTGAGGATTTAATTGAAAAAAATACTTTTCAAATATACGAAATGTATGAAAAACAAATAAAACACAGTCAAAAAAGTGAATTTTTTAATTATCTAGGAAAATCTTATACTGTTGTAATTGATTACACAAGGGACGAAGTTGGATTTCAAGATGATTTTGTTTATGCCAAAAATAAAGAACAGCTTAATCTCTTTTATTCTCTTAAATGTGAGGAAATCTTTAATGAAGAAATAGATAAATGTAAACAATGTTTTCGGAATCTTCCTTCTTTTACTTTAAAAATCCGTAAAATGAAAACAAGATGGGGTGTTTGCAATAGAAGAAGTAAAACCATAACATTAAATAGCCTCCTTTTGGAACATCCAATTGATGCTATCGATTATGTTATCATTCACGAGATGTGTCATTTTTTTGAAGGTAATCATGGCCGAAAGTTTTGGGAATTAGTAAGTTTAGCATGCCCAAGATACAAAGAGCTTAGAAAATCATTAAAGGAGTAATAATGAAAATAACAAGTTTAACAAATCAAAAAGTAAAATATTATGTTAGATTGAAAGACAAAAAGTTTCGCGATGTGGAAAATATGTTTTTGGTTGAGGGTGATCATTTAGTTAATGAAGCTATAAATAAAGGCTATGCAAGAGAGATTATTTCTTTAAATGAATTTGATTCAAATCTCCCAGTTGTCTTAGTAACAGAAGAAATAATGAAAAAAATAAGCTCTCAAAAGAGCATATCTCCTATTTGTGCTGTATGTCGAAAAATCCCAACAAATAAAATAGGTGAGACAGTAATTGCTTTGGATGATATACAAGACCCTGGTAATTTAGGAACTATCATTAGAAGTAGTGTTGCTTTTGACATAGATACAATTTTACTTGGTGATAAAAGTGTTGATTTATATAATGAAAAAGTAATTCGCTCATCCGAGGGTATGATATTCAAAAAAAATGTTTTGAGATGCAATTTACATGATAAGCTTTTAGAACTTAAGAAAAGCGGCTACGAAATAATTGGCACTGACTTAAAAAATGGAACAAACGTAAAAGCATTTAACTTTCCTAAAAAAGTGGTAATCGTTATGGGAAATGAAGGAAATGGTTTGAGCGATTTAGTAAATGAAGTTTGTGATAACTACATATATATAGATATGAATAATGAATGTGAAAGCTTAAATGTTGCGGTAGCGTCTTCAATAATACTTTATGAAATGAGGAAATAACCATGTATTTATGTATAGGAAAGTATGTTAGTACTCATGGTATTAAAGGTGAGATTAGAATTTCTTTAAATGATTTTCTTTTATTAGATAAAAAAAAGATGACCATTTTAAGCCGCGAAGATGTAGTAAATATATTATTCAAAAAAAATGATATTATTTTTATAGGAGAGAAAAAAGAGCCATTTATAATTACTGGTTATCGTCACCATAAATCATATGAAATGCTCACATTTGAGGGCATAAATAATATAAATCAAATTCTATTTTTAAAGAAAGAAAAGTGCTATGTATCTAATAATATTATAGATGACTTATTTATTTCACTCGAAAGTTTAAAGGGATTTAAAGTGCTTTTTAATAGTAAATCCGTCGGGATTATTATTGACTATCAAAATAATAATGGTAATATATTATTAGAAGTTGAAGGAAGTAAGAAGTTTTACATTCCTATAAATCCTTATTTTATCAAAGAAATTGATGAAATTGATAAAAGTATTAAGGCTATTAATATAGAAGGGCTGATGTTATGAGAATAGATATTTTAACTTTATTTCCTGAAATGTTCAAAGGCCTTATAAATACTTCAATTATTAAAAGAGCAATAAAAAATGAAAAAGTAACAATTAATTTAGTTGATTTTCGCAAATATACGCCTTTAAAAAACGGGCAAGTTGATGACACTCCTTATGGGGGTGGCGCTGGAATGGTACTAAGATGTGAACCAATATTTAATGCTATAGATGATTTAAAAGATGAAGATGCCAAAATAATTTTACTTACACCAGATGGTAAAACCTATGATGAAAAAAAAGCATATGAGTTTTCAAAAATGAAACACATAATTTTAATATGTGGTCATTATGAAGGGTTTGATGAGAGAATTCGTACATTAGTCGATTACGAAATAAGCATAGGGGATTATATACTAACTGGCGGAGAAATACCAGCTATGGCAATTTGCGATAGTGTCGTTAGACTTTTAGATGGCGTAATAAAAAAAGAGAGTTTAGCAAGCGAAAGTTTTAATGATGATTTGCTTGACTATCCAGTTTATACTAAACCATACGAATATCGTGGTATGAAAGTGCCGGATGTTCTTGTAAATGGCGATCACCAAAAAATAGATGAGTGGAGACAAGAAAAAAAGATAAGTATTACTAAAGAAAAAAGACCTGATTTGTTAAAGTAAGTGGGGGGGAGAATGTGGCGAATTATTCAATAAAAAAAGATAATAACAACGAAGAAATAGTTTATATGAGTGGCAATATTAAAGGCTATGATTTTAGTCCCAAAAATAGCAATAAATTAAAAATTGATCAAATAATGATAATTAATAAAAATGCTACAGATAAAATATTAACTGTTAAATTTAAGCAAAGATATAAAAAACTATTAATGGTTGTTTTAAGTATTTTAAATGACTCTGATTCCACCGAAGGCGATATAATGATTGCTCTAGATGAGATTGCCAAGATGGAAGATATTTTACTTAACAAATATAAAACCTTTTTAAAGAAAGAAAAGGAAAGAGTATTTTTAGAGCAATTAGAAGGATTAAGAAAGAGTTTACAAAGCCGCTTGCAAGAAATAAGAAATTATGAATATTATTTAAACAATGAACTAAATAATTATCATGGTAGGTAACTTAGTGCTTGCATTTTAAATTGATATTTGCTATAATTAGCATGTTTTAATCCGCTGATGAGAATTTATGATGTCATGATTAAAATTAATAATTAGAAAGGATGTACGTATGACAAATTTAGTTGACAAAATTAACAAAAAACACATTAAAAAAGACATTCCTGAATTCAGAGTTGGAGATACTGTTAGAGTAGACGTATGGGTTAAGGAAGGTAAAAAAGAAAGAATCCAAGCCTTTGAAGGCTTAGTAATCGCTAAACAAGGCGGAGGCGTTTCAGAAACATTTACAGTACGTAAAAAAAGTGGCGGAGTTGGAGTTATAAGAATTTTTCCAGTTAATGCACCAACAATTGACAAGATTACTGTTACTAAAAAAGGCTTAGTAAGAAGAGCCAAACTTAACTTTATTAAAAATATGGTTAAAGAATACAAAGTTAAAGAAAGAAATTAAGGTGCAAATCTTAATTTTTTTATATAGTAAAGAGGGAAAAAATGAAAGAAAAAGCGAAGGAATTAATTCCATATATAATTATTGTAATTGTTGTTTTATTATTTAGAAGCTTTATTGCTACTCCAGTTAGAGTAAATGGTACAAGTATGTATGATACTTTAAAAGGTAATGAACTTTTAATCTTAAATAAGTTAGGTAAAGTTGATAGATATAAGATTGTTGTGGTTGATTATAACGGTGAAAAGTTAATTAAAAGAGTAATAGGTCTTCCTAATGAGACTATTGAAGCTGAAAATAATAGTATTTACATTAATGGTAAAAAAATAAAAGATGAGTATGGGTATGGGAAAACTTTTGATTTTGCCAAAGTGACTTTAGAAGAAGATGAATATTTTTTAATGGGTGATAATCGAGAAATCTCTAAAGATAGTAGAATTATAGGGCCAATTAATATAAAAGATATTAAAGGAACGACTAATTTTATTCTTTTCCCATTTAATAAAATTGGAAAGATAGACAAAAAATAGGCTAGTGTTATGGTAATCATTGCAATTTTATTATCAGGATTACGATTTACAAATTAATATTTTATTTCATACTTAGCCAAATAATATAGGCTTGTCTTTGACTATTCGCTTATATTGTGTTAATATAAGCCAATATGGATGGTGGCTTTATGAGTTATTTAAATATTGATGTGGTGAGTCCTGAAAATGATATGCCAGATAGTGTTTCGACAACACTTAATGAAAATTTACAACTAGAGGTACTAGTTGTAGTTTCAAGCTATAGTTATGAAAGCGTTTTAAAATTAGAGGATAAATTAAATGCTGAAATAGCATTTCAAGAATCATATTTTAGAAATGTTCCTGATGGCATCGCCGATATATGTAAAACGGTGTATGAGGAAAGTCTCAATAAAGCCAAAGAAATATTGGAAAATCCAGATTTTATAACTTTTAGTTTACCTTTAATTGATCTAGAAAAGTACATTAAAGAGAATCCATTTTTATTAAGTAAAAAAATCATTATTGAAGAGTACCCAGGATTTTCTTTAAAAGATGTAAAAAAGATAAAGCAAATATTTAATAATTCTACTGATAATGTTTATTTTAAGTTAAACGGAAATACTAATATAATAAATTATAATGACTGTAAAACAACATATGAAGCCATTGATAAACCTATCAGCATAATAAAATCTCTTGATTTGTCTTTGTTTGAGCAAGTAATGTTCGTATATGACATTGTTAGAAATCGTTTTTACAAAGAAGAAAAGAAAAATGAAGATAGTAGTTTGTCACGAGATATTACAAACGTTATTTTAACGGATAATATTGTCTGTTTAGGTTATTGTCGTATAATGAAATACATATTTGATGGCCTAGGCATACCTAATGATATTGCTTATTTTTCACCAATTTCTGGAACAAGCGGACATGCTAGAAGTGTAGTGTATATAAGAGATGATAAGTATAAAATTAATGGTGTATATTATTTTGATCCAACTTGGGATTGCAAAGCCAAACAAGGAGATAATGTTTATAGGTATCGTTACAAATATTTTGCAATGACTAAAAATGAGATGAATGATGTAGATTCTGGAATAAGATATGAAAAATATTTTGAGGATTTTTCTAGTAATTTTATGAATGATACATTAGAGTCTTTGAAAAAAGGAATTAATAATGTTCCGGCTGAGTACCTTCATAGTATTAATTATATGTCTGAGTTAATATATGGAGAAACATTGATTAATTCCGTACATTTAATTAAAGAATTAAATGATTTTTCCAATATAAACATAAAAAAATTAACAAATAAATTTATAACAATGTGTGATATGTTTGATAGACCAATTCCATATCAAAAGATTGTTGATGCTTTTTGCAAAGTTAGAAAATATGAATATTATCTTGATCCGAAAAACTATTATTTAGATGATCGTGCCTTTTATTGCCTGGGTTGGTTCTTAAATATTAAAGTTGATTCATTTTTAGTATCACTCCTGTCAAAAAAAGATGATGAAAATTTTATTAATCTGCTAAAATCAAAGAAAGCAGAAGGCTATGCTAAGAAAAAAGAATATGATAAAGAATTTGAACAAGTCAAGCTCGCAAGAGTTTTAAGAAATGTATACTCAAAAAAAGGGAAAAATTAATATGAAAGTTTATGTAATAAGACACGGAATGACAGATTGGAATACCAAAAAACTTCTTCAAGGGAGAAGCGACATTCCTTTAAATGAAACAGGTAGAAAAGAGGCTCTTTTGGTAAAGTCTAAAATTAATATTAGTAATATTGATCTTGTATACTCCTCACCATTAAAAAGAGCATATGAAACTGCTAAAATAATAGTTGGCTCAAAAGAAATAAAAAAAAGTGATCTACTTTTGGAAAGAAGCTTTGGCCTTTTGGAGGGAAGTAAGATAGATTTTGATGCTTTAAGTAAATACTGGGATTATTTTGCTAATGCAAGTGATAATGACGTTGAGCCTTTAAAAGATGTTATGAAAAGAGCTCACGAGTTTAAAAAAATACTTTTAAAAAGCAAAGAAAAGTCAGTTTTGGTGGTTACTCATGGTGCTTTTATGAAATGTTTAGACCAAGTATTAAAAGATTCTAGCGATTATGATTTTTCACTACTAAGGCCCAAAAATACTGAAATATATGAATATGAAATTTAATTTGATCAAAATTTTTAACGTAAAAATTTGACAATCAGATGTAAAAAGTTTATAATAACAAATCGTATCTTTTAAAGGGGGAAAATTATGCAAACAAAAGTAATAGA
>OIYS01000592.1_pt1 | contig 23813 bp, 34 predicted proteins | sample 1588271 | NCBI WGS metagenome assembly OIYS01 (sample SAMN03283286) | human gut metagenome | biome: human-associated habitat; material: feces | host: Homo sapiens | place: Peru | collected 2012
TCCCGCCGGCGTTCGTATGCCGGCCGCTTTTCATTCGCCATACCCAGCTGCTCCTTTCTGTGTCCGACTTGGACACCGCGTCCGCCTCGGGATAGCCAGCCTACGTCAATACCCCGCGCATCCAGCGCAGGCTTTCGGCTGACCAGCCTGAGGCATTCTTCTGCGGCTTTGCGGGACGGGCGGACGAGCCGCCCACCCCAGAAGAAGAGGAAAAGAGTATGTCCGGAGCACACCTGCCCCGCAAAACCGCAGATTTGTCAAAATTGCCTGGCGATCCTCGCGTCTGCGCGCCACGCGGCGACGCGCAGACGCGGAAATCGCTGGATTGTCTTGGACCCGCCCGAGTAGCAAGCAGAGGCCGCAGGCCGTTTTTCTGAGGGGGGGGTATCAATCCCACCGCTCGGCCGTCAACGGCGGTGCACCAGGCGCATATTGCCGCTGGCTCTCCGGGTGCAGCGCCTCGTGGCAGCTCTTGCACACAGACTCCAGCTGCCGCCGGTCTCCGTCGTAGACGGACAAGGCCAGATCGGGCCTGTCGCGCAGATGCTGCACGTGGTGGACGATCACCGCCTTCGCGTACCGGCCGCGCCGTTTGCACTCCTGGCACTCTCGGTTGTCCAGCTTCAGGACATCGCGGCGCAGGGTGCGCCACTCCGGCCAGGAATAGAACTCGTGCTCGTTGCCGCCATCCAGCAGCGCCCTGAGCGCAGCCAAGCGCCCGTCAGAAATGCCCATACACCCTCCATGCCAGGACCTGGCGCTCCGGCTCGTGGCTATCACCTCACGGCAAAAACAAAAACGCCAGAGTCCATGACACAGCACCAACGTGTGGTACTCGTTCATGGGCTCTGGCGTTTAACGCTCTGGCCTCGCTCGATATGCAGGATGATCTCCGTTTTGCACGTCCGGCAATACACCGGCAGACGGTCGGCCGCTGTGTCATCATCGACACGTAGCAGCCTATGATTGCGTCGACACCTCGGGCAGGTCACCCACCCGTGCGTCCCTACGGGTAGTGTATCATGTTCTGAACTTGTTCGCAACACTTTTTCCTCCTTTGGTGATTTGTTCAACTATATCACAAGTTACATTTACTATTTAGCACTGACCGAGACCTCCGCGGGACGGCATTCTATGGCCTTCGACCACCGTTGGATGCAGCGGATCTTGCTCAATATACCAGCCATATTGATAATGGCCAAAACCATTGTCCACGGTATAGCGCCCGCAGGTACGGCAATCTTCGGGGATGTCGATCCGTCCCGTATCCGAACGGAAGTATTCCGGCTGCGGAAGCTGCTGAGACAAGCTCCTGGAGGCGACCCACGTCCGCGCATCGATTGGGATAATGATACCGTCGCTGCGTTCCTTGCAGTAATACCTCGCCGTGCGCCGATACGAGTCGAAGCCGCCCAGCAAAAGCGGCTGTGACCTCGTGATATATCCCTGCGTCCAAAGATCCTCCATAACCAGTGGAGGGAAATCACTATACCGCGCTGTCAGGTGCATATGATACCGATGATCGCCGTGCCGGCCCTCGATCAGGTACACGTAATCGGGCGTCACGCCGCCGTGGTGCTTCTTCAGCTGATAGAGAAGCCGCCGCCATCGGAGGCGCACCTCGCCAAAACTGTCCGGAAGATGCTCATTGTCAAAGGTCAGCGTGTAACTCCACCCGTCGAAGCCGAACAGAGCCAGCAGCAGCTCCAGCCTGTCCATCCGTGTCCGGCAGACGCCGGAGTCCCGCGGCGGGCGGAGGATCTTATTTTTCTCCGCCCGCTCATACGGGCTGTCGTACTGACTGAGTCGCGGCCGGACAGCACGCTGTTCTTTTACAAGAGGCCCTGCTCTTTGACGGACGCAGAGCCAGCGTCCGCTGCCCTCTATCATGCAGACTCCTCCGCCGACAGTTCACGCTCCTCCAGCAATGTGATGCTGAGCGATATTGCTCGGTACACATCAGGCGGGATACTTGCCCCGGACGTGTCCAAGAATTTCCGCAAGACCGCAGCAGGTTGATCACCAGGTTTTAGTATCATAACAATTCCACCTCTATGTCGTATTCCTTCAGCATCTGCCGAATGTCCGGCCAGGTGACATATCCCTCCGCCACGCACTCGGCAGCATGGTTCAGCTCCACGGCCAGCTGTTGCACGTCCTCCATGGGCGCGGCGTGCTTGTCGATCAGCACAGTGCTGCACGAAATCAGCGCCGTTAGGGAAGCGGAGAACAAAGCCGTCAAACATTGGCGTCAGCGAACAAGCGATACCCTCTCCGATGCAGAACGACTGCAGCTTCACGATCTCATCATACTTCATGCTCACCACTCCCGCCCTCCGGGCTCTCCACCATAGGCCGCCACCACTTCACGTCCACATTCTCCGCCTGCGGGTAGTCGTCCAGCTCCCAGCTGTCCCAGAACGTGGCGAACGTGATAGCATTACACAGGGTAATGTTCGCTGCCTTGCCGCTGGCCACTGCCAGCACCGACACGCCGTACTCAGGCTGACGTTCCCTGGCATCCACCCACCTCTGCTTCTCCTGCAGCACCGCGATCTCCTCGGCGTACCGGGCACAGCGGTCGGTCAGCTCTTCGATCTTGTCGGCAGCATCGACCAAAATATGATCTATACAGGCTGCGCTGCCGCACTGATGCCCACAACAGGAGCAGCCGCTATAACGACATCTCCGCAAATCGCCCACCAGGTCAGCCGTTGTCATCAACACTCTTCGCACCTCCGTTTCTCTTTTCCGTCTTGTCCAGCGCGGCGGCCACCGCCCGCCAGACCGTCACTGGAAACCTCTCCCGGTTGAGCATTCTGCCCAGCATCTCCGGGGTGACAGCTTTGCCGTCTACTTCATCACACAACTCCGCCAAAGGCGTAAAGCTGGTGAGGCCACCTGTCCGACGGTAAGTTTCCAGACGCGCCAGCGTCCGGCGCTTGAGCTCCGCCGCTTCTGCCGCACCGCTCCGTGGAGCGGCGGACGGCGCAGCAGGTTTTGCAGGATCAGGGGGTATCGGAGGCGCAGACACCTCCGATAGATCCTCTACAGATGTCAGCGCGCGGTAAGTTATCACCAACATCTCGATTTTTCCGAAGCAGCCCGCGCCCATGCCGCCGTTGAGTATACCTCGAAGGTAGCTGGCAAGCTCGCTGCACTGCTCCTTCGTCAAGTCAACTCTCGTCACGCTGCTGCCCCCCCTCAGAACGCCCCTTGCGCTGTAGCTCCGCCATCTGCCGCTCAAGTTCACCTTTGGATGAGCAGAATGTCACGGAGTCTTCGCGCCTATCGAGCCGCCACATAGGAGACTCTTCGTGAGTCACGGCCATAAGCACGCACGCCTTAAATAGTTCCCTTGCTGGGGAGGGCACTTTCCTGTAAATCGCAGAAATGACTTCGCAGCAATCCGCTGCAACCTGCTGTGCAGTACCATCAGCTTCAATAGTCATTTCCCCACCGACACGCTCGCACTTAATCATCGCTATCCTCCTCCACATCCGGCAGCGCCAGCCACCGCACCACGTCTGAGTTTATGGGTTCTTTCCCCTTTTTGAACAGAAACGCCTTGCCGTCCCAGCGACAAGTCATCCGAATGACCCTATCGTCATCGCTGCCCAGCTTAAAGTCCGCCACCGCGTCGCAGGGTGCTGCCGGCGTAGTCCCGCCCGGCATCCATGCCGCAAATGAAGTCTGACCAGGCACTGCGGTAACGGGACTGAGTTCATCGGTCAAACCCAGCAAGTAATCAACAGAGCAGTGCAACGTCTTGGCGTTTTTTGCAGCGTCTTCAGCTCTCCACGGCAGAACGCCTCCGCCGTAACATTTGACTGCGCTGTCGAGCGCTGCCCCATCACTAAGCGATCTCAAGAGCCCGACGGTAAGACTGCAGCCGTAGCCACAGTGCAGCTTCACGTCGTCGTCCAGCCCTGCTGCGTCTGCCGCCTGCACAATGCGCCGAGCCTGCGTCTGCACCCTAACGGCAGCCTCGCTCCGCGCCTTCACCTCAGCCGCGGCATCGGACGCTTTCTTCTTTTCCTTAGCCTTCTCGTATTTTTCTCGCGCCTTGCTGCACATCTCCGTGCAAGCAGCTCCGCAGTAGCCTGCCGAGTCATGCGCTCCGCCGGAGCGGCACTTTAGGCAGCATTTCTCGCCGCCGCAAGTCTCCCACCAGCCCGCTTTGAGGTCGTGCCGGAAAAACTTGTCCATGTGCGAACAGGCCGCGCCGCCAGGGCACTTAAAAGACGCAGTCAAGTATTTTCCGCGCTTGGCCGTATCACGGATGCTTCTGGCGCTGGGCGCAGCCTTAGGGCAAACACGCTTGATGCGCTCCTGCACGTCCTCCGGCAGGCTGGACAGTGCGTCCGCCGTATCCTCTGGGAGAGTCCCAGCCGACCATGCGTCCCGGTAGCACGATGCCAGCCCCTTCTCGATCTTCTCCAATCGCGCCAACTTGCTCCTGCTAATCTTGCACGCCTCCGCCACATGATCCCGCATACGGCCCGGGAATTCGTAGCCCTCCTCCTTCAGCTGGTAGAGCAGCTCCCGCACCTTCTCAGCCTGTTGGGAGATCTCTGCAGAGCTCAGATCCCGGGTGGCACTGTTGGCATAGATCAGGCGCAGCTCCCGCAGGGCCGGGGACACATTGCCCCGCTCCCGGATGCACGGCACGTCCCGCAGGTCGGCTCGCCCTTCGGCCACCAGCTTGCGGATGGCAGCCGCCCGGCGATGGCCCGAGACGATCACCACATGGCCATTCTCGCCGTCACGCACCCGGATGGGCTGCTGCAGGCCAATGGTGGCGATATTGTCCGCCAGCGCGTCCAGATCGCTGAGTTGATAGAAGTTATTTGGATCGCTGTCCAGCAGGTCCACGTCTATGTACTCGATCTGCTCCCGCCCGGTGTCCGAATTGGACACCGGCTGCGCCAACGTCTTGGCGAAATCGCCCATGTCAAACTTCTTAGCCATCGTCCCGAACCTCCTCGCGCAGATACTCCCAAACCCATGCCCGGTAATCCTGCGCCGCGGCGCTGCGCGGGCTGTAGTCGTTCACCGGCTGCCGCAGGAACGTGCTCTCCGGCACTTTCTCTGTCCGGCGTATCACCGTAGTGAACACCGGCAGGCTCAGACCGCGCAGCAGCGCCTCGCCCTGTCGGACCACCTCACTGTTATGCCACTGGCAGATCAACACGCCGGCGATCTTGATGGCCGTGTTGGCCTGGCGCATACTGCTCACCTGAGCGATCATATCGCTGACGCCCCAGACCGAGAACCCATCCACCACCATAGGGATTACCACCTCGTCGGCGGCCATCAGAGCGGCACAGCTGGCCGCCGTGAAGCCGGGAGGGCAATCGAAGATCATGTAGTCCATCCCATCCTCCGCAGCGGCATCCCGGAAGCCGCGCAGGGAGTTGATGCTGTGGATGCTGCTCTTGAGGGCCTTAACGTCCAGCTCGTAGAGCGTGCTCGACCCCGGAAGCAGCTGTATCCGTCCCAGGGCGTCCTGCGGGATGGTGTTGTCGCTCCACACCGCCTCCGAGCAACCTAGCAGCACGTCCGCCACGCTGGGCGCGTTGTCGGGGTCAAAATCCGGCAGGCAGAACCGCGTCAGGCTCATCTGCCCGTCGCAGTCAACGATCACGGAAGTCTTCCCGGCGCGGCGCAGCACGTCTGCCAAAGTGAGGGCGGTTACGGTTTTGCCCACACCGCCCTTTAGGTTCATGATTGCCATCGTTCTCACAGTTTAGTACCTCTTTCCTCATCGTTCTGTTGACCGGGATGCATTCCCGGTACGTGTAAAATCCCGTCCGCCGCTCCACGACGGCGAACCGTCCTCCTGGATGCACCCACACCACGATCCCCGGCACGCTGGGCGCTTTCAGCTCTGTATCCTTCGCGTACCGCAGGACAAAGGGGATGAACATCACCTTGTCGCCTATCTGCACATCAATCCTCCTTTTCTGGAAACGGGCACTCCGGGTCGTGCGGACTGATCTCACGCAGCCCGATCTGCCCCGGCGACTGCGCCCGTGCCTTCGTCTTTTGAGCTTTCCCGGCAGACGTAAAATGCCGTAAGACAGACTGCCCGTCCGGCCCGGCCATCACGCTGAAGCGCTGGTGCGCACCATCGAAGAACATGGGCCAGCGGCCCAGGCGGCCCTCCTTCTGCTTGTCGATTTTCAGCATTCTCGACTTCGCCGGGTCGAGCGGCTCATCTAGCCATGGCACGCGATCCTTCGGGCCGGGCTTATAGAGCAGCATCACCATGTCCGCGTCCTGCTCCAGCTGGCCCGTCTCCTTCAGGTCGTGCATGGTCGGTTCTTTCCATCCGCCCTGCTTCTGCGGACGGGCCAGCTGCGCCAGCTCCACCACCAGCGTCCCGCTGGACTGGGCGAAAGTGTGCAGCGACATGGAGATCGCCGCCACCGCCTGCACCGATCCGGCCCGCGGGTCAGTCTCCGGCCTCACCAGCTGGACGTAGTCCACGAAGATCACGTCGAACCCGTAGGCCTTGCTCACCGCCTGGATCTGCGTGGCGGTCATGCCGCTGCCCCGCAGCAGCGTGAGTCGGCGCGCCGTAAACTCCTGGCCACCCTCGGCCACGATCTGCCAGTCGTCCTCCGTCAGCTGCTGCCGCTTGATGGTGTTAAAGTCCAGCCCCAGCACCGTGGATACCAGGCGCTCCGTCAGCTTCTTCTGCCCCGTCTCCAGGGAGAAGAACCCCACATTGTGCGTCTTAGCCATGTGATAAGCCAGCGCCAACGCAAAAGCCGTCTTGCCGCTGGAGGGCTCACCGCCGATGACAACCACGTCCCCCGGCTCTGTGTACGTGCCCTCGTCAAGCTCCCGGATGCCGTAGCTGATGTACTCGCGTTTCGCCTCGCTGCCCTGGGCGGCCATGAAATGCTCATAGGCGTCCTTCATGCTCCAGGCATCCACGCCCTGGCCGGTGCTCATCAGCTCACCCAAGGCCGCGATGCGCTCCCGGCAGTCGTCCACGTTCACAGCGCCGGCCAGCTCCGCCGCGATAGCCCGGATGCGCTCCAGTGCCGCCTGCTGGCGGACGATCTCCGCGTACTCCCGCCAGTTGGCGCTGGTGGGCGTGATCTCCATCAGCTGGATCAGCCGCTCCTCAATGCCCTGACCCAGCTTGTCCCGGATCGTGACCGGGTCTACCGGCAGACCGTCCAGCATCAGCGCCCGCGCCGCTTGGAAGATCCTCCGATTGTCCGGGTTGCAGATGTCCGAGGCGTTCACAGCCGCCAGGATGGGCGACACGGTAGTCTCGTCAATGAGCATCGCGCCGATGACAGCGTTCTCCGCGGTCAGGCGGCCTGCTAGACTGTTCTCAGCCGCTACTGCCATCCGTACACCGCCTCTCCGCCGCCGTCAGGCCCGTCAGGGCTGTCCAGCTCGTCCGCGTCGTGCCACCGCTCCCCGTTCAGCCACGTGGCCACGTGGGGGATGCCGATGTCGCGCTGCCACTCCTCCGTGGCCTTCAGCTTCGCCAGTGCCCGTGCCATGATGTCGATAAGCGCGTCGTCCGGCTTCAGCTTGTCCCACGCCTGGATGGCCCGCTGCTTGTTCTTCCGCCCCTTCCTGGGGTAGTAGTCCCATAGTCCCGCGAACCTGTCCGGCTTCCAATCCGGCGCGTCCTTGTGCACACACTTTTGCCCACGCTCCCCCCCATGGGGGGTAAGGGGGGTATGTTCTACTGTACTGTTCCCTTTATATTGTAGGGGGGTAATCATTTTTGCGGACACCCCCCCAACATTTTTGCGGAGAGGGGTCTCCGCAATTTTGCGGACACCCCCTGCGCAAAGACCGGCAAAGATGCGCCGTTCGCTGCCGGTGCTGGTGGGCACCATCTCCACCGTCAGATAGCCTGCATCGCGCAGGCTGGCAAGCAGCCGCGTGACCGTAGGTGCTGCCCAGCCGAACAGCTGGGCGAAGTATTCGTTCTTCGCCCAGCAGAAGCCCTTCATGTCGCACAAGGCGCTGATCTCGCCGTACAGCAGCTTGGCGTTGGGCGGCAGTTTGTCATCGTAGCGCACGTCGGCGGGGATCACAGCCCAGTAGGCCGGTTGCTCAGTTTTTTTTGCCAAATTTCTCTCGCCCCCCTTGCGAACGTCAAAATATCTGTTATACTGGTATTGTTCTCACAGGGCATTGTGCCTTGTACCATCTGAACGCTTCCGTGCTCCACCACGGGGGCGTTCTTTTTTTGCGCCTTTTCCGCAGCCGTCCACCAGCCGGACGACCGCCGCCGCGCCGGCAGCCGCGCAAGCGTATTGCACGACCATGACCCACAGCTCCATGACTTCACCTCCCTTCAATTAACCTGGCACTTCAAACCTGTCTAAGATCTCTGCGTAGCATTCCTGGCAAAGATACCCCATCACCTTGGGGACGCCGCTACCTGTTCGATGGAGAATACATTCGCTCATGCGCTTCAATCCCTCCCTTCCACATTCCATGCAGCGGCAAATATATCTCTCGTCCCCATAGACGAGATCGCGGTCTCGATCGTAATATCCCATAGCTCAGCACGCCTTTGCCCACAGGGCAAACAGCTCGTCTACCGGGATGCGCGTCACCCTCGCCAGCGCCGCGATCTCCTTGCCGGAGCAGCTGGGCAGATCCTTGATGCGGGCATAGATGGTGCTGCGGCTCATGCCCGCGGCCCTCGCCGCCCCATCCAGTCCGCCGTGGATGGCATAGGCCTGCGACTTGATGCGGATGGCCATGTCCTTGGCCGCGTCCGTTTTCGCGCTCAGCTTCGTCCTCGGCATGGTCACACCTCCTTCGCATATTCCAGCGCCAGCGCCGCCTGTACGATGTCTCCCAGCTCCGTGGTGATCTCGTCGAACAGATCCCGCTCGCCCTCGCTGATGACGCCGTCCTCGGCGATCTCCATTAGCTGGTCGCTGCGGTGGGCCTCGGCGAAGGCCATTACCCGCCGCACCAGCTTGATAACAGCCGTCGGCAGCGGCTCAGGCTGGGCCATCATCACACATTCCGGCAGCAGCCAGGGCTTGCACTGCAAATGCTGCGCTCCCAGGTACTGGGCGTCATACACCGCCATCATCCGCGTGACTACATCGTCGCCCGGCAGCCGCAGGCCCGTCTCGTAGGCTCTCATGCTCTCCACGCTTACCGCCAAACGCTCCGCTGCCGCTTCCTGCGTCAGTCCGGCAGCTTTTCGGGCGGCCTGATAGATATTTCCGTTGTCCTTCGACATAGACATTTCCTCCTCCCTGTCGTATGCTTTAGCTGGCAGCGTCGGCCAGCAGCTCCGCCTCGGTGCAGCCCAGCAGCGCACACAGCTTCGGTCTGTACTTCTTCAGCGGCGTACTGTCGCCGGCCTCCCACTTAGCCACCGCGGACTGATCTACCTCCACCGCGTCCGCCACCTGTGCCTGCGTCAGGCCGCGCTTTCGCCGGATTTCCTTCAATGACACACTTTTTCACCTACCTTTATGAGATTTCATATTGACCCCGGCGAAAACGGGTGGTATGATAGTCATGTCAGCAACCAAACACACCACCCGTTTCCTCGTCCGATGATACTTTTGGGGAGGAGTACTCGCCGGGGGAAGACGAGTTGTGTCCAACTCAGGCGCAGAGATAAGAGGGGGTAATCGGATGGAAAATGAGAACCGCATCACCGCCGGCGATGCCGAAGTCCTGAAGTACTTCCGAGAACACAGCCCCGCGTCAGCTTCAGACGCTAAAAAGGCACTCCCGGACACAGGCGCTGTCGATCATCGCATCGCCGCGTTGTCCAAGCCCGATGTCGGCTTTCTGACCGAAGACATGGATACCGACCTGTCGGGAACACGCGAGCTTCACCGGGGTCTCGGAGTCTACCGCATCACGCCCAAGGGCGAGATGGCACTGGACGACTACCTCACGGAGCAAAGGCGGCATCAAAAAGAGCTTTTACTGGAAAGCGTGTGGATGCCCATCCTCGTATCTATAGCAGCCAATCTAACAATAGCCGGAATACGACAGTTGTGGCCGCTGATACAGCAATGGTTATTCCATACTCCCGCATAAACTCTCGCCATCGTCGCATCTTCTCACCTCCCTCTTGCTCTTACCTGAGGGACAAGTTAATCATAAATCCACAATTGGTGATTGTCAATAGAATTTCCGCAATTGGTGATTATTCGTAGCTTTGCACAATTGCATTTAGTATGAGGTCACGATGGATAAAGAAAAATTTGTGCAAAACGTAAAATATTACTGTGGCAAGAAAGGCGTTAAGCCGACCGTTGCACTCGCAGAAAGCGGCGCAGGGAAAAACCTCCTTGGTCAACTTACAGGCCGCGGAAGCTATCCGTCGGTAGAACGAGTGCAGATGCTGGCCCAGTACCTAAACTGTACCGTCAGCGACCTGCTGGGCGAAGATCCTGCGCCGCCCGATCCCGTGCGGGAGGAATTTGCCCGCCTGCTGGATGGCATGACCGCCGAACAGCAGAACGAACTCTTTGCCTTCATGCTCCGTCAAAAGCGCGAGCGGGAGAGATAAAAACAGCGCCCATTGGGCGCGCAGGTGAGGGAATTGAATATGAAAAAGCTGACGCCTGAAATTCTGCGTTGGATTGCTACGGGGTTCTTTGTTGTGTCCGCGCTGGTCTTCCTTCCTTCGCTGGCCAGTGGCCTGCTGCTGGCGGCGGCCATCCTGTCTGCGCCACTACCGGCGCTGGATGAGATGATCCGTGAAAAGTTCCACCTGAAGAAAACGGCCCGCATCGCCATTGTGTCGATTGTTTTCTTCGCCGGCGTCATGCTGAGCCCTGCAGCGGAGCTATCCCGGGCAAATGCGCCCGCTGCCCCGACACAGAGCGCCACTTCTCAGACGCAGCTCCCCATCAGCCAAGTGTCCTCTGACGATGCCGAGACAGATCCTCAGCCTGACTCTGAACCGGAAGTAGTGCCGGCTGCAGAACCGACGCCCGAACCTCCTCAGGAGGCCGTTGTTGAGCCGGTCGTGCCCAGCCAGCCGGTAGAAGAAGCCCCCGTTTACACACCGCCAGCCACTAACGATCAGGGCTATACGGTCTACATTACCAACACAGGCTCTAAGTATCACAGGGCGGGTTGCCGCCACCTGAAGGATAGTCAGATTGCCATCAACATCAATGACGCCATCGCGCAGGGGTATACTGCCTGCAAAAACTGCGGTGGCTGATCAACGCAAAAGCGGTGTCCGAATTGGACACCGCTTTATACCACCTCCCCGTTTTTGATTTTACGCGCAGCCTCCAGCGCGGCCTTTTGCTCGTCGCTGTTCAGACCGTCAAACAGTTCCAGTATCTCATCCCTCCGCTCTTCATCCATCGCTCTACCCCTTTCTGTTTATGCTTATAGCTTAACAGATGGAACGGGATTGTCCAGTATCTCACGTGAAAAGTGCTGTCGGGAAGTGAAAAGATTGTCGTATTCCGACAATTTTGACATAAACTGGATTTATGAGGAGGCGTACCATGTCTGCACTTGATGAGCTATCCGAGGAGATTTCCGCGTACCCCAATGCCATTCGTGTCGCCCGAGCCAAGGCCGACATGAGCAATGAACAGTTGGCTGAACGCTCGGGCGTTCCGTACTCCACAGTGTGCAAGGTGCAATCCGGCCTGCAGAACATTACCCTACCGCAGGCAGCTGCCATCTGCGCCACCCTTGGCGTATCGCTGGACGCGCTGATCGGTCTGCCGGACTCGCGCCCCGCTGCGGCAAATGTCCACGAAATGGAGCTGAAGCTCTCCGACAAAGAGGGCGATGTCCGGGTGCTGGAGGCGATCAATGAGATGCTTACATTGCAGCTCAAGCGGCTCAGGTCGGGCTTGCATGTCACCATGGTGCTCTGCGCCTTGCTGACGGTCGGTCTGATCACGTACATGGTTATCGACGCCCGCATACCGTATGCGGGCCTTATACAGACCACCGGCCTCAGCGGCGGAGCGTGGCTGTTTATCCTTTTGGTCGTCGCAGCAGCGGTCGTCATGGGCGGCCTCCTGCTGAGATTGTCAATAAAATATACAGAAGAGAACACAGAAAGGGGTAAAACATGAAAAAGATTATTGCAACCATCTTGGCGGTCGTATTGGCGCTCTCGATGTGCGCCTGCGGTGCGGGCGGAGGTAATGCGCCAGCTGTCGATGAACCCGCAACGCCGCCGGACCTGACGGGCGAATGGAAGCAGATCAACAGCAATTCCGACGACGCATGGCAGGCCGCCATAATCACCGGAGATACTATTACGATCAACTGGGTTTCTGATGGAGGGGACGTTAAAAGCCTGTACTGGGCTGGCACATTTGTTGCGCCCACCACGGCAGACGAGCCGTATTCTTGGGACTCCCAAAATGACAAAGACCAGACGAGCACCGCTTTGTTGGCCAGCGGAGACGATACTAAGACATTCACCTATGCCAACGGACAGCTGAGCTACGAAGCCTCTGCTCTGGGCACAACCATGACTATCCGCATGGAAAAGGTTGGCTGATAACTGCATCCAAATCGGTGTCCAACTCGGACACCGATTTGCACAAGGGGGTATTGTATGCTCTGCAAAAACAAAGGCTGCGGCCGCGAGATCGATGCCGACAGCGTTTACTGCAAGTGGTGCGGCACCCGGCAGGTCCGGGAGCAGCGCAGCAAGAACACCGCCCACACGCCAACAGCCCGGAAGCTGCCCAGCGGCTCGTGGGCCTGCCGCGTCCGCGTCAACGGACAGGACGTGTCCATCACACGTGAGACCAAGGAGGAGGCCATTGCCGAGGCCATGGCCATCAAGCACGGCCTGAAGGCACCCGAAAAAGCCGCCTCAACCATGACCTTGAAGGAGGCGTACAGAAAGTACATTGAATCGCGAGACGGCGTGATCTCCCCCTCCACCGCCGCGGAGTACAAGCGCCTCCAGAAGACATCTTTTCCGAGCCTGATGACGCTGCCGGTTTCCTCCATCACCTCCGAGCAGATCCAGCGGGAGATCGGGAAAATGGTAAAGAACGGGAAAAGTCCGAAGTATGTCCGCAACGTCGAGGGCCTTCTTGTTTCCGTCCTGAAGCAGTTTGCGCCAGATTTGAGGATCTCCGTTATTCTTCCGCAGAAGCGGAAGGCAGAGCTGCGCAAGATCGAGGACGCCGAGATCGGCAAGATCATCGCGGCATTCTCTGGCACGGATATGGAGCTGCCCGTGCTCATGGCGCTGTGGATGGGGATGCGTATGTCGGAGATTCGCGGCGCCAGATTCGAGGATATCTCCGGAGGCCGGCTGCATATCTGTCGTGCCATTGTCTCCGGCGAGAACGGTGACGAGGTGAAGCCGCCGAAGACCTTTTCCGGCGATCGCCGGATTTCTGTCCCCGCCCACATTCAGGACTTAATAAATGCCACCGGACGCAGCGAGGGCTACATCGTTCCAGTCTCCGGCCAGACGCTCTATAATCGCTTCATTCGCGGCCTCGACGCCGCCGGCATTCCTCGTTGCCGCTTCCACGATCTGCGCCACGCCAACGCCGCCATCATGGTACGCTTGGGCGTGGAATCAAAATACGCACAGGAGCGAAACGGCTGGTCCGACGACTGGGTGTACAAGCAGGTCTACGCCTACACGATGGACGACAGGATGGTCGAGATCGACAAGTCCATTGATGCCTACTTTGACAACAAAATGGCAACGGAAGTTTGCGAGAAGTGAGCATTTAAGCCACGCATACCGGTTTTTTCAACGGGTTCGACTCCCGTACCCTGCTCCAAAACCAGAAACCGCCTGATTCCAACGATCAGGCGGTTTTCCTTTTATTCACAAGGCTTCGCGGCTCGCCGCGCGTCCGAGTCAGCACAAAACCCGTCCAGTCTTGCGGACGTTTTTGCCATCGGAAAAAACGACTTTTGACAACGAAATGGCAACGGGCTATCCCCGCGGCCGCTGATATGCTCCGGTCGCCTGCGCCAGCAGGAGACGCAGGTAGTCGGGGCAGTTTCTCACGCCGCGCTCCCAGTCTTCCACCGTGCGAACGGGGATGCAATAGCGGGTGGAAAAGGCTGCCTGCGACAGTCCCGTATGTGCGCGGATGTCCCGGATCGTCAGGTGGGCGGCGTCCCAGAGACGCGCCAGCATGTCGATGCGGTCTGCGGGGATGTCCGCGTCCGGCGCATCGCCCCAGACGGAGGACAGCGACCAGTCGGAGACGAAAGCGTCTCGGTCGGGCGAAGTGATGGCTTCGCCGAATAGAGTGTAGAACAGCTTGTCGGCGGTCATGGCAATTTCTCCTTTTTGATTTGTGTGGCGTTGGTTCTTCGAGGCCCACATAACACGATGTCAGCGGGCCTCGGAGGGGACGTAAACCAGATCCAGATCGTCGTAGCAGTAGGTCGCGCCATCGATAATGACGTTGTCCTCTGTGGCGTTAATGATTTCTCCTCCTGCGCACTCGATGGCCTCGTCCAGCGTCATGCTGCGGTTGGATACGATCTCGCAGATTGTGGTGTTGGTGGCGGTGTCGATAAGTTTCTTCATGATATTTCCTTTTCTGCCGCTGTGCGGCTACATTGTTTTTTGATCTGTCTATATATTACCACGCATTGCGTGGTATGTCAAGTCCTTTTTTCAAAAAAAGAATAAAAAAAGATGCACCGAAACGGTGCATCTTTCACCTCATTTTACCAGTTCCCACGTACCGCCTACGCCGTCAGAGCTGTTCATGATCCGCACCAGCAGCTCACCGGGTGTGGGGTTCGCCGACTCTGCGGGCTCGGTCGCGCCGGAAGCATCCTCCAGCCGATTCAGCGACCCTTTGTACTCGTACTGGATGCCACTGCTGTTATCGCCAGCAGTAACCCCCGTGACCTCGTACACATAGCCGAGGGACAGGTTGATCAGAAAATCTCCGGCCCTGTATGCGGCGTAACGGGTGGACATCGCAGAAGCCGCACCGGGCTGCGGCGTATTGGCGAAGGTCTCCCACCAGCACGTGCCGCGCTCGTCCCCCTCCTCCACATACGGAATACCGAACCACTCACACAGCCCCTTGGCCGCGCTCTCGGCGATCTCCTTCATGTGGGTGTGGAACCACGCTGCATCTTCCGCGTTGTCGTGAAAAACGTGTTCCTCGTAAAAGCTAATTGCCTTGGGCTTGTAAAGCTCGTACCACTTGGAGTTGGCCACCAGCTTCACCGTGCGCGGGTAAATCTGCTTCCGGTACTTCACCATGATCTCGCCCAGTTTCTTGCCGTTCTTGGAGTAGGTGTAGTACATGGGATAGCATCCCCGGGAGTTGCCCTTACCGTCTGCACTGCCGTTGGTGTGACTGACGTAATGCACGTCCGCACCCCACGCATCGCTCTCCGCCACGTTCCGCTTCATGATGTCGTTGCCGTTGTCGCCGTTCATGGGGGTGCGCCGGTAGCCGCGCTTTGTCTCGATGCCGCAGCGGTTCAAAATCGGCTCAAGGATGTCGATGTACTCGTTGTTCTCCAGCGCTTCATAGCACTGCTGCCCGTCCTCCCTCGGATATACACAGGGGTTTGCCCTGTGCATAGCCGGGGACAGGTAGACCTTCGGGGCAGCCATTTACATGGCCTCCTCGTCCAGCGTAGACTTCTTGTAGTTGGCACTGGAAATGCCCAGCAGAGCGCCCAGAAACACCGTCACACAGGAGATGCTTCCGGTCACCTGCTCGATGTACGGCCAGCCCCAGATGCTGCCCAGCCCCACATAAAGGGCACTCAGCGCGGGCAGCACGATCATGACCACCCACTTCATCACGTCATAAACCTTGTTGTTCAGCTTCATAGTTTTGTCCTTTCCGGCTCAATGAGCCTGTCCGTTTTCCAAGTCCGCAATGCGGTGATTGATAACTTTGATTTGCTCCTCTACTACCGGCATTCGGCGGGCGTAGTTGTTGTGCTCCCGCACCTCCCGTGCCAGATCCTCCAGCTTCGTCTCCGTAATGGCCTGCTGTTTGCTGTTGGCGATCAGTACGCCCATCAGCGTCAGTCCTCCGGTGATGATGGCCACGATAATCGTCTCTGTCATAGGCAAATTTTCCTTTCCTTGTCACCCATACCACGGCCCACTGCCGCCCGTCTTGGGTGACAGCGCCGGCTGGGCGCTTTCTATCTCTCCTGTTCCGCCCGGTGCGTCTGCTGTCCCCTCCCCGCTGCTGGCCGCGATCCTCTGTCGCTCGTCCGGCAGCTGCACCGTATGCGGGCAGCAAGTACCCGCATACAGCGTCAGCGCCGCCAGTCCGGCAATTATGACCGTCAGCAGCAGGTGGTACAGCGCTACGGCCTTACGCACTGGCGGTTTCCGTGGCCGTCAGGGTGGTGGTGAAGTCGTTCTTGTAGATCACCAGCGTGGTCTTCAGCCCCAGCGTCTGCTCCTCCGTCAGCATTGCCGTAAAATAGGGATTTGCGGCATTGGCGCTGTCAAAGAAGCCTATGGCCTTTGCAGAGCCAAACTGCTGCCCCTTGTTGGGGACAGGAAATGTCAGATTGTACGTAGCGTTCTTGATCGCAGAGTCAGCAGCCGGGTCAAGCGCAGAAAAATGATCTGCATCCATCTTAACGCGATGGTATCCTGTAGAAGCTGCCGGTTCTGTGAAATTGGTAATTACTCCTGAGTCACTCAGCGTGGGTTCGGTAGAGCTGAAGCCCAGATATTTGGGTAACTCAATGGTCTCATTCCCACTGGTTATTGACCCTGCCCGCAGCAGGGTGTTCAGGATGCTGTTTGCGCGTTCGGTTGCGATCATAATGTTACCTCCATTTTATAAAATTAGTTTGTTACTTCCGTTGCTGTCAATGTTCCTGTGTCGTCTACAGTGATTTTGAACTTCTTGGTGGAGTTAGCAGTCGAAGATTGCAAAATGACGGATTTTGCAGAAACATCCCGTCCACTGAAGTCTGTCTCCAAAAATTCAGATGGCAGCTCAACAGGAGATTTAATTTCTTTGCAAATAAGAGAAGAAATGTAATCAGCAGCCGGCTCTGTTGCACTTGCTATTCCAAAGTACACACCAATCTCAACGTTCAGTGCGGTCGCTACTTCTTGAGACGGGACAAATGCTATAAAGACTTCGCCAGTCCACACTAACGCCCCAGAATAATTAGGGTTATACGTAAGATTGCTTAATTCGGCAGTAGTATCTCCGTTTGTGCCAACGTGTACGGTAAGCGAATTGTTTGGTTGAGCAAATTGTTCTTGCGTTGGCAGTTCTGCCTCCGACACCTTTACAATTATAATCCCATCACCTAAATCAAAAACTGTCTTTCCAACCGGGTTTCCGTCATAAGTAAACGTCAGCTCTGGAGTCGTTTCATAATACGCCCCCGGCCTGTTCTTTATAAAATCCGCTGCCGTACTATCATTTTGGTTCCAATCGGGCTGCACACCGCTACCTCCTCCTCCTGCAACATTAACAATAGCCGTCAGTTTACTCATCCCGCCATACCCTTCATCAGGAGTAACCTCGGTAGTGCCATTCTGCGTAAGGGTAACAGATTTTTCTTGTAGCTCCTGTTGCGGCACATTGACATTCAGTGCTACCTTTCGGATACCGCTTTTGCCCGCCGTGGGCACAATGGTCTGCTCGCCGTTTTCGGTTACAGATACTATTTTTTCTTCCTGTGTCACTTCGGACAAAAGGGAATAGAAAATGTCGGTGTCCCGAATATCGGTTGGCTGCTCAATGCCTATGGTTACGGCGGTTGGGTCGTCAATTTTAGCGTAACCCGTGACCTTTTCATCCGCATCCAACATCAACTGTCCCCACCCAGCCTGTGCCGTAAAATCGGTAGTGCCTGTGTATTGTTTGAGGACTTCCAGCAAAACCGCGCCAGACAACTCTTCATAAAGGTACACAACCACGTTCCACGGTAATGGGTTTGCTACTAACCCGGCTGTGTTTCCTTTAATCTGCATATACCCGATAGACTTAGTTGTCTTGCCTTCTACTGGTGCATAAATTGCACCCAAGAATTGGGTAGCTGCAAGTTGCCATAAAGCATTGCCATCATTGCCGTTTGCTGCAAAGTATATATCTGTTGCAGCCGTCAATTCACGTACAGGTGGGTCAAGTAACGCATAGTTGACAACAGGACGCTTGACATAGAATTCGACTTCGTCACCACCATTTGTTTTTGGGACGGCCACTGTACTGATGTTTTCGTAAGTCAGTTCATCGTTATATAGGTCTTTGAGTTTGATGTCTGTGCCCATTACGTTACCTCCAAAATTCTTCCCAGCACCGCATCCTGCTTTACGGTAGCACTATATACTTGTCTAACATATAACAGGTTTACGGATTGCTCTGGGTCAAGCCACCCTACTGCTTTGCCAAGCACTTGACTCATGAAGTTTACTTTTTCAGATAGAGTCATTGCCGTGAAGTCCGAAGTCCCAGGTTCGATGTGTGCCTCAGCTATCACCTGCCCGCTGCTCTGCGCTTCTGTGGGTGTTGCCGTACTTCCGATACCTTCTGCGCCAATGCTTAGACCCGATTGCCCAGATGCAGATACGCCGACTGCATCACCGGGCTCAGCACTCGCCGACACTTCTGTTTGCGCTTCAGCTGCTCCTTCCACGGCAAAGCCATCCCCCGGCGTCGTTGCAGGAGTAGCAACCTTTATCCCTGCCGCGCCGACTGCATCAGTCACGTTGACCGGATCGGCGGGAGGTTTAACAGTGTCGATATGCAGGTCAAGCTCCAAGTGGTCTTTTTCTACAATGACACCTTCCGCCGGAACAGATGGTGTAGTCAGAGCAACGTCAATTTCAATCGGTTCACCGTTCTTGACAAAAACGTCATCCCCAGGCGGTCTTGGCGTATGCAGCCCCAGCGCTTGACCAGCAACATCGTCTTTGTAAAAAACGGCATCGGAAGGAGGATGAGGAGTAAGCAAGTCCAGCAGTTGTCCTGCATTACTATTTTCAACAGAAATATCTTCCCCGGGCGGTTTTGGCGTGTGCAGGGTTACACTTTGCCCAGCCGCACCGTGCTCCGTAGTTATCGCATCGCCGTCAGCTCCCGTAGATAATTCAAGGCCCTGCTGCGCTGCGCCATCTGAAGCAGTGCCATATTCGGCAGCAGCATCAGTTTCAGCGCGGACAACTGCCGTTGCTTCCGGTGCAATAACCTGCGTCGCGATGCCCAGTGCTGCCGCACCCAGTTCCAGCTTTCCTGCCACATCCCCCGGCACCAGCACCACCGCCACACCATCCGCCGTGTTCTCAAAGGCCAGTTGCGCCGAACCTTCGCCGGGGATCTTCTTCACGTTCTGCCACACCAGCACGCTGCCCAGATACACCTCGCTGTGGTAGCGCCCGCCCATATACACCGCGCCGATCTGCCCGTCGAGATAGATCATCGGTCATTCCTCCTCGCGGATCAGATAAAGCACATTGGGGTCGGGGTTCTCCGGCAGCGCGTCCACGCTCTGCACCTCCGTGATCTTGGCCAGCGCGGCGGGCAGCCGCGTGCCGTCCTCGTCCACCTGCACGTCCGGCGCGTTCACCAGCGGAAAGTCTCCGTTGTTCTTGGGCTTCAGCCCGGAGATCAGCTCAATGCTTCCGTTGTATGCCATTTTCTGCACCTCCTTAGCTCACCACCACGGTGGTGCTGCCCAACCCTGCGTTGTCGCTGCGCCACACCTGGTAACTCTCTGTGAAGTTGGATGCATTCGTGAAATCGAAAGTCTTCACCTTGGAGAACCCTCCGTCAAAACCTCCCACGCTGAAGGACGGCGTGCCATAGCGGACCGGGCAGGCGTACCAGATGTACTCCCCCGCCTCCGCGTTGACCGTGAACGTTTTGGCCCTACCGCCCTGCAGCGACTTTGTCAGCTCGCTGCGAAGGAAGACGCCGTCAACGATCTCGCCCACCGCCGCGCCGGTATACACGCCGTTAAACCACTGGATGCTGACGCTTTTTGACGCCGCCGCGCCCCGGGCATCTTTGACGGATAGGGCGAGCGTAAAGAAGTTGGTACGAGCTTGGCCCTTTACCCCGCTCCACAGCTCCGCGGCGTAACCGGTCAGATCCGTGGTGCTCCGTACATCCGCGCCGATATTCTCGATGATCGCCGTGTCCTCCGAGCCGGTAGTCCCGGGCACAGTAATGGTCTGCTCCGCCGGCGTCTTATTCAGCGCCCATGTCGCATCAAAACCTGTAACAGACGCGCCAAACTCCTGCACCGTGTCTTTGTTCAGCTTCAAAGTCTCGATGGAAATGGCCTCGTAGAGACTCAGCGTCCCATCTGCAGCGATGTCAAAATCTGCGCCGGGCTTCACGATCCCAGCAACCTCAGCCGTGGCGATCTGGACCTGCCCACCCAGCGTCCCTTTGTACTCATACTGGATGCCGCTGGTGTTGCCGCTGACGGTGACATCCGTGACCTCGTACACATAGCCGAGAGACGGATTGATCAGGAAGTCTCCGACTTTGTATGCGGCATAGAGCGTAGACATCGACGAGGCCGCGCCGCTCTGCGGCGTGCTGACAGAGGTCTCCCACCAGCCCGTTCCGCGATCGCCTTTCGGGCCTTTCAGCGACCCCTTGTACTCGTACTGGATGCCGCTGGTGTTGCCGCTGACGGTGACATCTGTGACCTCGTACACATAGCCGAGGGACGGATTGATCAGGAAGTCCCCGACCTTGTATGCGGCGTAGAGCGCAGACATCGACGAGGCCGCACCGCTCTGCGGTGTGCTGACAGAGGTCGCCCACCAGCCCGTTCCGCGCTCACCGGTCGCACCGGTGTCGCCCTTGTCACCCTTCGGGCCTTGCTGCGCCGATACGCCGCTGTCGACATACTTGCCGGCAGCCTGATCCCATACATACCAGTTCCCATTGCTGCCGATGGCGGGTGTGTGTACAGTCGCCTGCTCCGCTCGGTCGGCAGCCGCGACCGCTTCCGCGACCTTGGCCGTCAGAATATTGTAGTAGTCACTGGAGATGATCTTTGCGTCCGGGTATACACTGGGCGCGACTTCGATCGCCAGTCGGAACGTGGCCAGCTTTTCAGCAGCAGCTCCGGTTGCCGTGCCGTAGATGTCCAGCTGCGCGAATACGACGCCGGCGACAGTGAGCAGCTGAGTTGCCACAGGGGCGGTGACGACATTGCCGGACACGGATATCTTCGCGCCGCCCTCGGCAACATCGTATAGTCCGCCTGTGCCGTCAGGCTTCCGAAAACGCATCATGACCGCTGCAGAAGTCGGCACGTTGTAGGGCTGGCTGCCGTCCCAAAGAGAGGCTACGATGGTGCGGGTATTGCTGTCACCCTGGACCATGTGCAGGCGAGGCGGAATTCCGTCCGCCGTCAAATTCAAGGAAACGCTTTGGTTCACATTCACGCCAATACCTCCTAACTGTTGTAAACAGGCATAGTGTTGGTGATGTTTCCACCGCCGCCTGTCTTTGTTGCCCCTCCAGCCCCGTCAAATTCAAACGTACAATACCAGTCGTCAGAGGAACACTGGTACGTTCCCGCGTATCCGGCAGGGATGAAGCAGCTTGCCTTCGCGCCGCTGCTGCCGGCTGCAAAGACAGCGTACCCGATGATCTTCTCCTCGGAGGGCGTCACGGCTTGCCCGTTTACTGTCAGCGATCCAAAATCGCCGCTGCCGCCCTTCACCGTGCCGGTGGCAGTAACATTGGTCGTCTCCACGGAGTTCGCCTTCACGTTGGCAAAGCCAACAGAGAGAACGATGTTCTCGGTATCGACGCCGGTGAGGTTGTTGTGGTACACGCGATAGATCTTGAGCAGATTGTCTCCGTCCGCGGGATCAATACGCAGCCGCCAGTTTGTGGTGAAGTCGACCGTCCTTGTGCCGGCCAGGATCTGCGCAATCTGCACCTGATCCGTCGGTCCGATGCGGCCGTCACCATTGATGTCCAGCTTCTCGTAGTCCGCCAGCGTCGGCTCGACCGTTCCGAGAATGATCTCATTCACCCTCGTCTGATCCGCCTGCGTGTAGTCGCTGGTGGAGTACGTAGCGCCCTGCGCGGAGGTGTCGATCGTGCCGCCGTCCAGGTTGATGAAGAAGTTACCCTGCTCGCTGGAGATAGTCCCAGCCACCAGGTGGGCCGCCGTGATCATCCACGCCTGGATCTCGCCGGCAATGGTAGCGCCCAGGACAAACGGCCCGTTGTAGCCGTTTTGGCTGGCGGCCAGCCCCATGTAATTCATCCGCCACACCTTCTTGGCCTTGGTCGGATCTGGATCGTCTGCGATATACAGCTCATCCGGCACCCCGTCGTTGTCCGTATCCAGGAGGCGAACTGAGCCGCCCTTTGCGCCCATGATCGCTGCCGCCAAGCTGGCGGAGATCTTCTCCACCATGGAAACGGAGGGCTTGGCGTCGATCTGCTGCTGCTGCCCGGCGATGGTGGTTGCGATATTGGCCTTGACACTGCCCAGCGCCACGCTGTCGTAGCGCTCAAGCAGGCAATCCCACACGATCTTGTTCACTCGTGCCTTGGCGTCCACGCCCAGGCGCTGGAAATAGACGCCCACGGTATCGCCCAGATAGATCTGCTCCAGGAAAGCCACGTCCTCGTAGTCGGACGCCTGGGACAGCAAGGCCAGCTTTACGTCCCAACTCACCGCAGGGATGCCGATCTGGTTTCGCTGGATGTAGGCCGCGCTCTCGGCGCGCAGCTGCGCCTCCGTAGGCTGGGCCTCAAAGCTGGAAGAGAGATCCAGCGGCATGAGCTTCGTATAGCCGTAGTTTCCTTCAGCGTACACAGGGGCAGCCGTGACAGTGACGTCACCTCCTCGCCAGTACGGCACGACGCCGGTGTAGCAGTTTGCGCAGTTGGCATCCTGCGTCAGATCCGTCAGGTTCTTGCCATACCTCACGGACACACCGCGATCTGCGCCGCGGCGCACCAGCAGCCGCACCGTCCAGCCGTCAAACTCGTACTCGCCACCGTAGACGTCCAACAGGCTGCCCTGCTGCCCACCCAGCAGCGCCCAGGCGCTGCTGGGCACTGTCACGCTCATGGTGGCCACGGTGGTCTTGTCCGTGGCCAGCGTAAAGGGCATCCCTGCCGGCAGCGCATGGCTTTTGATGCCCGCCATTGCGGCCGGTGCATCTACCGCAGTAAAGGGAGCGACTACATACCCGCCCAGATCATAGGCCACATGGCGGGCATAGATCGTGGCCACGCCGCCCATGGCAGGCGTGATCCGGTAGATCCTGAAGGGCTGCAGCCCGGCATCAGGGCTCGCCGATGCCCGCAGGATAGCTCGCAGTGCGATTTCGCCGTAGTGGATACCCTCCACAGGATAGCGCATTTCCAGCTCAAACTGCCCGTTCAGCTCCTGCGTCACCTTGCAGGAGATGGCATCCGCCAGGACGCCCAGGCCGTTGTCATTAAAGCTGGTACGGCCCGCGTCATACAGAATAGGTTTCATAGCGTCCACCACCTCGGCTTGATCTTCACGCTTGTAACGCCGCCCGTCCATCGGACGGGGCTCTCTCCGGCCGGCAGCGCGGGAAATTCCGGCGCGGAGACGGTGCTGTTCAGGTTAAACGCGCCGTAGTAGGCGTTCTGCGTGTCCGAGTCGAGCACAACGATGCCTCTCGGCATACTGTTGATGGTCACGGTCACGTCGCCCACCGTCAGCGTACCTGCGCCCGTGCCGGCGACGGTGATCAGCGGCAGCGCCGTGAATGCTGTAGGGTTCAGCAGCGCCTCGCCCTGCGACAGCTCCAGCGTCTGATCGCCGGCGCGCAGAAACCGCTGCGGTTGGCAGTTAAACTCGATGGTCGCCCTGCCGAACCGGTG
>OIYS01000594.1_pt1 | contig 23773 bp, 21 predicted proteins | sample 1588271 | NCBI WGS metagenome assembly OIYS01 (sample SAMN03283286) | human gut metagenome | biome: human-associated habitat; material: feces | host: Homo sapiens | place: Peru | collected 2012
AAAGGTGGCGTATAGACCCTTGATCGTACCCAGATGTCTGTTCTGTGGATGACATGGGTGTGTGCAGTGCTTTTGAAATCCTAACTTTTCCTGAAACTTTTCTCCCGTTTTCTTTGCACTTTCAAAATAAAAGCTTATCTTTGCAACCAACAAGAAGTAGAACTTTAAAATGAAGAAGTTGACAATTACATAGCCATTATAGTTCAGAAGAGTAATCCTAAGTTGAATGACATTCTTCGAGATTTTGATGAGTTTATCGGTTTCTTTGATACAATATGAGTATCTATTATTAGTTGATTATCAATGCCATACGCTCTAAACGGCAGAAAAGTGACCGTATGGATTCTGATTAGATACGAAAAGGTGAATATTTAACGTATTTAACTTTCGATCACATCATCAGGAATCACGAAATAAGGGTTGTGAGGGGCGCTTTTAACCGACCCCATAATGTGGAGAATGGAAGTTATAGGACGAAATCCATAAAGGGGTACGGTTGAAACGACTCCCTTGAAGGGTGTGATTACATGTCATACCCTTTTGTTCTAAAAAGCATTTTTGTGTAGTTTACGATGCTACGTTTTGTTGTTTTTTTACTTGGTAAACGCAGTTTTTCCATTGATTGTGCTGGCTTTTGGGATAAAACCATTATCTTTGCGGTGTAAAATGTGATACCAATATCAAAAATAGTACTCTAATATGATATTTGAACGTAAGAAATACTTGGATGAACTTATCGCTGGACGTGGAAACGGACTTGTGAAGATTATAACAGGTGTCAGACGATGTGGAAAGTCATTCCTGCTGTTTGATATCTGGCATAACTGGTTGTTGGAACATGGGGTGACTGATAGTCACATCATCGAAATACAACTTGATGATTTCCGAAACAGGCGGTTGAGAAAGCCAGATGCCTTGCTCGACTATATAGACTCAAAGGTAGTGGATGATGGTAATCCTTATTACGTAGTCTTGGACGAGGTGCAGCTGGTAGAAGAATTTGTGGAGGTTATTCTTAGCTTGACACACATGAGAAATGTGGACGTGTATGTGTCGGGGTCAAACTCTCGTTTCCTGTCAAGTGATGTTGTGACTGAGTTTCGAGGCAGAGGTGACGAGATACGCATCTGGCCTCTCACCTTTGACGAATACTTTAGTGGTATTGGTGGCGATATACGCAAAGCTTGGTTGGATTACTATACTTTTGGAGGACTGCCACAGGTGGCTTTGCTTGAAACGGAAGAAAAGAAAACAGACTATTTGCGTGGTCTGTATGAAACTACCTATCTGCGTGACGTAATTGAGCGCAACCATCTGCGTAATCCAGAAGGAATGAAGGAATTGGTGCGTGTAATAGCTTCGGGCATTGGTTCATCAACCAACCCAACAAGAATAGCCAATACCTTTCAATCTGCACAAGGGGTAGCCATAAAAAGAGACACTATAAAACAATATATTGACTATCTAAAAGACTCTTTCTTGATAGAAGAAGCCTTACGCTATGATGTGAAAGGCAGAAAATATATTGGTACTGAGACGAAATACTACTTCGCAGACATCGGCATTCGTGCAGCCATTCTAAACTATCGTCAACAGGAGGAAACACACATTATGGAAAACATTATCTATAATGAGCTTCGCAGTCGTGGATATAATGTTGATGTAGGATTGGTTGAACTTGGGGGAAAGGATGAGAACGGTAAGTTTGTCAGAAAGCAGTTGGAGGTTGACTTTGTGGTAAACCGTCCTCCATACAGGGTATATATCCAGTCGGCTTTTCACATGCCTACGCCTGAAAAGGAACAGCAAGAACGTCGCCCATTATTGTCAATCAATGACCACTTTCGTAAGATTGTCATTGTTGGGGATGATATTCATCGCAAGGAGGACGAACTCGGTGTGATGACAGTCGGACTCTTGGATTTCTTGACAGACAAGAACTTGTTGGAGCAAGGATAATCATTTTATTATATAATTATGCATAGATCCAAGAACTCTTTCTTTGAATGGCTTGTCTACTCGCTTATATTCTTCTTCCTGTACGATATCATCTGGATATTGGTGGACCTGCCCGACTTCCTACAGTCGGTAAGCGGACTGTATCCTGAGCTGCTTGTCGACTTTGCACTCTGCGGTTTGTTCTCGCTTTCGAGCTTGTATCTCAACCGATGGCTGTTCAGACAGCGGCTGTTCTGGCGCGAAGGGCAGGACCACCGAGTGTTCGTGCAGAACGGACTGGTGATGCTAGGCTTCAACCTGCTTATTGCAGGTGGCTGCGAACTGCTGCTTAGCCTTGTAGCACCTAAGCTTATGATGCAGGATATATGGGGAACGTCTTTCCTATTCGGACTGATAGCGAGTCTTGTAGCACTCATCCACCTTTCGATGCACTTCTCCGACATGATTGTTCTGAAGGGCAAGGAGAACCTCGCCTTACAGAAGCGATACCTAATGATGCAATTAGACCCACATTTCGTGTTCAACAGTCTCAGTTCGCTTGCCGGAATGATAGGGGAGAACCCGAAGATGGCTGAGGACTATGTCGTGAAGCTCTCGCATATCTACCGCTACATACTTCAGCATATCGACAAGGAGTATATAGCCCTTGCCGACGGCACCGACTTCATCAAGTCGTACATCGGTCTGCTCAACATGCGCTACGACAACGCCATCGTCCTGCATACCGACGATTTGCACGGCGACCGCGACGAATGCATCCTCTCGCTGAGCCTGCAGCTTATCATCGAGAATGCTGTTAAGCACAACTATCCGCAGAACGATGCCGAGCTTCATGTGTCTCTTAGCCGCCAGGGCGAAGTGCTCGTCATAAAGAACAATCGCATATACGCCAACCACAACAACGACCAAAGTGTAGAGTCTTACGGCATAGGCATCAGCAACCTGAAGCAACGCTACCGACTGGAGGGCGAAGCAGAACCGGAGTTCGTAGCCAGTCAGGATGCCTTTGAGGTGCGACTGCCAATCATAAAACGAAAACAATAGAAAAACGATGCAAAAGGTATTGATAATAGAAGACGACCATTTCAGCGCAAGACGTCTGAAAAGGCTCATAATGGATATTGACGACACGATAGACGTGCATGGACCGCTGAAATGCGTGGCGGAGGTGGCAGAGGAGCTTGCCGCCAACAACGACTACGACCTTATCTTCTCCGACATCCGACTTGCCGACGGCGACGTGTTTGAGGCGTTCCGCAAAGTGATGCCACAGTCGTTCGTGGTCTTCACTACGGCATACGACGAATACGCAATGGAGGCGATAAAGAACAACGGACTTGACTATCTGATGAAGCCGATTGATGCTGACGAGCTGCGTGCCGCAATCGACAAGCTGCGGCTTAACCGCAATGCGCAGCAGTCTGCCGTAGAGAGTCCTCTGCATGGCGTGCTTAACGACACGCGCCAGTACCGTGAGCGTTTCCTAATCACGAAAGGCGACGAGCTTTGCATGCTCTGCGCCGACGACATAAGCTACATCAGTCTGCGCGACAACCGCATCACGGCGTTTGCTGTCGACGGCACATCCTATCCGCTGCCCATGAGCATGAACGAACTGGAGCAGGCTTTAGACCCTGACCGTTTCTTTCGTCTCAATCGACAGTATATCGCCAATATTAAGGGTATAAGGAAAATCAGCCTTTACTTCGGTTCTAAACTAATGGTGAAGCTTAAAGGCTGCGAGGATGACAATATCGTAATAAGCAAGGAAAAAGCGGCGTTGTTTAAAAAATGGTTGGAGAAATAACAAGAGGGTGTGCATTCTATGTTTCTTGCGTAGAATGCACACCCTCTTGTTATATAATGTCGTTAAAACGTTACATCGACGCCAAAAGAGATTGAATGGCTGATGCTGTTGCTGTTATAGTTTATATTGCAAGATTATTGTCTTGCTGCATCTTGTACGAACTTGAATTCGTCGAAGGCGTTTCCTGCTTCCACGCAAACTGTGAAGGAACGTGATGCGTTCGTTTCGTTGCGATTGATGATAACCTTTAGTTCGTTGTCCTCTATTTTGACGAGATACCAGCCTCCGTCAAACTCTTTGTATGAAGTGTTTTCCTTGTATTTTCCTTCTTCCTTCACGCTGCAAATCCAAAAACTTTTGTAGTTTTTGCATACAAACAGGCTGCTTCCTCCTTCGGCTTCCACTTTCAGTTCGCCGTTCTTCAAGTCCGACGGAACCGTGCTCCACTTCATAGGGTCGGCAAGTCCATCAGGGTCGGACCATTCGCAGCTTGTAAGGGACATTACGCCTGCCAACAAGCATAACAATAGTTTCTTCATACGCTTATTTGTTTAAATTGTTTGAAAATGTTCTGGTCTGCTTAGAATGACCAACCGAAGCCGATGTACGGGAAGAATGCTGTCTTGTTGAGTCCGTACTTGTCGCCAAAGTTGAACGACGGCGAAACGCCGACACGGAACATGAAGCCGTTGGGGCGCTGATAGCGGTAGCCGATGTCGCCGAAGAAGAAATAACCGAAGCGGTTTTCCTTGTTTGTGTAATACTTTATTTCGCCATACTTCTGGTCTGTGTCCTCTGTACCAGGATACCAACCCGTATCTTCAACATACGCCATTGTCTCCTTTATATGATACACGCCTAAGCTCACGCCGAAGCCCAGCTCCAGTTTGCTGTTCTTCTTTCCGAGTAAATAGTTTAGCTCCAACGGAACACCAACGCCATTGATTTTCTGGTCGAATAACCCAGAATTGTCTCCATAGCCATAGCCAATGCCCACGCGGTAGCCTAAACCTGAGTTGCCCTTGAAGCGGCTGTCGTAGTTGATGCCCACAATAGTTTGGGCACCAAGTAATTCTACAGACAGGTTACGTGTCTTCTGTTGTGCCATTACTGCAAAAGAACAGCATAATGCAAATAGTGATAATACAATCTTTCTCATTATATATTTTATCATATGTTTATTGTCGATGGATATTCTATCCTTTAGTTTGCTTCAACATAATGCCCTAAACGGTCGGGTCTGTTTCCATCGGTAAAGAGGTAGACTATTCCGTCAGGGGTTTCAACAATAGAGACCTCAGTATAGGTGAAATCAGGGTAGTCAGCGTGCAAGGATTCCAATACGTTGCTTGGTACCGTTGTGCCTTTCGGCAAGGGGTAACAGGTTTCTTTCCATGTCGTGCCCTTACGGGATATTCTGAAGTATACGGACTTCAACACGCCGTCGTGCATGATGAGATAGTTGTCATCGCCGCTGTCGTTGACCAATCCAAGCACTTCGGAGCCTTTGTAATGCGCTGAAATCCATTCCATATCGTCAGGAATCGTACCTATATATTCAGCGTTGTTCAGTCTGTATGTGCATGCTTTGGCCACCGTTCCTTTGCTGTCGATGACAAGTGTGTGGACGAGATTCTTGAGCTTGGGGGTGTCCTGCAGATAGCAGAGAATATAGTATGTCCCGTTTATGCTGGCCTGTGTCACTTCTTTGATTTCCAAGAACTCGTCGTTTCTGGCCTCCTGGTTTATTGTGAGCAGCCGGTATCGTACCGAGCTGGGTAACTGGTCAATTTCAGAGAGCGTCCGCACGGTGCGGTTCCATGCATTGTCAACGTATACGACCACGCATTCATTCCCCGCGTTGTCCTCAGAGGTGACATACGTTTCCATTGCTCCACTGTCGAAGTAAGGCTCTGGACCTGTGTAAACGCATTTGATAGTGTAGTCCTCGCAGCGTTCGTGGAAATCTTTGGCAATGGCCTCCGGCAAAGTTTTGTCATTGATTGGTGTCACATTTTCAGAGTCGCATGAAGTCAGCACAAGGACTACGACAGCAAGCCAACCGTACATCAAATGTCTAAATCCAAACTTTTTCATTTTATGCTTCAATTTATGGGTTCGTTCAAAGGACAAGTTGCCTGAGAACTTATTATTATACTGCAAAAGTATAATCGTTTGTTTTTATACACAACGTCTCCTTATTCGAAACGGCAAAAATGTATTGCGAAGCAGCAATATATTCTTTTGAAGCAATTATAGGTATTCCTCTTTTTATAATAATCCTCTCAACTCTTACGGATAAGTAACAAAGATGATGAAGTCTATTTTGTCACTATTCTCTGTTCTTTTATCGCCCCAGCCCTTTTTCTTTCTTTTGTGGAACGCTTCCAAGCCCTACCTTTTGTGTTCCGTCCCAATTCGTAAGTTGGTCAGCGCACCCATTAGAACCGCCAAGTGAAACGTATGTGTCTGCACTACATGTCATGTGGTCAACAAAAGCGAGAAAGTTTGTCAATGGCGTTGTCTGTGAATTGAACTTCATTCGTAGCGAATCAGGGATGGTGACCGTGGTTGAATGCATGTTCGCCGATTGATACTACGGAGTCTGGAATGATGATTGAGGTTAGTTTGTTACAACCTTTGAAAGCGTTTACGCCACTTTCGGTAATACTATTTGGCATACTAACAGATGTGACTTCTGGACTTCCTGAAAATGCACCAATAATAGAAGTTACTTTATACGTCTGTTTGTTATAGGTGACAGTTGAAGGAATTGAAATAGAACCCTTATAGGGTACATCATGTACAGTAATATCAGGGTTCCAATACCAATTGCATACAACAGCCACAGAAATGCCATCTTCAAGCCTGTTGTATGCGATTCCATCGACAACAAAATCATTTGCAAAAGAGGATGCTGTGCTTAGCAAAAATGCTAATGTGATAAAGAAAGTCTTCTTCATAATTATTTTGTTTTTGTGTTTCTCACGCCCCCTATTGAAACGGTTTTGGGGTAAAGTGGGGGGTGAAAAAAAGAGAGCCGCTTGGTTTTGCGGCCCTCTTATGGGGATTCTTGGAGCACTTGGAGTGATTGGGGGCACTCTGAGGCTCTAATTTCGATTTTCTAATCTCTAATTTCTTGAAAAATTATTTTTTCAGCCATTGGTCGAGCCAGCGGAAGTATTCGCGTTGCCAGAGAATGCTGTTTTGTGGCTTGGTCACCCAGTGACATTCGCTTGGGAAGAGCACCATGCGAGCAGGGATGCCACGCATTCTTGCTGCGTTGAAGGCTTGCATAGTTTGGCTGTAAGAGATACGGAAGTCTTGTTCGCCAGTCACCACGAAGATTGGGGTGTCCCAGTTTTGAACGTAGTTCTTAGGGTCGGCTTCACGGTAACTGCGCATAGCCACTTCGTTGTCCTTATCCCAAGGTGCACCACCGAGGTCCCAGTTCACAAACCACAATTCTTCGGTTTCGCAGTATTGAGCGCGAAGATCGAAGATACCAGCGTGTGAAAGGAAGCAAGCGAAACGCTTTTGGTGGTTGCCAGCAAGCCAGTAAACAGAATATCCACCAAAACTTGCACCCACAGCACCCATGTGGTCGCCGTCGATGTAAGGTTTTTCCTTCATATAGTCGGCTGCGCTCAGGTAGTCCTTCATGCACTGACCAGAGTAGTCGCCAGAGATTTGCGCATTCCATTCGGTGCCGAAGCCAGGCAGACCGCGACGGTTAGGAGCGAACACCACATAGCCGTTTTCTGCCATGATGCGGAGGTTCCAACGGTAGCTCCAGAATTGGCTTACAGGAGATTGAGGTCCACCCTCGCAGAACAGGAGTGATGGGTATTTCTTATTAGGATCGAAGTTAGGAGGCAGGAGCACCCAAGTGGTCATCATCTTGCCGTCGGTGGTAGGAATCATCATCTTCTCGCACTTCACATCGCCGAGCGTGTTCATGATTGGGTCGGTCACGCTTGAGAGTTTCACAGGCTCTTTGCCCACCTTGAAACTATACACCTCGTTAGGTTCAAGGAAAGAGTGGCGGCATGTGATGAGCAAGTCTTTGCCAGCAAATTGCAGACCGTCGTAGTCGTACTGTCCGCCAGCCACTTGTTCCACTTTGCGATTAGCCACATTCATGCGGAAAATAGGCATGGTGCCTTGGTAAGGGCAGATGAAATAGATATACTTTTCGTCGGGCGACCAAGTGATGAAGTCCACGCTGTAATCCCAGTCGGCGGTGAGGTCCACTTTCTTGTCGCCGTCGAGCATAAAGATGCGATTTTTGTCGGCCTCGTAGCCATCGTGCTCCATTGAGAGCCAAGCGATTTTACCACTCTTCGACACGGCAGGATTGTTGTCGTAGCCCATCATGCCCTCGGTCAGATTCTTGGTGTCGCCAGTGGCGATGTCGTATTGATAGAGGTCGCTATTGGTGGAAATGGCATATTCCTTGCCGGTTTTCTTGCGGCACACATAAATCAGACTCTTGCTGTCGGGGAGCCATGCCAACTGCTCAACACCACCCCAAGGGCGCATTGGCGATTCAAACTGAGTGCCTTCGAGCACATCTTTTAATGCGGTCACCTCGCTGCCGTTAAATTCGCCCACGAAAGGATGAGGAATTTCGGCGGTCCATTCGTTCCAGTGGCGATACATCAAATCGTTGATGATACGGCCATCGGTTTTCTTCAGGTCGGGATAGCGGTCTTGGGTGGTTTCGCCATACTTCACAGTTGAAACGATAATCACCTTCTTTTCATCGGGACTGAGAACGAAGCCCTCAATGCCCTTTTCCATGTTCGACACGCAACGGCGGTCGGTGCCGTCGGCGTTCATCACCCACATCTGGTTCACGCCTTTTTCGTTAGGGTAGGCGAAAGCAATCTTCTTGCCGCCCTCAAACCACACAGCGTTGGTTTCGCTTTTCTCGGTGTTGGTGATTTGCACAGCGTTTTTGCCGTTGATGTCCATCACCCACAACTCGCGGTTGCTGTTGTTGTTCTCAATGTTAGGAGTGCTAACACCATAAAGCACTTTCTTGCCGTCGGGCGACACTTGCGCATCGCTCACGCGACCGAGTGAGTTGAGCAACTCAGGCGTAAACTTCGCTGCGGCGTGTGCGCCAGTAGCGGTTACAGCCATCATAGAAGCCATAATCAATGGTTTTACAAAATTCATAAATCTTCTTTTTTATCTGTTAATACTGAATTTCATAATAATTAATGCAAAGATAACAAAAGAGATTCATTTTGCTCAAAACAATCAAAAAATAAAATCCAACACACCCCAAAAAATCAAAATCAAAAATCAAAATCTAATAATGTGTGAGGATAATAATGCTGGGTGGTGGATAAATGGCGGAGTGGAAGATAGGCGCTGGTTGGGCTTATCTTCCACTCCTTTAGATTTGGGCGTTACGATTTTGTTTGGATTATTTCAGGATTTGGAATTGGCCGATGAGGGGGAGTTGTTTGAATTCACCCTTCACGGCGTTGATGATGCCGATGATGGCTAAAACCAATAGGAGAAGCCATGCCAAACCTAATGCAATGCCCACTATGCCGGCAAGCGCGTAGGAGATGAATGCCACGATTTTGATGACCACTTGCACAAAAATGGAGTAAGCCACACCTGTAATCAGGAGAATGAGACCTTGGTTGGCGTGGAATCGTGCAAATTGTGATTCTTTGGCTGCTAAAATCGGAATCAAAACCAGAATGCCAAAATAGGCGAGCACCGCCATCACTTTGTTTTGCTCTACATCTTGTTGTGGAGTTTTGGGAGGTTCGATCATTGGTGCGCCACATTGTGGACATGCCATCACTCCGTCGGCAACTTGTGCACCACATTTTCTACAGATACGCATAGGCTTGATTAGTTAAAGTTAATAAATATGATTTTTGCTTTTCTATTCGATGGGTATTTAGTGCAAAAATAAGCAAAAAAATGGAAAAACATTAATAGTTAGGTTAATAATTTGTCCAAAAATGCTTGCTTTTGGTTGAATACTCGGTTTACGGGTTTTGTTCATTTGTTTTTATGTACTTTTGCGAGGTCGTTATGATTCTCCGCTCTTTTAGCAGCGCAACACTTTGAGAAAACGAAGAATCAGAACGACACTTTTTTGAGCCACTCTCGCGCGATGCCGCTTGTGAAAGTTAGGATACGCAGGTGCTCATGATTAGTAATATAGAAATGTTGCGTGATTATAAATTAGGTATTACATATTATCAAAAAGGAAATGAAATTTGCTTTGTATTTTTGTCTCGCTCTCGGCGCTTTCACCACGGTGAATGCACAGGAGACGCTCACATTGAGCCAGTGTTTGGAGATGGCTGTTGACAACAATTTGTCGCTCCAGCGAAGCCGTAACGAGATAGTGAAGGGAAAAATCTCCATTAGCGAGAATCAAGCCAAACTGTTGCCACAGGTGAACGCTGTGGCACAAATCAACGACAATTTTGCGCCACCAGTATCGGTGACCGATGGCAGGGCATACGGTAAGGCATACAATGTGACCAAAACCCTCCAGTATAATGCCGCTATCGGTTTGCAACTCCAAATGCCCATCTACAACCAAATGGCGCGTACGGCAGTGGAGGTGTCGAAGATTGCCGACCGACTCAACCAGCTCTCTTACGAGAAGGCACGCGAGGATATCATCATGCAGACTGCCCAAACCTACTATATGGCGCAAAACACTTTGGAGCAGATTAGACTGGTGAACGACAATATCAAGCGACTGGAAGAACTCCGCAACATCACCCAAGCCTTTTACGACAATCAAATGAGCCTTGAGGTGGACGTGAAGCGTGTGAACTTCAATATTGAAGACCTCACCGTGCAGCGCGACAACGCCCTTTCCATGCTCCAGCAGCAATACACCATGCTCAAATTCATCATCGACTATCCTGCCGAAAAGGAAATCAAGGTGACCGACATCAACCCTGGGCAGATTGACGAGGTGAACGCTTGCGGACTCAGCACGGGCTTGTATGAACTCCAACTGCTCGACCAAAAGAAGGTGCTTGCGCAAAAGCAGACCAAACTTGCGAAAGACGCTTATTTGCCAACAGTGAGCCTGACAGGCAATTTGATGTATTCAGCCTACACCGATAAGTTTGAAAACTGGTTCCGCTCTGGCGACTCAAACCACTGGTATGGCTCCAACGGCATCGGCATACAGGTGAGAGTGCCCATCTTCGACGGATTCGGAAAACGCTCGAAAATCAAAAAAGCCAAGGCAGAGGAAGAAAGCGCACGCCTCGGCTATGAGGATGCATACAAGAAACTGCAAGCCAACTACATGAACGCCGTGAGCGAGGTGAACAACTGCCAACGCAACTACAAAAAGCAGTACGACAACTACACGCTGGCGCAGGACGTTTACAACGTCACAGCCTATCAATATAAGGAGGGCGTGACCTCAATGACCGTGGTTCTTCAAGACGAAATGCGCATCAGCGAGGCGATGAATAATTACCTGAACGCCTACTATCGCTATAAGTTGGCAAACCTCTCGCTGCTGAAACTCACTGGTCAACTGGAGCAGTTGAAGTAAGAATTTAGACGTTAGAAATAAGATAGATTTTAGAAAAAAACAGACTTAAGATATGGAAAATAAGGAAAAGACAAGTGCAAAAGAAGCACCTGAAGAAAAGGTGACCGCAACAGAAACTTGCCAAGAAAATGTGAGCGAAAACGAAACTCCAGAAGCCAAGACCAGCAATGGCGAAGTGACAAAGAAGGATATTAAGCCTCTGCGTGGCCGCCGCCTGGTGGTGAGCCTGGTGTGCATCGGTATCATTGCCTACGGTTTGTGGAGACTGGTGGACGTGTTTAAAGAATACACTGCCAGCGAAACTTGCAACGACGCTCAAATTGAGCAATACATCACTCCAGTGAATCTGCGCGCATCGGGATATATCGCAAAGGTGTGCTTTAAGGAGCATCAGGAAGTGCATAAGGGCGACACGCTGCTCATTCTCGACGACCGCGAATACCGCATTCGCCTGATGGAGGCAGAGGCGGCGCTGAAAGATGCTAAAGCAGGCGCAAATGTGATCAGCGCCACTGAGCAAACCACCCAAACCTCGGCTTCGGTGTATTCGGCTTCGATTGACGAGATTGAGGTGCGCCTTGCCAAACTTTCAAAAGATATTGAACGCTACCGCAACCTTGTGGCAAACAAGGCTGCCACACCTATCCAACTCGAACAACTTGAAGTGGAATACGATGCCACCAAGAAAAAACTTGAGGCCGCAAGAAAGCAACAGGAAGCTGCTTACAAGGGTGTGAATGAGGTGACCACACGCCGTGGCAACGTGGATGCCGCCATTCAGCGTGCTGAAGCCGCTGTGGAAATGGCTCGCTTGAACCTCTCATACTGTGTGGTGGTGGCTCCATGCGATGGCAAACTCGGTCGCCGCACCATTGAGGAAGGTCAGATGGTGAACGCCGGCACCACTATCACCTACATTATCCCCGACAATCAGAAGTGGGTAATCGCCAACTATAAGGAAACCCAGATTGAAAATCTGCATGTGGGTCAGAAGGTGCGTATGACGGTAGATGCTTTGAACAACGAAGTGTTTGAAGGCACAGTTACAGCCATTTCAGGCGCAACTGGTGCAAAATATTCACTTGTGCCAACCGACAATTCTGCTGGCAACTTCGTGAAAATCCAGCAGCGTGTGCCTGTAAGAATTGATTTCACCAACATCAGCAAAGAGGACAACGACCGCCTTGCTGCTGGTATGATGGTGGTAGTGAAAGCAGAGAGAAAAAATAGGCAGTAAGCGCCATGGCTGAAGATTATAAGAATTATCCGTTTTATAAATGGGTGCCGAAGCCACTTGGCATCATCTTCATGATTATCCTCTTCGTGCCTATGATCACGATGAGTGGTGTATATTCCGCCAACAGCGGAGAGATGATGGGTGGACTTGGAATCCAGTCGGAATACATTGTGTTCGCAGGTTTCTGCACCTCGATAGGTATGGCGGCGTTCTCGCCGTTCTTCTACGAGCTGGTGTGCATACGCCGCGAAAAGATGATGTGTCTGGTGGGATTTGCCATACTTTTCGTGCTCAGCAACATCTGCGCCCAAACCGAATCACTTTTCGTGCTCGGACTGTGCAGTTTGCTCATGGGCTTCGTGCGCCAAACGCTGATGATGGCACACCTGTTTGTGCTCATCAAGTATGCTTTCGGCATTGAGGCGTGCAACAATATCACCCCAGGCAACGAACCTACCACCGAAAAAGCGTGGGACGCTATCGACACCGAGAAAATGGTGTCGCAGCCAGTCATCTACTGCTTCTTCATGATTATCGGTCAACTCAGCACATGGCTCACCGCATGGTTGGCTTACGCCTACGAGTGGCACTATGTGTACTATTTTATGATGGCATTTATGCTGGCTGGTATCATCATCGTGTTCTTCACCATGCCATACCACCCCTATGCCATGCCTAAATTCCCAATCACATTCTCCAAGTTTGGCAATGTGATGGTGTTTAGCATCATGCTGTGCTCATTCGCGTATGTGATGGTGTTTGGCAACACATTGGACTGGTTCGATGATAAGTCAATACGCCTCTCCGCTATTGTGTGCGTGATATTCACTGCGCTGTTCATCTATCTGGAAATGTCGCGGAAATCGCCGTATTTCATCATGGAGGTGTTCAAACTCAGGGTGATTAACTATGGTGTGCTGCTGTTCTTCCTGCTGATGATTGCCAACTCCAGTGCCATGTTTGTGAACGTGTTTACGAATGTGGGCATGAAGATTGACAACTGGCAGAGTGCCACCTTGGGCAACTGGGTGATGGTGGGCTATTTCGCAGGCGTGGTGTTTGCGATTATAGCCAGCCGCAAGAATGTTCACCTGAAGTGGATGTATGCCCTCGGTTTCTTGTTCATTGGTGCGTATGCGCTGTATATGTTCTATGAGGTGCAAAACGAAGGCATGTTGGAGCGCATGAAGTGGCCAATCATTATCCGCTCCACCGGTATGATGCTGCTCTACTCGCTGATTTCCACAATGGCAAACCAGCGTATGCCTTACCGATTCTTATCTACATGGGTGTGCATCATGCTCACCGTGCGTATGGTGATAGCACCAAGCATCGGAGCGGCGCTTTATACCAAAGTGCTGCAACAGCGCCAGCAATATTATGTGACACGCTTCGCACAGGATTACGACCGCACCGACATTGATGTGGCGAAAAACTACGATCAAACTGTGCGCGGTATGCAATATCAGGGCAAAACCGAAACCGAGGCGCAAAACATGGCTGCCATGGCAGTGAAGGGCAAACTACAGGTGCAAGCCACCCTCACATCTATTAAAGAGATGTCGGCATGGACCTTCTATCTCTGCATGGCATGCGCGCTGCTCATGTTCCTGCTACCGTGGCGCAAACGCAACATAAAAGAACTCACGCACGAGTACTTTATGAAAAATGTAAACACAAAGTCGTTAGGCTTTAGGTAAAAACCTTTTTGATACTATTTATATAAACAAGACGGAGAATTTGCGCGATGCAAATTCTCCGTTGCTGTTATTTAGGCTGAAGAAATGAACTACTCATACTCATTATCAATTATATCCAAGTACTTCCCCTGTTCATCATAATAATCGAATCTCAAAGTTAGGAGATTGTCTTCTCTCATCAGCAAACTTTTGGCGATAGGCATATTTAAGAGTTCTAATGGCGACATCAGAGAATGCTTTAAATTATAATCTATTATAGGGCCTCTTAAATGTTCTGTAGCCAGTGGACTTAACCAGCATCTGATATGAACTATAGGAGGAGTGTTTTCGTCGTCAATATCTACCTCTAAAGCCCAACTTGTACTGTCACATATTTGGATTTTCCCCATATCGGAATTAAGGGAATGCTTCATTTGTTTTGACAATTTTTTTGCAATGTTTATGGGAGAAAAGGCTTTTGTTTTCTGTTTCTTATCCATAGGTGGCACACCGAACTCTATACTACGAACAACATCTCTTATTGTATGGTAACTCCTGTATCTTCCATAACTGGAAATAATAACTGTATAGCCATCTTTATTGAAACAAAATACTTCTCCTTTGAGTAGCTGACTACCATCATCGCCCTCATACTTAACTCCGCAGACAGTGTTGTAATCAAATTCAGATTCTTTGCCATGATTTATATTAATATAGACAAAAGAATGCTTGCCTACAATCTCCATTGCTTCATTGGGTGTTTTAATCCATGGATATGATTCTACTATGATACTTTGGTAATTAGGTGTTTGATACTCAACGTGGTAGCGCAGCCCGTCTGTGTTTTTTTCCACTACAGATGTGCCTTTAGGCAGGTCAATAAAGAATATGTCAGATTTCACCTGCTTTAATTGCCAAGGCTCTGTGCAGCCTATTAAAAATATTCCCAAGAGGAAAATGAGAATGATTGTTTTAAGTTTCATATTATTTATCTTTAGGTTGATTTTGGCTATATAACCATTTAATAGAATATGCTTTAACTAAATTGATCAAGAGAAGGATAGGGGCTGTTGCGCATAACAAACCAGGAATAGTATAGTCATGCTTATTATCACAATATAATAATGATATAAACGGACAAACTATTGATGTCAAAAGAAAAGGAAGTACAGTTTTTATCAATTCTTTCTTCTTTGAAATACTTTCAGCGGAGTAATGTTGAAATAAAGATATTTTTTGCAGCAATGGCAATAGCAGAACTTTCTCGCCTGTAACGGTCTTTTTGCTCCATAATAAATAGGTATAGTAAACAAATAGAGTGAAAAACCAAGGAAAGTAAAAAACAGCCAAGAAAAGCATTCCATCACATGCTTTAAAAATAACACTGGATACGATAAAAAAACATGCCATTGTCAGAGTTACACAGATTTTCACGGCATACTTACCCATAATTCTCCAAATAGAAACTTGTTGAGAATAGAGAATGTTTTGATCTTTGATCTGTTTATCACCATTAATCTGTCCATTCTCGTTTTCTTGTCGATTCTGTTTTTTGTGTATATCTATTAATGATATTGCGAAGAATAATACAAATGTCAGAACCATAGCCATTATGTTTGCCAGTGGGTTTGAACCAGAAGAACCAAGTAACATAAAACTTGACAAAAAATAAAGTATAGACTTTACTGCTCTTTTCCACTTCTTTGAGCGCAAAGGTCCACTTGTGAAAATATACACAGCCCATCCAAACATAAGAATAGATATAAGTGCATACTTCTTGAAGAACTCTAAAGTGTAGTCAAGTTCATTGTAAGTATCTTCGACTTTTAATGCTATGCAAACAGCTAAAGCCATATCTGCCAATGCAAGTAACATCAAGAGCCATGCTCCAATTGTTTTCAGTTTTCCTCGCTTATATCCGCAAGGTTTTTCATGCCCAACTAACATTGTTAGCAAGAAGAAAAATGTGGTGATAATTGCTGTCATATTGATTATCTTTTATTGGGTTTATAGCCTTACTTTTTCAACCTTTCAAGATATTCACTCATACATTCAAGCATATGTTCTTGGTTCATTGATTGATTGAAATGCCATCTTTTTATTGTCTTTTGTCGAGAGTTGCCTACTTTTTCCACATACTTGATGAATATCTCCATCTGAAATGTGTTGCCAAGCCTATGTTCCATTTTGAAAGCATAAGTTGTTGTTATGCCATTAGATCCAACAATACTTCCACCTATAGATATGAAGAGAGGTTTCTCCTGCAATATTTTTGCGTTACAACATTGCAAGCAACCATTCACTAAAGTTTTATATTTACCTCTCATTCCTCCCTCTGCTTTGACAGAGTTGCCCAGTATGTGGGTGAAGATAGATATTGTTATAACTTGTGGTACCACACATACTAAAATTAATACTAATGTTGCCATAATTTCTTAATGCTATTTTTTATTTGTTTTTTCGTTTTTCTATAAATTCGTTAATATTGTCTCCCCATATATTGTTTTGCTGTTTTTATTATGGCATAAAAATAGGTGTAGGCTATCCTTTATTTGAAATTCGGAGGTATCGCCAAACACCTATACAACCCAAAAAAGGAAAATCCCACACCATACGGCATGAGCATTCACCTACCTTACTATTGGTTGCATATTCTTCTAATTGGCGATTTTCCGAATATCTTTAGTAAGAAGCAAACACTTCTTTAATATGTCATTATAAATAGTCTGTTATATCATTGGCAAATCATTTTTATAATTACTGATTACAAAGTTACTCATTTTCTATGAAGAAACCTCTTAGCCTCCGTGATTTTTATATTTTTAATTCTATTGGGTTTCCAACCAAATAGTAATTTACCACTGAATTTTTTATCTGCTGGTGGTTTAGGTGTTGAGGAGGGCGGAAAGGATTGATGCCACATGCCCTGGCACGATAACGTGGTGGTTGCCGATGGGGGCGGTGAGGAAATAAGTGGCTTGCTCTGGTTTTGTGAGTTGGAGCACTTGTTGCGTGCGGCACAGGTTTGGCTCTGCAAGGCTGCGCTCCAATGTGGCTTCGGCGGTGAAATGGCGTGAAAGGTCGCCACTCACCTTAAAAATGGTGACAGGACCCTCTGCCATATAGCCACGAATGCCGATACCGATACCGCTCTCAAAATGGGTGTCGAGTTCGTAGCGAGTGACCATATTCAGAGGAATGGTGCAGTGAGCCACCAGCATTTCGCCAGTTTTGGGATCGATGCGTGATGGGTTGGCTTGGAATCCCGAAACGCCAGTCACGGCCTTGGTAATCATCATCGTGAGCAAGGTGGGAATATCGCCCTCGCAGCCAGCCACTATGCCCTCGGCGTTGAGGCGCGCAAGTGCGTAGCAACTGGTGTTGCGCACCACGCCCAGCAAGTCGAAGCAGCGAATGGTGAAGCCGTTTAAGCGGTGTCGGCTCACCACCTCTTTCAGTGCATAATAGAGTTTCATGGCACCTGGCACAGCCTCTTCAGTCGCCTTGGTGGTGGCTTTTTTGGCGAGTGTGGCGCAGTCGCTTGGCGTGTCGGCAATGGCATTGTAGGCATCAACCACCTCGTCGATGGCAATGTCCACAATCTCGATGCCGAGTTTCTGTTTCACCGCCACAGGACTTGCGATGCTTGAAATCAGCCAGTCGCTTGGAGCGCCTATCACACCGAGCCTCAAGCCGATGAGTTTTTTGCGCGCGCTTTCCACCTGTGCCAACTCCTTCACGCGAGTGCTGATGTACGCTGCATCGCCATGAATGATTTCGCCCTTCAACTTGTTCATGTTCAGATAGGAAAGAATTTCCATCGACGCCGCCAGCGAGTTGCTTTTGCCAGAGGTGAGCAGATAGAATGGACGTGAACTGCGCTCCATCAGCAGAGGCTGTATTTTCTTAAACACGCCCTCGGTGCCGCCAGTGCGCACATATATCAAATTGAGGTCAGCGTCGCCGTAGGTGCTGTAATCGCTGTCCTTGAAATCGTATTCAAAATCAAGAGTTCCCAAAAACTCCTTAGTGGCTTGATTGATAGCCGCCTTATCGTGAAGTTCCGAAGTGATGGTGTAAATTGAGATATTCATATCGTGATATTGTTTTATTGGTTTTATTTACGCTTTTTGTGGGGGCGGGCTGGCACGAAACTGCCTGTCGGGCCCTGGTGTGGGTGGTAGTTGCCTTGCTTGGTGTGGATGGTTGCCCCTTTTCTTTTGGGGGCTGTGCCTTGCCTTTGGGTGTTTGCTCCTTGCCTTTGTGGGGTGGTGGAGCGGTAGGTGGTGGTGCCACTGTTGGGGTAGAGGCGTGTAAGCAGGTCGGGGCGATGGAGGCGGCGCAGCGAAGCCACGATGTCGGGCTTGTTGGCTTTCTCATACCAGAAGAAATATTTGCGTTGGGCAAGTTTTTCCTCTTTCGCCTTAGCAGAATACACTGGCTGGAGCGTGTAGGGGTGGAAACCTGTGTAGAAAGTTTCGGTGCTCACCGTCATGGGCGTAGGCGTGAAGTCCTGCACCTGTTCGAGGTGGAAATCAAGTTCTTTGGTGATAGCCGCCAATTCCGCCATATCTTCCTCGGTGCAACCTGGGTGCGAAGAAATGAAGTAGGGAATGATTTGCTGCTTCAGTCCGTATTTCTCGTTCAAGCGGTCGAAAATGGCCTTGAACTGGTAGAACAGGTCGAACGAGGGTTTGCGCATCAGGTTGAGCACTTTGTCGCTGGTGTTCTCCGGCGCCACTTTCAGGCGGCCCGACACATGGAAGCGAATCAATTCCTCATTGTATTGCCGATTCACCTTGTCCACCTTCTCGTCGCCGGTTTTGTGCATGGAGAGGTCGTAGCGCACACCGCTGCCGATAAACGACTTTTTCACCTCAGGCATCGCATCCACGGTGTGGTAGATGTCGAGCAGGGCGCTGTGGTCGGTGTTCAGATTGCTGCATGGCTTTGGGTGCAGACACGATGGGCGAGCGCAGCGTTGGCACCGCTCCAAGTCTTTGCCGTGCATACCATACATGTTGGCACTCGGCCCGCCCAAGTCGCTGATATATCCCTTGAAATCGTCCATCGCCACCACTTGCTTCACCTCGCGCATGATGCTTTCCTTGCTTCGCGACGCAATGAATTTGCCTTGATGCGCGCTGATGGTGCAAAATGCGCAGCCACCGAAGCAACCACGGTGCATGTTCACCGAGTGGCGAATCATTTCGTAGGCAGGGATTCGCTTGCCATTGTAGCGAGGGTGGGGCAGACGGGTGTAGGGAAGGTCGAAAGTGGCATCAATTTCCTCGGTAGTCATCGGAGGATTGGTGCGGTTCACCTTTATTGCCACATTGCCAGTGGCTTGCCACAGCGTGTGACCGTGCCACAGGTTTGATTCAATCTCGATATTACGGAAATTCTCCGCTTGTTTTTTCTTGTCGCGCTGACATTCCTCAAAAGAGTGAAGCACCACATCGCTTCCTTCGGAGGGAATCTCGTCGAGCGGACGGCGAACCATCGTTTGAGGTATGTCGAGCAGTGCCTCAATGGGCATACCATCGTTGAGGGCATCGGCAATTTGAAGCATCGGCTTCTCGCCCATGCCATACACCATGATGTCGGCAGGACTTTCCATCAGAATCGACGGCACAAGGCGGTCTTTCCAATAGTCGTAATGTGCAAGACGGCGTAGCGAAGCCTCGATGCCGCCAGCCACCACCGGCACATCGGGCCAGAGGCGTTTCAGAATCTCGCTATACACCACGGTGGGGCAGTCGGGGCGTTGCCCTGCTCTGCCGTCGGGAGTGTAGGCATCATCGCTACGGCGGCGACGGTTGGCGGTGTAGTGGTTCACCATCGAGTCCATGGCACCTGCGCTCACTCCGAAAAACAGGCGAGGGCGGCCCAACTTCTTGAAATCGCGCAAATCGTCGCGCCAGTTGGGTTGTGGCACGATAGCCACATTGTAGCCATGTGCCTCCAGCACACGACCAATCACAGCCGCACCCATGGAAGGGTGGTCGATATAGGCATCGCCAGAGAAAATAATCACATCAATGTGGTCCCAACCCAAATGGTCGATTTCCTTTTTTGTGGTGGGGAGCCATTGCTTGTTGATACGGTGGTCGCGTTCGTTGTCGTGTCGTTGCTTCATGCCTTATTTTTGTTCGATTTTTTCTTTAAGTTTGATAATTTCGTCGCGGTATTGTGCCGCTTCGAGGAATCGCATCTCCTTGGCGGCTTTCACCATCTCGGAATTGAGGCGTTCGATAGCCTTGTTAATGTCGTGCGCAGCCATATATTGCACCACAGGGTCGGCGGCTATGCCACTTGCTGGGCGGAACTCGGCTTGCACCTGTTTTTGCAGCGGCGTGTAGTCCACCACATTGTTTTCATATTTGCGGGCGTGTTTCGACACTGCCTCGCTTGGTTGGAGTTCGGTATCTACGCCGATAATCGCATTGCGCGCCTTGATAATGGCTTGTGGCGTGATGCCGTGTTCTTCGTTGTATTTCAATTGGAGCGAGCGGCGACGGTCGGTTTCATCGATGGTTTTCTGCATCGAAGCGGTGATAGTATCGGCATACATAATCACCTCGCCGTTGAGGTTACGCGCGGCACGACCAGCCGTTTGGGTGAGAGAGCGGTGGCTGCGCAGGAAGCCCTCCTTGTCGGCATCGATGATGGCAACGAGCGACACTTCGGGCAGGTCGAGACCCTCACGCAGCAAGTTCACGCCAATCAGCACATCGAGTGCACCGGCACGCAAGTCGTCCAAAATCTGAATACGGTCCATCGTTTCCACATCGCTGTGCATATAGGCACATCTGATGCCGATACGCCCCATATAGGCGCTCAACTCTTCCGCCATGCGCTTGGTGAGCGTGGTCACAAGGGTGCGCTCGTGGCGTTCGATGCGGAGTTGGATTTCCTCCAGCAAATCGTCGATTTGACCGCGCGAAGGGCGAACGGTAATTTTCGGGTCGAGCAAGCCCGTAGGGCGGATAATCTGCTCGGTGACGATACCTTCGCTTTGACGCAATTCGTAGTCGGCAGGTGTGGCACTGACGTATATCGTTTGCCCTGTGAGGGCTTCAAATTCCTCGAATCGGAGCGGACGGTTGTCGGTGGCAGCCTCCAGACGGAAACCGTAGTTCACAAGGTTGATTTTACGGCTTTGGTCGCCGCCAAACATAGCCCTGATTTGTGGCACCGTCACATGGCTCTCATCGATGATGGTGAGGAAGTCGCTGGGCATACAGTCGAGCAGACAGAAAGGGCGTTGACCGGGTTCTCTGCCGTCGAAGTAGCGAGAATAGTTCTCAATGCCAGAGCAGTAGCCCACCTCACGAATCATTTCAAGGTCGTATTCCACACGCTCTTTCAATCGCTTGGCCTCCACTGGGCGAGCCTCGCGGTAGAAAGCGTCAACTTGGTTGCCCAAGTCAATATGTATTTGCCCAAGAATCTCGCCAAGGTGCGACTTTTCAGCCACAAACACATTGGCAGGGAAAATCTTAAACTTGTCCATTGTTTTGCCGGTGGGGAGTTGGGTGGTCTTGTCCAGTTCGTCGATGCTTTCGATTTCATCGCCCCAGAAGATCACACGCAGAATGATTTCCTCGCCAGCCACAAACACATCTACGGTGTCGCCCTTCACTCGGAAATTGCCCATCTGCGGTTCCATCTCGTTGCGAGAATACAGGGCATCAACGAGTTTGCGCAGAAATTCATCGCGCCCGATGTTTTGCCCCACCGCTATATCCACGGCGTTGTTTTTGATGTTGTCGGGGTTGCCCATACCGTAAATGCAACTCACCGTCGCCACCACGATGATATCGCGTCTGCCCGAAAGCAGCGCTGTGACCGTGCTGAGGCGCAAGCGGTCGATTTCCTCATTGATTTGCAGGTCTTTCTCAATGTATTTGTCCGACGATGGAATGTAGGCTTCAGGCTGATAGTAGTCGTAATACGACACGAAGTAGTGCACCGAGTTTTCGGGGAAAAAACTCTTGAACTCGCTGTAAAGTTGGGCAGCGAGCGTCTTGTTGTGCGACAGAATGAGCGTAGGCTTGCCTGTGCGCTGAATGATGTTAGCCATAGTGAAAGTTTTACCAGAGCCGGTCACACCAAGCAGCGTTTGATAAGGCACACCTTCCATCACGCCATTCGACAGTTCGTCGATGGCTTGTGGTTGGTCGCCAGTTGGGGCATATTCAGAATGAAGTTTAAAATCCATCTTTCCAATACATTTTGAATTAACTTACAAATTTACAACATTTCCCCCACATCACCCACTCGCCACAGGCAAATAATTCATTTTGGAGCACTCGGATCGGTGCGACTGGAACTAAAGGGTGATGATGAGGGAAAGGCCGAAGCGGAAAGATTTGTGGTTGGGCACTATTAGTGATGAGGAAACGGTGACATCGGTGGCTTTTCGCTTTGCCGTTTCTCTTGCTGGATTGCCTGTGAGCAAGCCCATTACCTCGTTTACGGGGTCGATGACAAACGCCACGATATTGCCTAACAGCGATGAACCGAGCAGGCTGTAGCCATTGTTCACAATAGCGCGTTTTGCCTTGTAAAACCCTTCGCCAATCAGGCTGCCCACTATCGGAGTGATGAGCATGTCTTGATACGACGGACGCTCCATAAACGCCTCAATGCCAAATTCCCACCCCACATTTGATATCAACGAGCAATAGAACAAAGATTGCCAAGCATTGAAACCGCAACTTCTGGCAGCCATATAATACACGGCTCCGGCATAGGGGTGGAGAATATAGTTGAAGTAGAACTTGTCGTGGTCCCATTCGGGGCCTTTCTTTAGCACATGGTTGCGCCATCGCTTGAATAGCGGCACATCTTGCAGTTCGGCTCTGTTCCACGAAGTGGCATCTTCGGGCAGGCATTGAAGCACTAAAAGCGTGCCAACGAACGCGCTGCTCAGCGCAGAGGTATTGATCCATAGCCGATGCCAGTCGTATGCTTTTCCTGTCACGGAATAGGGCAAGTCGTAGGCTCCGGGGGTGTATCTTTTGAGGGTGTCGGCCACGCTCAATGGTACATAGTGGGGAAGTGTGTCTTGAAATATGAGTTGCTGCGATGCTAAATCATCTGCCATTAAAGGGCTTAGCGCATTGGGCAGACTATCGCAAGATGATAGGCTGTCGGATTGTGCCATAGCGTAGAATCGTTCTACAATCATAAATAGCAGCAACATTATGATTCGTCTTTTTCTTTCTATCATAATACTACTTTTTATTATGCGTAAGCCTCGTTTCGCTCTGCGTGAGGCTTATATGCAAATATAGTGGAAAATAGGAGGTTATGAAAAGTCAAAAAGGCTACAATATTAGTTGTTTTTTCCTATTTTGCCTGCTTCCACCATTTCTACCAGCCAAATGACGAAAAATGCGGCTCATCATACCATTAAAATTGGCAATGATATACAAGTTGTCCCTGTGATTATTTAGTGAATGATTGAAAAAATCCCGTAGGGATTAGATGTGCGTAGGCAGGTATGCAGCGAAGGT
>OIYS01000595.1_pt1 | contig 23763 bp, 20 predicted proteins | sample 1588271 | NCBI WGS metagenome assembly OIYS01 (sample SAMN03283286) | human gut metagenome | biome: human-associated habitat; material: feces | host: Homo sapiens | place: Peru | collected 2012
AGAAATCGCCCCGATGCCATAATATTACGCCAATTTAAGGGATTTTATAGATTAAATGTGGGTTCGGCATAAATGCCCCAGTTTGGCGACAAATTGTATTGCACGCCCACGCCTGCACCCACCGACCATTGCCACGATGGGGTGAAGTGCCAACAGTTCTTGTATGGAATTGTGGTGTCGGTCACATATCGCTCTTTAGCCTCACCAACCAAAGGCACATTCAGCAGCACGCCAGCCGAAGAATACACCGACCATCGCTTTGAGCGAAGCCACTTGTAGGATAGGCGGAATGGCAAACCCAAATAATGGACTTTTTGAGTGCGCTGGATATAGTATGCGCCTTCGCCCATTGTGAAATTAGACTTCAACAGCGAGTATTGCAATCCCGACTCGATGTTCCAATTCTTGCCCAGCGATTTCGTTAATGCCACTCCCAAAGTGATAGGCTTGTCGTGCTGCTCACGCTCCACAATCTTGCCTGTGTTGTGCTCTGCGATGGTTATCAGCGCCGCAGTATCGGGCGACACTTTGCCACCTTTTCGCACAAGAAACTTGTAATAGTCTTCCCATGTGGAAATCACTTTTGGTATATCTGTGGTAGGTGAGTCGGTGATGTCATCACCAATTCCGGCAAACAGTTTATAAGCGTTTTGAACCAAAGCGGGTCCCAATGAGCCTGCGGCAAGCAGTTGCCACTTGTTTTTGTGCTTCTTTGAGCCATCTTCAGCCATGTGGTTTTCAAAAATTGGGATATTGTATTGCACGCTGTCGCGAGCCACAGAGTCGGTGGGAGGCACAGCGACAGCGATGTTGATTGCCGTGTCGCGAATTTCAAGCACAGCATTTTTAGGCATCGAATCCAAATCCCTATCGCCTTGAGGCATAGGGATAGTGGTGGATGCTTTTGCAATATACTTGTCTGACACAGTGGGCGTGACACTTGGTTGTGTGGCAATGTGTTGCGTTTTTTTGCTTTTCACTTTTGTGCCTTCCACCTTTGCCGTCACCGTTTCCTTTTCCTCTGTGCCTCTCCTGTGGAACAGGTATTTGCAAAATGGAATCATGACAATAATCGCCGAAATCACGGCAAGCATTCGTCGGTTAATCATTTTCCGAAGCATGGCTTTTGCTCTCGCCAACTGCGACGACGAACTATGAGGCTCAATGCCCAGACGCTCGGCTATCTCTTTATGCGAAAGCCCCTCTATCACCGACATTCTGAACACCTTGCCGTAGCCCTCTGGCAAACGGTCGATGAGTTGCATGAGTTCTTTCTCTGCCAACACGGCATCAGCCGAAACTCCACTCTCCACATTCATATTATCCAAGTAGTGGGACAGTGGCAAGAATTTTACCTTTCGCTTTCGCTCTAAATATTTGAGCGACACATTTTTAGTAATCGCGGCTGCCCACTCGCCAAACTTTTCCTCGTCGTTCAGTTTTTCAAGGGAGTAATAAGCAAGGATAAAAGCGTCCTGAACGAGGTCATTCACCGTGTCCTCGTCTGCTTTTGTGATGCTGAAGCACACATTCCTCATCATCGGAACATACGCCTCGTAAATCGTATTTAAAGCGTCGGCATCGTCTGCTTTCACCCTTTCTATAAGCATTTTTAAATCCATGTGAGCAGTTTCGGCTTTTGTGCCTCACATTAAGAGGCGTCGTAAAGCGAAAAGACTGCATCGGGTTTTGTTAAAAAACTACAAAATTACGATTTTCTGCCCAATACGCCATTTCATCACTAAGTTTTCCTTAACTTTGTGAATATCTAATTACTTTAACAAACTATTGGACAATATGAAGAAATTTTTCTCTTTTATCGTTATGGCGATTTTGGTAGCCATGAGCGGACAAGCCCAACTCACAAGCAGCAATTCTGAAAAACGCTGCGACGTGTCGTATCCTATAGCAGATTTAAGCGTTTGCCTTACAAGTAACTACGACGCACGTATCGTCTCAAAATACGTGACAGATGCGCTTATCAGTCGCCTCGATATGGAATACGACGCATCAAACTCCGATTATATGATTAAGTCGATGGAAGTTTCGGTTTACAGATATAAAAAAGGCTCATCAGGGCTCGTTGGCGATGTGCCACCCGAAGAACAGACAAAAGTTGAGCGTGTGCAATTCGTTCCCACCGACGACACTTTGCAACAATTCAAAGCATCGTTAAACATCGGCGAGAACGGCTGGGACAAGATTGTAATCCGCCAAGTGCCCAACTCCTCCGAAATCATCAAAAAATCCGACTACAAACGCTCCACCCTCCTCTAAATTCTTTGATTAAAATTTTTGAGAAACAAAAAAAGACAGTATATTTGCATATCATTTAAAAGGACTTAGCCTGTTAATTCAGGCACATAGCTCTGCGATACTCCACATCGTGGAGCTATTTTTTTGATATTCCCTTTGTAATAGAAGAAAACACCGATTTAATCCATTAAAATCCGATTTTCACCTATTTAAAAATTCTATTAATATCGTTTTTTGAGGCACTTGTAGACTCGTTGACCCGTTGACTTGTTGACTTGCTTATCTGTCGATGCCGGGGCGTGAGAGCACGCCTTGGGTGTAGTAGTGCTTCACTTCTTGCATATCGGTCACGAGGTCGGCTGCGTCGATCAGCTGCTGTGGCGCGTAACGGCCGGTGATGACCACTTCTGTGGCGGGATTCCTCTCCGAAAGCAAATCAAGCACTTCATCCACCGACAGCAGGTCCATGCTGGTAGCGATGGTGAGTTCGTCAAGAATCACCACGTCCCACTCGCCACTGCGCAACCATTGACGGCAAACGGCAAGTCCGTCTTTTGCCGATTGTCTATCCCTTTCATCGGGCATTCTGTCGAGGCAGCACCCATAGCCCAACTGCTCGATATGCAGCCGTCCGAAGTCGGGGTTTGCACCACTAAACAGTGCTTCAGCCTTGGTCTCGTTGTACTTCATCGACTTCACAAACTGCCCAATCGCCACATTCTTGCCAGCGCACAACGCACGGACAGCCAGCCCAAAGGCAGCAGTAGTCTTCCCCTTACCATTCCCGGTATAAACATGTATATATCCCTGTTCCATTTCCTTTCAAATAAAAAAAACACGCTGGCGCGTGGGTGGGCGTTAGCGTGTTTTAGAAAAAGTGCGGAGTGAGGGAGATTCGAACTCCCGAATCGCTTTTGACGATTACACGCTTTCCAGGCGTGCCTCTTCAGCCACTCGAGCATCACTCCATTTGCGCGTGCGCTCTTGGCAGTGCAAAATTGCCGTTGCGCCACAAATGCGAGTGCAAAGATAGTGAATTTTTGCTTGATTGTAGCAAAAATTCTGTAAATTTGTGATATGGATTTAGTGAAAACGCATAACTTACTCCCCGAAGGTGTCAGCGCGACAGACGCACGCAGCATTGAGTTTGCCACAGAAGTGATCAACTGTCTGCCTTACGAGCCCAACGATGAGCAGATGGAACTGCTGGCGGCGTTTGCCCATTTCATGCTCTACGGCCACCCACAGGCGGTGATGCTGGTGAATGGCTATGCCGGTACAGGTAAAACCTCGATGATTGGCGGCATTGTGAAGGCACTCACCTGTCGCGGACGCAAGACGGTGCTGCTGGCTCCCACAGGGCGCGCGGCGAAGGTTTTCACGGAATATTCGGGGCATACAGCCTACACCATTCACCGCAAAATCTATCGCCAGAACAGTTACCTCTCTGATGGGTTTTCGCTTGCCGAGAACAAGCACACCGACACCATTTTCATCGTAGATGAGGCGTCGATGATTTCCAACAGCAGCGAAGGCTCATTCTTTGGCACAGGCCGATTGCTCGACGACCTTATCCACTATGTGTATAGCGGCATCGGCTGCCGGCTGGTGCTGATGGGCGATGTGGCGCAGTTGCCTCCTGTGGGTCAAAGCGAAAGTCCTGCCCTCAACGCCGAATTTCTGCGCAGTTACGCCCTGCAAATCTACAGCGTGAACCTGAAGCAAATTGCGCGTCAGGCGGCAGAGAGCGGCATTTTGTTCAACGCCACCATTCTGCGAAATGTGATGGAGAGCGGCGTGCTGTGCGCACCGAAGTTGGAACTGCTGCGGTTCGACGACATCGACAACGTGACGGGCGAGTTTTTGCTCGAAACCATCAGCGACTGCTACGATCGCGACGGCATGAGCGAGACCATAGTGGTGACACGCAGCAATAAGCGCGCCACGCTCTTCAACCGCGGTATTCGCAACAGTATTCTCTATCGTGAGGACGAATTGGTGAGCGATGATATGCTGCTGGTGAGCAAAAACAATTACTATTGGGCGAACGACTACGAACAAATCGACTTCATTGCCAACGGTGATGTGGTGAGGGTGAAGCGTGTGTGGGGCGAGATTGAACGCCGCTACGGACTCGACTTCGCCAACGTGACGGTGGAGTTTCCCGACCACGGCAACACCGAAATGGACGTGAAAATCATTCTCAACTGCCTCAGCAGCGACACGCCAGCACTCACTGCCGCACAAAGCGAGATGCTCTACTCCTCAGTGATGGCGGAACTCACAGGCGACAAACGCACTCGATACCGTGAACTGAAGAAAAATCCGTATTTCAATGCTTTGCAAGTGAAATACGCCTATGCCATCACATGCCATAAGGCGCAAGGCGGACAGTGGCAGAATGTGTTTATAGATATGGGGGCTATTATGCCCGACGCTTTCACCCAACTCGATTTCTACCGTTGGCTCTACACCGCCATCACCCGCGCCCGCTCGCAAGTGTACCTCATCAACTGCCCCCTCGACACCGACATGTGAAGCCTCTCCCATAAGAGCGTGTGTCAAATTTAGCGATCCACTAAAAAAAAAGCCTCAGCCAAGCCTCCCCGAAAAGGAGGGTTTGGCCGAGGCTGAGGCTTCGATTGTTACTTTGGTTTTTACTACTTCAGAATCATATTAATTAGGGCGGTTACGTCGCTCACATTAATCTCGCCATCGCCATTGATGTCGCAGATGCTGTCGGAGTATTCACTGCTACCGAGAATTTTGTTGATGAGGGCAGTTACGTCGCTCACGTTAATCTCGCCGTCGCCGTTAATGTCGCCGCTTACAGGCTTTTCGGTGCGGTAAACGAACTTCACCACTGGTCCCCATTCGGTGGTGTGGGCTGCGCCGTCGAGTCCTTCGTATGCCGTTTTCACGCGTGCATAGTAGGTCTTGCCATTCTCCATCTTCTTGCTGTTCACCTTGATGTTGTCGGCGGTGAGAGAGGTGCGAGTGGCACCGTCTTTGAGCGTTTCGACAAAGCGGGTGCGGCCCCAAGTGGTGGCAGAGGTGCTGATTTCAATCTGGTAGTTGGTAGCCCAACTTTGTGGATTCACTTCCACATATTCACCCATGTAGATTTCACCACCTTCGGTTGGGCGGAGCAGGTGCGCTGCCAAGTGCACGATGGTGAAGTGAACAGGGAGCGACACCATTTCCTGTCCATCTACGGTGAGGCGAACACGCATATAGCAGGTGATGCCTGATTCGAGTTTGCCGTCGGGAATAGCCAATTCGCCATTGGCAGATTTACCAGTGTAGAGAATATTCTCGAATGCTTCATCGCTTGCGATTTCCACTGTTGCCTCGTTGGTAGAGTTTACATTGTACCACTTAGCGGTGAAATCAGGAGCCACTTCCTCCTCGCCGTCGGCAGGGTAGGTGACAGTGAGCAACTTTGGCACGATAGTGCGGATTTCACTCACGCCGCAGTAATGGTTAGCCTCGCAAGCCTGCACACGCCAGTATTGGCTGGTTTCGTGGCGAAGTTGTGAGAATTGGAGCGCAGAAGCGATGGTGTCGGTGGTGGTGTAGCGTTCCACCACATTGCCGAAGTCGGCATCGTTGCTGATTTCCACCACATAGTTGGCAGCGTCTTTCACCTTATGCCAAGAGAAAGTGAAAGGCATGTCGAGAGTGGCGTCGTTGGCAGGGCCGATGAGCACAGGGTTGCCGAGAGCCTTCAAACTGCTACCGAGGAACACAGGCTCGTATTCGTTGCCCACGCGGTCGACCACGCACACGGCGTATTGCCACTCGTTGCTCTGGTATTCAACCGGAATTTTGTAACTGGTGGTGTAAGTCATATCCAAAAGATATTCCACTTGCTTGGTGAATGTGGCAGGATTCATTGATGCTGGGAAGGCATACACAGAGTAGCGCACATTGTCGTAGCCATTCCAAGTGAGCGTGCCACCGCTGTATGCGAGGTTGGTCACCAAGCCAGGGTTGTTGCCTTGCTTCCAAGGGAGCGCAGGCACAAGGGCAGGGCGGGTGTAAACGGTGTTGCGCAAGTAACTTGCCAGCGAGTTGGGGTTGCGCATGTAGAGGTATTTGCAAGAATAGTAAATCGAGCCAAATGCGCCGTCGAGCGACGATGTGCGGTTGATTTCGGCTTGGTTGGCATATTCCACATAGGTGTTGGCATCGCTTTCAACCTTCATGCTGGAAATAGAGGTGGAAATATACACATGGCGGCCAAATTTCTTCACCACCTTGCCCCACCATGGAGTGATGGTGGAATAGTCGGCTTTTGCACCGATTTTCCAATACACCTGTGGCGAGATGTAGTCGAGGGTTTGGCTTGAAATCCATGCCAGAGGGTCGGAGAAAATATCGTCGTATTGCCAGTCGGAAGAACCAGATGGGCAAGGCTCAACGCCATATTTCGATGCCACCGAGCCGTTTGTGGCAGCCACACCGGCAGGAGAGATACCGAAGCGCACCCAAGGCTTCACGGTTTGGATCATATCGTAAACTGATTTCACCATGCGGTTCACATTGTCGCGTCGCCAGTCGCCGATGCTCATGCTTGTGCCAGAGTTTTTCCACTCATCGTAGTCTTCGGCGGTGCTGTTGTTGGGAATGCCGTTGGGGTAGAAGTAGTCGTCGTAGAGAATGCCGTCCACATCATAGTTGGTGATGATTTCGCGGCACACATCGGTGATGCGGTCGATGGTCCACTGCTGGGCAGGGTCGAGAATGATAGTGGTGGTTTTACCGTTGTTGTACGAGAGCAAGTGGCCGTCTTCTCTCAACTTATTGTCGGCTGCGGTGGTCCAGTTGGCTCCTGTGGAGAAGCGGTAAGGATTCACCCACGCATGACATTCCATGCCGCGCTTATGACATTCCTCCACCACAAATTGCAGAGGGTCGTAACTTGGAGCCTTGCCACGAGTGCCAGTCAGATAACTCGACCATGGTTCGTAACTTGATTTGTACATGGCGTCGCACATGGAGCGCACTTGGAAGTTGACCGCGTTGAAGTTGTTGCGCTTCAGCGAGTCGAGCATACGAATCATTGATGCTTTCTGCACTTCGGCGTTCATGCCGTTGGCTTCATTGTCGTTGGCATCGCGTGGCCAGTCGAGTGCCCAAACTGTAGCCACCCAAGCCGATCGAAATTCACGCTTGGGCACGCTGTAAGTGCCAGCCGCTTGTGCTGCAAATCCAAGCAGGAGGAAAGCGGCGAAAAATAAATGTCTAAATTTCATTTTGTATAAAAGTATAAAAGTTGATATTTGAATAGTAATATGAAGGGATTATTCAGTGAAGGAAGGGGTGTATTCGTTGCCGTAGCGGTCGAGTGGGCAAACGGCAAACTGGTAGGCTGAGCGCAGATGGGCAGGAATGGCGTAGGTCACCATTTCGCCGCCACGATCTGGGTTATACACCATGCCGAGCAGATATTTCACTTCGGTGCCGAACTTGGCTTTGTCAACCGTTTTCGGGAACGCATACACCGTGTAGCGGCAGCGTGGAATCAGTTGCCAAGTGAGCTGGTTGCCCTCTTGCTTGAGGAAATTCACCACTGGGGCTTTGCGTGCCACATTGTTGCGCCAAGGGGTGAGCGGCATCAGCGATGGATACTGGTAAACGGTGCGCTTCAGGTAGTGGCAGAGTTGCTCGCTCAAGCCGGGCTTGTTGTAGAGGTTACGCACCGACCAGAATATGGTGCCGCCTTGGTCTTTAGCGCAATTTCTGCGCAAAATCTCCATTTCGGCTGCCCATTCGGGAAACTCGCTGGTGGTCATCAACTTGTCGATACACATCGACACGAAAGCCTGGCGCGAGAATTTTCTTGCCGTCTTGCACCACCATGGTGCCACAAGGCTGAAATCGGCACGCTTGAAGCCTATTTTCCAATACACCTGTGGGGCGATGAAGTCGATAAGGTGACCTTTCAGCCACGACACAGGGTCGGAGAAAATGCCGTTATACTGCCAGTCGCTGCCCGATGGGCATGGGTCGATGCCGTATTTGTCGGCAAGCGATTGGCTGGTGCAAGCCACGCCGGCAGGGGAGATACCGAAGCGCACCCACGGTTTTTCGCGCTGAATCATATCGTAAACGGCTTTCACCATTCGGTTCACATTCTCGCGTCGCCAGTCGCCAATGCTCAGGTCGGTGCCTGAGTTTTGCCACTCCTTGTAGTCGGGAGCCGCCACCGACGAGGCGATGCCGTTTGGGTAGAAATAGTCGTCGTAGAGAATGCCATCGACATCGTATTTGGTGACCACCTCACGGCACACATTCACGATGCGGTCGATGGTCCACTGCTGTGCAGGGTCGAGGATATAGAATTTGCCCCATCGGAGCAGGTGCCTTTTCGCCTCCTGGTCGCGCTCGGTGTTCCACATTTTAGTGATGCAGAAGCGGTAGGGGTTGATCCATGCGTGGATTTCCATGCCACGCTTGTGACATTCGCTCACCGCAAAGGCGAGTGGGTCGTAGCCCGGATGCTTGCCACGAGTGCCGGTCAGATAACTCGACCATGGCTCGTAACTCGACTGGTAGAATGCGTCGCTCATGGAGCGCACTTGCAGGTTGATGGCGTTGAAATTGTTGTTTTTCAGCGAATCGAGCATTCGCACCAGTTCTGCCTTCTGGCGTTCGGCAGGTGCGCCCTGTTTAGGCCAGTCGATGCCCCACACCGTCGAAACCCATGCCGAGCGCAGTTCACGCTTGGGTGGCATGGTGTTTTGTGGCAATCGCTGTGCGAAAGCCGCAAGGGCAAAGGTGAGCAGTAGAGAAAATGCAATTATTCTTTTCATTGCTATATATGTGTGATTATAAATTGTTGTTGAGTCGGAACAGTTCGCAAGCGTTTCGGGTGGTGATTTCGTCGATTTTCGCTGGCGATACGCCCATTTCTGCCGCCACGAAATTGCAAACGTGGGCGGTGAAGGCACTTTCGTTGCGCTTGCCGCGCTTCGGCACTGGGGCGAGGTATGGCGCATCGGTTTCGAGCAGTAGCCTATCGAGCCCAATCACGGGCAGATTGGCTTTCACCTCGCTTTTCTTAAACGTGACAATGCCGTTCACGCCGAAATAGAAGTCGCCGCGCTTGCGAATGGCTTCGATGTCGGCAGGGGTGCCGGTGAAACTGTGGAACACGCCCTTGGGGAGCGGTTCGCCGAAGTTGTCCATCACCTCTAAGCACTCAGCCACGCCATCGCGGCAGTGAATGATGAATGGCAGGTCGAACTCCTTGCACCAGCGTAGTTGCGTGTCGAGTGCTTCGAGTTGCTCCTCACGCTTGTCTTGCTCCCAATAGAGGTCGATGCCTATCTCGCCCACAGCCACGAAGGGCATAGTGCCCTCGGCAAGCATTTGGTGCATGGCTTGCAACTGCTCGTGGTAGTCGTCGCCGATTTCTTCGGGGTGAAGCCCGATGGTCATCGACACAAACTGTGGGTGTGCATCGTAAACTGCCTTCAGGCGGCTGATGCTTTCGAGATTCTCGTTGGGCATCACAATGTGGGTGACGCCGGCTTCACGCGCACGAAGCAGCATTTCTTCGCGGTCGGTGTCGAAAGCATCGCAATAGATGTGGCTATGGCTGTCAATCATTATTTCTTGCGACCAACCAAGCCTTTGATGAGTTGAACAAATGCCTCGCGCGCCTCATCGCTCATTTCCGCTTTGCTGAGTGCTTCGAAAGCCATATCGTCGTAGCGCTTGATGGCTTCGTCGGCAGCCTCGCGCATACCCAGTCGCTCGTAGAGTGCAGTCACGGCTGGCACCTTCTCGCTGCGAAGTGCGTAGTCGTTGTTGATCCAGCGGCGGAGTTCGTTGGCATCGTCGCCTTGTGCCTTTTGCATAGCGCCAATCAGAAGGAATGTCTTCTTGTTGTTCATGATGTCGCCGCCGATAGCCTTGCCGAAAGTGGCTTCATCGCCCCACACGTCGAGCACATCGTCTTGGAGTTGGAAAGCGAGGCCGAGATACAGACCGGTTTCGTAAAGTGCCTGTGCATTGGCTTCGGAAGCACCAGCGATGAGTGCGCCCATCTTGCAAGCGCAGCCAATCAGTACCGATGTTTTCAGGCGAATCATGTCGATATATTCCTCGATGGTGACGTTGTTGCGCACCTCAAAGTCCATATCGTATTGCTGACCCTCGTATATTTCCATTGCGGTCTGGTTGAACAGACGCATCATTTCGGGCAGCACGGCAGGGTCCACTTGCGCCACATACTGGCTGCTCATGGTGAGCATAGCGTCGCCAGAGAGAATGGCGGTGTTGTCGTTCCAACGGCGATGCACAGTGGGCTTGCCACGGCGCACATCGGCGTTGTCCATCACATCGTCGTGAAGAAGGGTGAAATTGTGGAAAAGTTCCAGACCCACAGCAGGCTTAACAGCCTTTTTCACATCGCCACCCATGGCTTCGCAAGCCATCAGCACCAATGCTGGACGCAGACGCTTGCCGCCCAAGTCCATAGTGTAGGCGATAGGTTCGTAAAGTCCATTAGGAGTGGCTGGATAAGGAATGGCGGCAATTTCATCGTTTGCCAATTTTCTGTATTCTTCAAGAGATAACATAGTCGGAAATATTTTTTTTGTGGATTTAATCGTTTTTTGAAAAAAGAGTTTTTGCCATTCGTGGCGACTTCTGAATGAGCGTTTCGCGGAAAGTTTCGTCGAAGTCCTGTGCCGCTACGCTGTCGCCGTCGAGCAGAAACTGGCTGCGCATGGCTTCGGCTTTGAGCAGTTCGCTCTGCATAGCCATCGTGTCGGTGGAATCAACTGCCACGAGGCGTGCCACGGCATCTACCGCCTGGACTTGCGCCTTCACGCTGTTGGGCGAGTGCTTTTTGCCGCACGCCACGGCTCCGCACATCACCGCCATCGCCACCAAAATGTAGAATAAATGTCTCATATCAGTATATAATTATTCAATCTACAAAGATACAAAAAGAAATTAGAAATAAGAGGTTAGAGATTAGAAATTAGAAGTTAGATGTTGGAAATTAGAGATTAGATTTTTAGAAGTTAAGAAGTTAAGAAGTTGAAGAAGTTAAGACGATAGTTCCGATAGTTCGGAGTTCTCCGAGTTCTCCGAGCACTCTGAGTTCTCCCATACACAAAAAAAGCGACCGAAGTCGCTTTTTTGAGGGGGATTTATAGATATTTGTCGAGCGTGTCTTTTGGTTCAAGCCTGTTGCCCAACCTCGCCACCCAATACACCAGTCCAATAAGGGCGAGCACTCCACCGGCTAAACCGATGTAGGAGATGGAGAGGTCTGAGCAGATGGCTCCACCGAAAAATGCTCCGCTGCCAATGCCCAAGTTGAATATGCCAGAGAAAATCGACATTGCCACAGGGGTGCTTTCGGGAGTGGTGACGAGAATCATGTTGCTTTGCATCGCCACATTGTAGGCTGTGGCAGTGGCTCCCCACACGGCAAGCAGTACAATCACGGGTAAAAAGCCCGACGACACGGGGTAGAGCAGCAAGAGGCATAGCGCCATGGCAGCCACGTTTACGGTGATAAACAGTTTGCGGTTGCGATTGTAGTATTTCGAAAATGCGATGCTGCCCAAAAGCCCTGCGCCACCAAACACCATCAGCGCAGTGGTCACCCAGTCGTCGGGCATGAGCGACACTTGCTTCAGGAATGGCTCAATGTAACTATATGCCACATATATGGCGCTCGAAATGAGTAGCGTGAATATGTATAGTCCCATGATGCCCTTGTGGCGTAGCAGTTCGGGCAACTTTTTCGGTGAAAATCCGCCACCGCTCGGCACCTTTGGTAAGCGCCACGCTATGTAGAGGAAGGTGAGGGCAGAGAATACGCCAATGCTGAAAAACGTCATTCGCCAACCCACATGCAGACCAATCACACGGCCTAAGGGCATTCCCAAAATCATGGCTATCGACGACCCCGTGACCACCATGCTTAGGGCAATAGAACGGTAGCGGTCGGGCACAATGCGCACGGCAATGGGCGAAATCACCGACCAAAACACAGCATGGGCACACGCCACGCCTATGCGAGCGCATATCAGCATCACAAAACTTGTGGATAAATACGACATGAATTGAAACGCCGTGAAAATGCCCAGCAGCCAAAGCATCAGTCGCTTCATTTCCATTTTAGATACCAGCAGCATCAAAGGCAGCGACAATATCATCACAGCCCACGCATACAGGGATATAAGCATACCTACCGAGGCTTCGGTCAGTCCGAAATCGTTTTTAATGTCGGTGAGCAAACCAATAGGCACAAATTCGGATGTGTTGAAGATAAATGTTGCAAAAGAGAGTCCGAGCAACGCCAACCAGTTTCCCAACTTCATTTTCTCGTTCATACCGCTAACAAATTTTTAGTCTAATTGAATTTCCTTGAATTTCCGGCTGCAAAGTTACTGCTATTTCTCCAATTATCCCCACCCCCACACCATCAAAGGGACGGTTCTTCTGATGGCGTCGCTATTTAAGCGATTAAAAACCACCTAAATACGCCAATGTAAAAATTATGTAAAATCACAAATTCCACCCCAAATTTCCCAAAAACCTCTAATTTTGATAATAACAGCTTTACAAACCAAAGGGACGGTTCTTCTAGTATGCTTTTGTTGCAATAAGCAAGTAATGTGTCAGCGCATTTGAAATATGTCAGAGGCATTTACCTATATGATAACGCACATTCATTCCGCTTTAGCACATTTTTTACATATTAGATGCGTGGTATATGTTTGCTTTTCAATTAGATATGAAGATACAGACCAAAAGAACCGTCCCTTTGGTTTGTGTTCGCTATTTTTAGTCAAAAAATCGGTGAATATTTTGGAACTTAGCCATTAAATTCATACTTTTGCTTTATAATTAAATTTGAAAAACTTATGCCACGAATTTGTGACAACGAATCAGTGCTGAATATGCCAAGAGAACGTCAAGAAAGTATGGTTGAAAGCGCCTATGTAGCAGGCGTAGGTTTGCGCCAATTGTCAAGAATCACAAAAATAAGCTATGGAGCAATTGTTACAATGCGCAGGAAATCAAACAACAAAGTAACTAACAACCAAAACCGTCCCTTTAATTTGACATAAATATGATTAAAGATGAATAAAACTCAAAATGAGATAGATATATTGCCGGTATCTGAATGTCTACAGTTGAAACTGAAAATCCCAGAATATCAAAGACCTTATAAATGGAGTATCTCGAGTATAGACGATTTGCTCTGGGATATAGATAATTCCATAAAACAAAGTTTGGCATTTGCAGATTACAAGTATCGTATTGGTACCATTATCTTGCATCGTTCTGGCGATGTACTTAATGTTGTGGATGGTCAACAACGATTAATTTCGTTAACACTCATCTCCATGTATCTTGACGATAATTTTGATAACGCTATTTTGCATAATGTGTTTCTCGATAAGATTACGCAGAAACATCTACATGACAACTACATACATATCTGTGAATGGTTCTCACTGCGCGACAAAGATACCAAAGAATTATTCAAGAAAGCATTGGGGGATGTTCTTGAAATGGTTGTCATACAGGTAGGCAAAGAATCTGAGGCCTTTCAATTATTTGATTCACAAAATACTCGTGGACGTGCTTTAGACCCTCATGATTTACTGAAAGCCTACCACCTCCGTGAAATGCAGAATGACAAATATGAGATGGAATATGCTGTAACTAAATGGGAAGCTAAGGATGTTGCAAAGATACGAGAATTATTTTCTACATACCTCTTCCCTATTTGGAATTGGTCTCGCGGAACAAAGACTTGGATATTCACAGACCATGATATTGATACATATAAAGGAATACCCTCAGACTCCACCTATACTTATGCTCGACGTGCAAGAAAAGCATCACCATGTTTTCAACTTACAGAACCATTTATAGCGGGTTCTGATTTTTTTGAAATGGTTGATCACTATCTTCGCACTTTGTCAAATATCAAGCATGAGCTAGCATCCAATCCTGCCTTTAAAGAATTGCGTCCATTCTGTTTACCTATCAAGCATTCCTCAACAGGACTTACACATGTACGAAACCTATTTTTTGCCGTTTTATTATTTTATTATGACAAGTTTCATAACATGGATGAGTTAGCGGTTAAGAAACTCTTCATGTGGTCATTTATGCTACGCATGGATTTACATAATTTAGGCTCTGACTCCGTTAATAAATATGCCATAGGCGAATGGTCTGGCAATTACACCAATTACATTCCAGTGTTTTCTAAAATAAGTTTGGCTAGACTCCATACTGAAATTGGCAACCTCAAAATCACAATTGGGGTTGAGGCACGAAGTAATGATACGGAAGAACAAAATAATTTATTCAAACTTTTGAATAAACTTAGTGGTTACAATGAATACAAATAAAGTTTCTGAGTTACATATATTGACAGATGATTCTTCAATATTCACGTCAGCAAATTACTATATTCCTCTTTACCAGCGTAATTATGCATGGGAGGAAAAACAAATCGCACAACTTATTGAAGACATTGATGATGTCCGTGTCGGTTCGAATTACTATATCGGTTCTTTGATCGTAGCAAATCGTAATGGCTTATTTGAGGTTGTTGATGGTCAGCAACGCCTCACGACCCTATTTTTACTATTAAGCTATTTAGGACTTAATGTGGGAAACGAAGAAGCTTTGTCTTTTTCTTGTAGAGAGAATTCAAATTATACATTACGACATATCAATTCCATTTTGGCTGATGAACGTGACAAGTATGACGTTGACCGATTGCAGCAAAACATCATTAGCGGTTTAAATATAATAAAAGAAAACATTGAGAAATTTGATGAACCACGCAAACAGGCCTTCTTAGAGAAACTCAAAAACGTTGTTATCTATCGTATTGAGGTCCCTGATCATACCGATTTAAATCACTATTTCGAGATCATGAACACACGCGGTGAACAATTGGAACAGAGTGATGTTCTTAAAGCTCGACTGATGAAAGAATTGCAGGACGGAGAGGAAGAATTGCAGGACAGAGAGGAAGTTCAGCAGATATTTTCATTAATTTGGGATGCTTGTAGAGATATGTCTGGTTACGTTCAGATGCATTTCACTCCACAACAACGAGAAAAAATATTTGGAGATTGGACTTACATACCTTCCCGAGAAATGTCATCTTACAAGGGGGTTTCCCCATCATCGTCATCAAAATCAGGATTAACAATTTCTGAGATTGTACGACGTGACTTTGATGAAAACACAGAAGATGGATATTTAGACGATGAAACACGTGTGAGATTTGAAAGCATAGTTGAGTTTCCATATTTTTTACTTCATGTGTTAAAAGTTTACCTTGCTCTAAATCCCAAGATTGAACATAAAAATGGAGACATCTTGGTCTATGAGTTGCTTGATGATAAAAAACTAACCGCTGCTTTTGAACGAGTCTTAAAGTATGGTGTGGAGAATGGAGAACCAATAAATCGCTATAATTTTACTCGTGGTTTTATGATCTGTTTACTCCGTACCAGATACTTATTTGACAAATACATCATAAAACGAGAATTTGTCAACGAATCATCTGATGGTGAGTGGAGTTTGAAATCTCTGAATGTTTCAGGCCAGCAGTCACGTAAACGTGCTTACTATGTCAACACGCGATTTGCTGCCACTGGCCAATGGGAATCTACCAGCAAATGGTATCATAATGAAAACGTTATGTTACAATCTGCTCTTCGTGTGTCTTACACTTCTCCAAAAGTAATGCACTGGATTACAAAACTGCTTGTGTGGTTGTCATCTGAAGCTAAAGATGACAAGTTAGATATAGATATTCCAAATTACACAGAAGTCATCAATGAAATAGCGAAACAACCTGTCAGAGAATTCCTCGAAGCTAAAAATTATTCTCTTGGTGTGACTACTCCTCATGTAGTACTTAACTATCTTGATTATTTACTTTGGACAAAAGACAGAAACGTGGACTTTGAATTTGAGTTTCGCAACTCTATAGAGCATTGGTATCCACGTAATCCTTCAGAAGGGACATTCGACCGTTGGGAAAATGTAGATAGGTTTGGCAACTTGTGTCTTATCCAACGAAATGTCAATTCTCGTTTCTCTAACATGTCGCCAGAGGCAAAGAAGAGCACATTCAAGGATATGATTCAGAAAGGAAGTCTCAAACTTCGTATCATGAGCGATTTAACTCAAGGTACCAATGCAAGTCAGCAGTGGAAAGATACAATAGTTGATCAGCATGAGCAAGATATGCTTGAGATGCTCAGAGAAATAATGGCAGGTACTTCTATGTTGTAAACCAAGGGATTTTGGAAATTTAATATTTCAAATAGACCTCTGTAAAAATTGTGCAAATCACAGTTTTCCATCACAAATCCCCAAAACCTCCATAGGAGGCAATGTTTCTCAAACGATAACGCCATAGCGTAGGGACATGCCTTTGGCAATGTTTCCAATGCGTCGACCTGTCAGTTTGCGTCGAGACATGCCGCGGCATGTCTCGACGTTATGGCGCATTTTTGTTTTTCGCCGAAAGCGAGTGTGTTTTTTTATGTTTTAGTTTCAGCCCCCAGTATTTTCCATTGAACCTTGGTTAGTCCAATGTTCCATAATTGATAAGGATATCCCCGCGGGGATATCCTTATCAATTATCATCTCTGTAGAATACAGAAAATAGTATGCTAGGAAATTAGTTTTGTGTGCGACGGGATAGCTGAGTCAAACTAATTAGTCAGAATGTTATTGAACCATATCTTACGAAGTCCGAGGTTCAAACTACCACCACCGCCCAAGATAGATGCTATCTTCTTATTTAGACGTGTTAATCTTCTCTAATTAAATCCCAAAATTCTTGTTCCTCTACAGAAGATATATTATACCAATAGTCTTTACTGCCATTATTTTCTAGAAACTCTAAGTCCAAATTATCGTTCTTTAGGTCTATGTTATCTGCTTTCTGGTAATATATAACACCCATGGGGACACAACATTCCCCACAGAACTCATCGTTCAGTCGTTTGTCACGAATCAGATAAAGTCTTGATGGGTCAAAATCGGTATCCAGTTCTAAATCCGCCTCCCAAAATGACCATTCCTCTTTTTCTTGGCGTACTAGATACGTTCCGTCTTCTACACCCTCAAAATCATATCCGTCAATATCTTCTTCATCAACATCATCAAAATTCGGTAACAGCTTAATATCGTAGATGGATTCTGCTTTAAACACGACATTGTCATTCTCATCCTTAACAGAAATCAATATTTCGTCGTCAGCAACTGCTAGATACCTTTCAATGTCGGGGTCGTGGTTTTCATCAAATTTTTCCCACATTTCTTCAAAAGGGTCGTTATCTATATCTATGGATAGTTCTTCCTGAATGTCTTCATCTAATCGGTACATTCTTACCCATAAAGGGAAACCCTGAAATTCAACCTTGTATTTCATAATAAAGTTTGTTTAATAAGTTTATAATATCGTTAGTTAAATATAGCATTTCAAAACTTTATGACTTAAAGTCTTTACAATGCAAATATAGTAACAAATCAAAAAAATTCAAACTTTTCTATAAAAAAATTCTTTGTTTTCCTCCCGTGTATTCTCGCACAATTTTATCAAGTTAGTGAACAAATTGTTCTTTCGTGCAATCCGCATCAACCTTAGGTGTTCTAATATATTCGTATTCCATACATTTTAATTTATGTTGGTTTTGTTATGCTATATTTTGCTCTTATTTCTTCATCCCCAAAAAGGTATTTGGCGAAGAGCTTAACCACCTCGACATTCACAGAGTTCCCGAATTGCTTGTATGCAATACGGTCGTCAGGATTCATCTTGAATGAATCTGGGAAATTCTGCATTCGTGCACATTCTCTGGGTACCACATAGCGCTTGCGCATAGCCAAGATGGAGGTTTGGACAATGGCTACAAGAGCGGGGAAGTATGTGGGACGCTTTACGCGCAATCTTGATTGCCGGAACTGCATGATATGGTTCCACATTGACTCGTCTTCGCTGCGATATGTCTGCCATTCCAAATGTCGGCGAGTATTCTGGTACATCTCAACTTTCTCTGCTCGCTTAAGCCAGCCATCAACAAACTCCTTATGCTTCAAGTAGAATGCGTTATTCTTGCGGAGATAGCCAAGTTTCCATGATGGCCAATCCGTAGTGTCTTCGTTCTCCGAAGGGTCATGTAAAAATTCTCCATATATAGGGCAACCAGGCATATCACATTTGACTCCCTTTACCAGATCGTCCCATAAATTTATTAAATCAATTTGTTTTTGATTGATTCTGTATTTCTCGATATTCTTGATTTCTGAATCATCAAGCAATATGTCTTCAACAGAACATTCTGGCAGGTCTTTTTTCTTCACGTTAAAAGCAAACTCTGGAATATCGCCCACATCTTTACGAACACACATGATGAATACACGCTCGCGGTTTTGAGGAAGACCTATAAAGTGAGGACTGAAAATCACAGGTTGCTCCAACACGTTGTAACCAGCATCTTGGATAGTATGAAATATAACTTCCCAGGTGTGTCCATTATCATGCAAAGCAAGATTTTTTACATTTTCGAGAAGCATATATTCGGGCATATGGTGCTTTGCTATGCGTATGACATCAAAAAATAATGTGCCTCTTGTTGGGTCTTTAAAACCAAGTTGCTTTCCAGCATGTGAGAATGCTTGACATGGGAAGCCAGCGCAAAGAACATTGAATGGTTCGATTTCCTCAGGTTTTACTTTGGTAATGTCTCCAACAGGCATAATACCATAATTGTAATAATAAGTCTTTTGGCATTCTTTGTCAATGTCACTTGCAAACACACATATTCCACCCAAATCTGACATTGCCTGGTGAAAACCACCAATGCCACAAAAAAGGTCTATAAACTTAAACTTCTCCATTCTCGTCTTTTTTACTTGCGCAAATATACGTTATTTGCGCTAAATATCAATATATATTACTGATGAATTTATTAATATAAAGATAACTGTGTGACGAAATACCCCATACTATATACTATTAACAAAACTTGGCAAAAAACCATTAAAGAGGACAAAAGCAAACCAAAGGGACGGTTCTTTTGGTTTGCTTTTGTTGCAATAAGCAAGCAATGTGTCAACGCATTTGAAATATGCCAGAGGCGTTTACCTACATGATAACGCACATTCATTCCGCATAAGTGCTTTTTCTTGTATATTAGGTGTGTTGTATGTGTTTGTATTTCAATCAGATAAGGATACATAAACCGAAAGAACCGTCCCTTTGGTTTGTGGGCGGTGGAATTTGGCACGAAAATTGCGTATATTTTACACGAGAATAGTCTCGCACAATACTAAAAACACAAAAGACAAAAATTATGAAACCTACAAAAAACCATGTTTACTGCCAGTCGTGCCATAAGTCAAAAATCCAGTTTGACACAAAGAAAAAGGCTGACAGTTTTATAAAGTATAACGCTGACGAAATTTATGAGACATCTGGTCATGCTCCGGTAAGAAGTTATTATTGCGTGAAGTGCTGTTGCTGGCATGTCACAAGCAATCCCTCACAAGAGGTGGGTGAGCGTTTGGACCGCCGTGACCGAAAGAACATGAAGACAATTATTGACCTTGAAAGTGCTGAACAACTAATGCAAGACTATTTGACGAAAATTCGCCAGTTGGTGAAACCCATTGAAAAAGATATTAAGAACAATAAAATAGATGATGCTTGGGAAAAAATGCGCGAGATGCGCCGACATCGCAATGCTATGCGCCGATTAAGTGTGAACTCGCTTTCAACAAAGGCGACAAGGAAGTTGAATGAAGCAACCGAAGTGTATGATAGCACAAACATATATCTCAAGCAGGAGACTGTTCTTGCTAAATTTAGTTACGAGGAACTGCAAGAAATCATTAAGCGGCCTCATAAAAACAAGTATGAGCAGCATATAGCCACCTTAGCCGAGAATAGCGCTAAACGACTTGAACTCGAAATGGCGAAAGAGAAAGCAAAACTTGTAATTGAAAATAATCCCCTTTTCCATAAGCATCTAAACCTCGGACAAATAGAAGAAGCCGAGAAAATGCAGAATCATGCGTTGAGTGTGCTTAGGCTCCTCATTAAGGTTGGTTATAAACAAAGTGGCATTGATAAGGTTAAAGCAATGTGTGAAAATAACGCGAAATGGCTGGCCGCCGCAAAGGCTGCCAAGCAAGGTGATGAGGCGGCATTGCTGCAATGTGGCCTTAGCCCAAACGATGTGCAAAAGGCTCAAAAATGGATTGAGGAGTATGTGACTCTATCGGAACTCAATGATCGTATTGCTGGCCTTAGTTCAATTAATGATAGTAAAGAGTTTACCGAAGTTGTGGAGCAATGTCGCTCGATTATAAAGGAACTGCAACACAGCAGTGGCAACACTAATCGATTTAAGGAGTTCAACATAAAATTGAACAAATTACAAAAAGAAAGAAAAGACGCAATAACTGCCACCGAGGCTGAGCAAAGGAAGATGCAGAAAACAATCCTTCTTGAGATTATCGGGAAGATTGAGACAATGGAGAGCGCATATAGTTGCGGCGATGTGTCGGCGTGCAAGCAGCGCTACGGTGAATGCAAGAACTTGTTCACTAAATTAAATAGCCATGACGACGATGCCCACATCGTGGAAATGTATATAGAATCATGGCACGAAAGGCTCAAAGCCGTGTAAACCAACTTCCCATCGTGCCATAGAGAAGGATGCCCCCCGAATTAGAGGGGTTCGGGGGCGTTTTTGGGGCAGGTTTAGTTTTGGGTGATGATGGCGTAGATGAGTTCGGCATAGATGATAATGGGGACTACTACGCAAACCAAAGGGACGGTTCTTTTGGTTTGCTTTGGTTTGTGACGATAAAAGAATTAAGTCCAACTTTTGGGAGTCGCTTCAATTACGAGAGCACTGAAAAAGTAAAAGCAACTTTCAGATTGAAAGTTAATAACAGAGAAATAGTCGTTTTACCCTTCTTTTTCTGCCTATCATAGCCTTATTGAGGCGATTTGTGGAAAGAAAAGTTATAAATCGTAAGCATTTTTCGTTTTGGTCTTTAAAAAACTGGACTTTTTCAGTGCTTTCTTCAATTACGGTGCTGCCCTATGTTTTTCTTGCTGATGCTGGCGCTTTATCGCATGTAGATGTCCACGTAATCAGTGCAATCGTCTACGGGATTCCGCATGTTCTGCATACGCCAATATCTGCGCTCGCCGGTGCGTAAAAACCGCTGTTCGCCAGTGCGCACCACGGCTTGTCCGTTGGCCAGATAACTCACTTTGGTCTCAATCACGCCGTTGAAAATCAGGCAATCGGCACTTTCGATGGTGATGGTGCCGTCAATCTTCAAATAGTCGTCGCACTCGCGGCTCTTTTGCCCACCCACGCACCGCAATGTGCCATCGGGCTGCTTGGTGATGTTCACCGTTCCGAAATAGTCCCAAGAAATCCACTGCAAAGAGCACATGTGTTTGCCCAAAACTCTCTGCTCCACAGTTTCCACTTTTCTTTTCGCTTTTTTCTTAACTCTTTTCGAAGCCGCCTCTATGCCGCCTCCCGATGCCACAACCAGCATCGCCACAATCAAAAACAGAAATCTTTTCATAATGTAAAGTTTTTTTATAACACTATTTTGGGGAGTACTCAGAACTATCGGAACTATCGTCTTAACTCCTTAACTCCTTAACTTCTAAAAATCTTTCTTCTTATTGGCGGTGGATGGTGGAGCCGTTGGCTTGGTGGGTGGCAAGGATGAGCACTTCGGCTATTTGCACGTGTTTTGGGGCTGAGGCTGCGTAGAATGCCACGTCGGCGATGTCGGCGCCTGTGAGTGGCGTGATGCCTTTATACACGTTTTCGGCACGCTCGTTGTCGCCGTGGAAACGCACGTTGCTGAAGTTGGTTTCCACCAGTCCAGGCTTCAGGTTGGTGACACGCACAGCCGTTTCAGCCACATCGATGCGCAAGCCGTCGGTAATCGCCTTCACAGCCGCTTTTGTGCCGCAATACACATTGCCCTTGGCGTAGGCGGCATCGCCAGCCACGCTGCCCACATTTATCACATGCCCCTCGTTTCGCTTCACCATGCCGGGCACGATAAGGCGCGTCATGGTCAGGAGTCCCTTGATATTGGTGTCAATCATTGTGTTCCAGTCCTCTGGGTCGCCCTCGTATTCCTTGTCAAGGCCAAGTGCGAGTCCGGCGTTGTTGATCAGCACGTCGATTTTCTGCCATTCCTCGTCGAGCGACTCCACCGCAGCCTGTGCCGCTTGAGCGTCGCGAACGTCGAATGTAAGCGTTTTCACCTTCGCACCCTCTGCCTCAAGTTGCGCCTTGATTTCCGCCAACTTCTCGGCACGGCGTGCCGTGATAATCAGATTATAGCCTCCTTGTGCAAACTTGCGAGCGCAAGCCTCGCCGATGCCACTTGTGGTTCCTGTGATAAATACCGTTTTTCTCATCAATGTATATTCGTTTTTACAATTTAATTAATCATCACTGCGGTAACCCTCTCACACAATCGGCTACCCCAAGCAAATTTATCAATTAAATCCCAACATTCCAAACCATTCCCCCACAATTCGCATTATTTACAAACTTTCCGTTGCCTTGGTGCCGTTAAGCGATGATGCCTTTTTTGGAATTTGCGTTTTTGTCTTTCGCTTGCTTTCACCACCAGTTCGCACACCTCCTTCTTGCCCATGTGTGCAAATGGCAGCGTGTGGCTGCAAATGCAGTCGGTATCTATCGAGCCGTCGTACTCGCGGAAACTACTCCACTGGAATTGAGAGGGGCTTTTAACTATTCCTGCCTTAACGGGATTCTGGTGTATGTATCTCAGCGCAATGAGAAAGTAGCCTACGTTGTCCACGATTCTGCTGTGTAAACGTTCGGTAAACAGTGGGTTCTGACGCTCGTAGCGATTGTTGTAATAGTTGATGTATGCTTCACTTATGCGCTCCACCGTGTCAGACATCTGTTCAGTGCCCTCGGTTAAGAGTATGTGGATGTGGTTCGTCATCAGGCAGTAGGCGTAGATGGTGCAATATGGCGGCAGCGGAGTGCCATTTTCGTCTATTGGGTGAGTGATTTGGCGGAGGATTTCCAAAAACTTACGGCGGTCCTGCTCGTCGTTAAATACTCTTTCATAATTGAAACCGCGCATAACCACATGGTGCACGCCAGCGAGACTGGTTTCTCGACATTCTTTAGATAAAAGGCTTTTTTTCAACATATTTTTTCGTGTTTTTTATTCGCTGCAAATTTATCAATTTAATCCCAACGTTCCAAACAAATCCTAAATAATTTCCACCATTTATCGGAACTATTCCATCTAATATCTAATGCAAAAAAATCAACATGTTTCTTATGCGTTACAACTTCAGATAACACCATCTGCAACATAGGCGCTTTACAAACCAAAAGTTACTATGTTTGCAGTGGAAATGTGGTTTGGGGTTGGAGATGG
>OIYS01000597.1_pt1 | contig 23757 bp, 18 predicted proteins | sample 1588271 | NCBI WGS metagenome assembly OIYS01 (sample SAMN03283286) | human gut metagenome | biome: human-associated habitat; material: feces | host: Homo sapiens | place: Peru | collected 2012
TACCTTGACCTGCAATTGCATTAAATTTATCTATTTTCTTTAATTTTAAATTTTTGTTCCTTCCTTCATTTAAAATAGCTTCTCCTAAAGGATGTTCTGAACCCTTTTCTGAACTTGCAGCTAAAATTAAAAGTTCCTCTTCACTTATAGAATTGGTTATTATATCTGTAACCTTAGGTTTTCCTTCAGTTATAGTACCTGTCTTGTCAAAAACTATGGTATCTATTTTGTGAGTAGTCTCTAAAGCTTCACCACCCTTTATTAATATTCCATTCTCAGCACCTTTCCCTGTACCTACCATTATCGCTGTTGGAGTTGCTAAACCCAAAGCGCATGGACATGCAATTACAAGCACTGAAATAAATATTGTCAAAGAAAATATGAAACTTTCCCCTGCAATTAACCAGCTTACTGATGATATTATAGCTAATGATATTACCACAGGTACAAAATAAGCCGACATAACATCTGCAATTTTTGCAATCGGAGCTTTAGACCCTTGAGCATCTTCTACTAATTTTATTATCTGTGCTAATGCTGTATCTTGTCCAACTTTTGTCGCTTTATATTTTATAAATCCATTTTTATTTATACTAGCTCCAATAACAGTACTTCCAGTTACTTTTTCAACAGGAATACTCTCCCCTGTAAGCATAGATTCATCAACAGAAGTTATTCCTTCTATTACTTCTCCATCTACAGGAATTTTTTCACCAGGTTTAACTATAACTATATCAGATATTTCAACATCCTCTATAGATACCTGCATTTCTTTATTGTCTCTTATAACTGTTGCTACCTTTGGTGCAAGCCCCATAAGCTTCTTAATGGCTTCTGATGTTTTTCCTTTTGATACTGCCTCTAAATATTTGCCCAAAGTTATAAGAGTTAAAATAGTAGCTATCGATTCAAAGTAAAGATGCATTGCATAATCATGTGGATTATCCCCTATTATTATTTTATAAATTGCAAAAATTCCATAAATAAAAGCCGCTAATGTACTAACAGATATTAAAGAATCCATATTTGGAGCTAATTTAAATAAATTTTTTATTCCAATTTTATAAAATTTATATCCTGTTATCATAACTATTAAGGTTAATACAAATTGCACTAAAGCAAAATTTAACGGATTTATTTTAGGATTTATTATGCTTAAAAGTGGCATTCCTATCATATGTCCCATACTTATTATAAGAAGTGGCACAGTAAACACTAAAGAAATTATAAACCTGTTAAATAATCTCCTACTCTCACTCACTTCTTTAGTTTCTGTTTTTAAATTTATTTCCTCAACTAACCTATATCCAGCCTTATCTATGGTCGTCTTTAATTTCTCATAAGATATCTTGTTTTTCTCTACAGTAACTGTTAGCTTTTCTGTTGCAAAATTTACACTGGCATCTTTAACCCCTTCTAATTTTCTTGTTACACGCTCTACCCTACTTGCACAAGCCGAACATGTCATTCCATAAACTTTAAATGTTTTAACTTCCATAACCATCCCCCTTTCACCCCTCCCCTGAGGGGTATTAAAAATATAGTATATTATATTATTTATTTTGTCAATAATGTTATTTTTTATGCCTTAATAAAAAAAGAACTACATCTAATTTTTGATATAGTTCCTTTTTATTATTGTTTAAGATACATTTTTATGTTCATTCTTAATTTTTTCTTTTTTAACCATGTATCTATGAACAGGAAGACCTAAAAGCGTAATTAAAATTCCTCCAATTGCAATTAAGGAGCTATTTAAGCCTGCCATAAATAATTGATTAATTAATACAAAAATTCCTCCTGCTATCGCTATAGCTGGTATTACTGGATACCCTAAAACTTTATACGGTCTTTCCATATTAGGTCTTGTGAATCTTAATTTAAATATTCCTATAAATGTTAAAACATAAAATATCCATACCGTAAATATCTCTAAATTGCTTATCAAATTAAACTCACCAGTTGCTGCATAAATAGCACCAATCACAGCTGTTAATATTATTGCATTTATTGGAGATCCACCTTGGTTTATCTTTTTTAAACTTTTACTAAATGGCAAATATCCTTTTTTAGATAACGCAAACACAACCCTTGGACCAGTTAAAAGATATCCATTTAAAGATCCAAATGCTGCAATTAATATACCAATACTTATTATTTCTCCACCCATAGAACCAAATATCTTATCCGCAACTAAAGCTGCTGGTACTGAAACTTTAGCAAGTTCATTTGCCGGAAGTACCCAAAGATAAGCAAGATTTATTGCTATATAAAGTGCCATAACTATTGATATTCCACCAATTATAGCCTTTGGCAAATCCTTTCCAGGATTTTTAAGTTCTCCAGCTATTGATCCAATATTTATCCAACCATCATAAACGAATAAAGTCGCTATAAGTACTTGACCAAATGCTACACCAAAACTAACACCATTTCCAAGCATTGGCGATAATATCGGATTTGTTCCTGTCCCTTTTATAAGTCCAAAAACTATTAATATAACTATGGGTACTACTTTACAAGCTGTTGAAATGCTTTGAACTAAACTTCCAAATTTAGCATCTAGTAAGTTCAAAATAGTTACAATTGCTATCATCATAACAGCTATAACAGCTCTTAAACTATTATCACCTATCATCTGACAAAACTGTTCTGAAAACATTACAGCTAATGCCGCTACAGTCCCTGGATAATATAAAACAACTTGCATCCATCCAGTTAAAAATGAAAGCTTTTCTCCCCACATTTCTCTTATGTATATCATCATGCCACCAGTTTCAGTTATAGAAGCTGCTGCTTCAGCTACAGTAAGCCCAGCAGATAATGTTATTATTCCACCTATAATCCAAGCCACTATTCCAAGACCTGGAGCTCCATTTGTTGCAGTATATATTGCCTCTGGTTTAAAAAATACTCCTCCACCTATAACAATTCCAACCACAATTGATAGAGCTGTAAAAAGTCCCATAGTTTTTTTAAGACCTTGATCTTGTTCCATATCCTTCTCCTTAATCCTTTGTTTAAAATCCTAAAAATTTATAGAGCGCTACAACTTTTAAATCTACTTTTCTAATATATTATATTATATTTTTCATGAAAAACATATTAATTACTAATAAAAAAAGAGTTAATTAAAAAGATAATAACTTGATTAAACAAGTTATTATCTTTTTAATTATAAAAGTATTAAAGTGTTAATTATCAACATATATTTATTTTCAAGATTTACTATACTTAAACGATAAATAGTATAATTTTTACATGTAATTGTTTTTATAAAAATAGTGATATGACATAAATATCAAAAAAATATCTGGATTATTTTTAATAAAATAAAATGTTATTTTGCTAAATTACACTTATTTTTAATCATAAATATGTTAATTTTTTGTTAATAAATAGTTATATTTATACAAATTTTATATTTTTTATATAAAAAGTCATATAAAGTATAAAAAAATAATTTATAAATTTTAATTATTCGGCTATATAAGGTGATTTACTAATTTTATTTTTTATATACTTTATTTTTATTTTTTATACATTATTTTCTATATTTTTGAATAAAAATACATTTTTATATTCAACTTTTTGTATTTTATTCAATTTTAAGGATTTTATTTTATCCTTCTTTACTTGTTGTTAACAGTTTTACACCTTTACAATTAAATTTATTTATTGTAACATATTGCCTACAAGGACGAATAAATAAAGATGTTAAATATTTTTATTATCTTTATTTAAAAATTAGTTCTTAAATTTGTATTAACTATATATTAATTTAAATATATAAATTTTTTAAAAGTTATATATGTTGCATTTTAATAACATATTAACTAATAAAGGAGGGAGATTTAGGCAAATAAATTAATATTTTTATATTAAAATAAATTTGAAGTTTATATTTTTATGTGACTTTTAATTTATTATTTGCCATTATTTATGATTAAGAAGAATTTGATAAAAACAATGATAGCTATAAGTTTAATTACGGGTGTATGTGCAGGTAATACAATACCATCTTTTGCAGCTACTCTACCAAACTCACAAACTTCTACTAGTTCTTATTCTGCAGGTAAGGTTTACGATGTTAATACTTATCTAAATGTTAGAAGCGGAGCAGGAAAATCTTATAGTGTTATTGGAAAGCTTTCAAACAACCAAGAAGTAACTATCACAGGTGAGAATGGAAATTGGTATAAAATTAACTATAACGGCTCAATTGGATATGTTAGTAAAGATTATATAACTTCAGCTAATAATTCTAATGGTAATTTAAATACAATAACTACTACAACTACTAGCACTACTAGTACAACAACTACTACAACCACTACAACTAGTGACCAAAGTTATTTAAAAACACTAACAATGAACGCCACAGCTTATTGTGAAACTGGTAGTAAAACTGCAACTGGCGTTTGGCCAACAAGAGATTCTAACGGGGTAAGTACTGTTGCCGTAGATCCAAATGTTATACCTCTTGGAACTAAGCTTTATATTGAAGGATACGGATATGCTATAGCTGCCGATACTGGTGGAGCTATTAAAGGTAATAAAATTGATTTATATATGAATAGTAATTCTGAATGTATAAACTTTGGTAGACAAAACGTTACAGTTCATATAGTTTCATATCCTAGTTAATGGTAAAATAATAATTTTAAATCAACTTAATAAAATTTAATATATAAAAAAAAGACAGGTAATAAATGCTTGTCTTTTTTTATGTCTAATTAATTAAAACCTAAAAAATGTCATGATTTTTTAACTTTTATGTACAATAATTTAAACTTTATTTATATAAATTTTATGCAACCTTTGGACTTATCATACCAAATATCATAGCAAGATGAGATACAATTAAATACCCAGAAAGAAGGTAAAAACGTATTTTTAATTTTTGTTCAAATGTCCTATGTCTACATATTGCTTTAATTTCCATTAATGCAACAGGAAGAAGGAACACTATTCCTCCAACATATGATATCATTGCAACTATATCCACCCAACCATGCCATGTTCCGGTTTGTGCAACAGGCATTACTATTGTGCAAAAAACATAGATAGATATTACAGAAAAATAAAAGCCACCTAAAATACCTGTAATTTTATTTACCGTTCTTACACGTGATTTTTCAATCTTGTTAAAAATTACTAAAAGTTCTGTAATTGTAAGAGTTTCTGCAAAAATTATTGGTATAGCCATGAATAATATTACTCCCCATGGCTCCCATTTAGACATCATAATCATATAATGAGTCATACTAGTCATAAAAAATTCCTCCTAATACTTTATCTTTTGTTTTAATTAGCCACCCCTCCCGTAGGGGGTGTTATATATTTATTATATATCTTCATTAAATTTTGTCAATCTATATTAATAAAATTTATATAATTATTCTTTTATTGCTTATTTTTCAGTAAATCTATTAAAATGTTAACGTTTTTTAATCTTATTTTGAAATATTTTTTTGCTAAAATAACTTAAATTTATTTATAATATTTATTTAAACTCATTTATTATATTTAAAAATAAAAAATCATGAGCCTAAAACTCATGATTTATATGTTTATATTATTAAGCTAATTTTGATTTAGCTATTTCCACTAAATCAGTAAAAGCTTTCGCATCATGTATAGCTATTTCTGATAACATTTTTCTATTAACATCAACACCTGCTAATTTTAATCCATGCATGAATTTTGAATATGAAAGACCGTTGATTCTTGTAGCAGCATTTATTCTTGCTATCCAAAGTCTTCTATAATCTCTTTTCTTTAATCTTCTTCCAACATAAGCATTTCTTAATGCTCTTATTACTGATTCATTAGCAGTTTTAAATAACTTACTCTTTCCTCCGTAATATCCTTTTGCAAGTTTTAATACTTTTTTATGATTTTTACGACTGTTTACAGCTCTTTTAACTCTTGCCATGTTTCAATTCTCCTCCTAGGTTTATATTATAGATATGGTAATAATTTTTTCATAGTTTTTTCTTGAGTAACTGAAACATATCCAGCTTTTCTTAAGTTTCTTTTTCTTTTTTGGCTCTTTTTAGTTAATATATGGCTTTTAAAAGCTTTAGCTCTTTTAAGCTTTCCTGAACCAGTTTTCTTAAATCTTTTTGCTGCACCTCTATGAGTTTTCATTTTTGGCATTATAAAATTCTCCTCTCAAGTTACGCCTTTTTAGGACCTATTATCATGTACATGTTTCTACCTTCTTGTTTTGCAGGTTTTTCAACCACACAAACATCCTCTAGTTTTGAAACAAAATTTTCAAGTATTTTTAATCCCATATGACCTAATTGTGCTTCTCTACCTTTAAATCTTACAGTTATTTTAACCTTATCTCCATCTAATAGGAACTTTCTAGCGTTTTTAGCTTTAATTGCAATATCATTTTCCTCAATAGTAAGACTGCATCTTATTTCTTTTAACACAGTTACTTTTTGATTTTTCTTAGCTTCTTTTTCTTTTTTAGATTGCTCGTATATATATTTACCTAAGTTCATAATTTTACAAACTGGTGGTTTAGCAGTTGGAGATATCATAACTAAATCTAGTTCATTCTCATCTGCTATTTTTTGAGCTTCTCTTGTTGCCATTATTCCTAATTGACTTCCATCATTAGCAATAACTCTAACTTCTTTTTCTCTTATCTTTTCGTTGATTATAAATTCTTTTTTTATACTTTCCACCTCCAAAGTTATAATAGTTATAATAAATCACCTTAAATTAAGTATCATATCTTAATTTAAGTCGAAGCTTAGTAGTTTCCTCCAATATAATTACCTTAACTAGCTTATTTTGCTGTAAGGTGGGAATTACTTTCCACTTCACCTACATTATTTTAACATCAAACATCAATTTTATCAAACAATAATTTATTATACTTTATGAAAATAACATTATTGTTTAATATATATCTACCTATAATATATATAGCTATTTTAATTTTGTTCTTCTTTAATTATTATATTTTTAAATTTATTTTTTATTTCATACATAGTTTCTTTAGCTACATTATCCATAAGCTTTAATTTGGTAATATCTAAAACTATTGATTTTTGTAAATCATTCTCATCAAAAGAATCTAAAAACTTTTTAGATGTAGCAAAAAAAAGATATCCAGATATTTTATATAAAACTTCCTTTTCATTTTCTATTTTTTCTATATCTATCTTAGCTACCCTATACACAAAAACTAGTGCATTTATTATTATACCTAAAATTACTCCAATAGCTAGATTTTGAGTTATAAGAACTGTTATCACTGTAATTATCATAACAACGGTGTCTATAATAGGTGTTTTATGTATTTTTTTTACTGATTCTATACTAAATGTTGTTATAGATATCATTATCATAACTGAAACCAATGCAGCTATCGGTATTTTAGATACATAACTACTAAATACTGATACCAAAATCATAAGACTTACTCCAGCAAAAAGAGTTGAAAGCCTTGTTTTTGCACCAGATTTACTATTTATAGTCGATTGTCCTATAAGCGCACATCCTGCCATTCCACTAAAAAATCCTGTAACCACATTTCCAATTCCCTGTGCCATAGCTTCCTTATTTTTATTGCTTTTATCTCCAATTATTTCATCAAGAGATTGAGCTGTAAGTAAACTTTCCACACTCCCTACAATAGCTAAAGAAAAAGCGTAAGGTATAACTATTGATAAGGTCTTAAAATTTATAGAAATTTTAGGAATGATAAAAGAAGGTAAAGTAGCACTTATATTACCCAATGTCCCTAAATTAGGAACATTTATATGGAATATAACAACTATAAACGTAACAACAATTATAGCCATTAAATTTTGAGGTATTTTTTTGGTTATTAAAGGGAAAAGATATATGACTGCAAGTCCTATTAAAACCAATATGTACATTATATATGATTGATCTTTAAAAAAATGAAGCTGATCTACAAAAAGCATTATTCCTAAAGAATTTACAAAACCATACATTACTGATTTGGGTACAAATCTTAAAAGATTTCCTATTTTAAAAATACCAAATAATATTTGTATGATTCCTGTAGCTATAGTCACTAAACCTATATATTCGACTCCATATTTCTTAGCAACTACAACTAAAACTAATGCCATAGAACCTGCTGCGGCTGATATCATAGCTTTTCTAGCACCACAAAAAGCTAATACTATTGACATACAAAATGTTGTATAAAAAGCTACCATTGGACTTAAACCTACCATAATTGCAAATCCTGCTGTTTCTGGTATCATTGAAAGCCCTACTACAAAACTTGACAGTAAATCAACTCTTATATTAGAAAACCAATCTCTCTTTATAGTTTCTAACAAATAATCACATCCTTTCAAATTTAGAGTTCATATTAATAAGTTATTTTCATTACTTATATTTTACTATTAATAATTTTTATATATTTTAAATTTAGAATATCATACTTTAATATCTATTAAAATTAATTTAATCCCAATTTTTCTAAAATATAATTAAAAATTAATATTATTTAAAAATAATTTTTACTTTTCTTTACATTGACTTCTAAATTTATAAGCAATATAATTAAATTGACAAAACTAATGAGTTTTCTTTAAAACTTATAAGTTTTGTTAATTACTAAGGAGATTTACATATGGTAGCATTTAGTGAAAAGAAAAAACATATTTTAGATGCTTCACTTCATCTATTTTCATTAAATGGATATAATGAAACATCTATGCAAGATATAGCAAGCTATTGTAATATATCTAAAGCAACTATTTATAAGTTTTTTAAATCAAAAGAAGAACTTTTAGCTTATATTATTAAGTATTTGCATGAAGAAACAATAAATATATTAAATGAAATAAATTCGAATAATTCTTTAAATGCTAAAGAAAAATTTGAAAAAAAAGTATTTCTTTTATTTACTTCTTTTATCAATAAAAAAGATTTTGCAATGAGCTTAATAGAAAGTGACAAATCTTTTAAAAATACTATAGTTGAAGATGCTTTTGATAATGGTAAAAAATTATTTTATGGTTGGCTTAAAAATTCTATCTATGAATATTTTGGTGATAGCGTTAACCCGATTATTTTAGATTTAACGTGTGTCTTAAATGGAATTCTTAGAGAGTTTTTTACAGCATTAATGTTTGATAAATCAATAATTGATGACTTTAATGAACTTAGTATATTTATAGTAAATGTTATAATTTCTATATATGAATTTCATATTAATGAAAAACCTATTATCAAAGAAAATTGCTTGAAATTTTTATCAACCAACAATAAATTTAAAAGAGATGAAAATATATTATTTGATAAATGGAATAATTTTATTTTAAAATCAAAAAATATAATCCATCTTCACGATTTAGATAATAAAGAAGATATTTTAAATAGCTTAGAACTTTTAGATGAAGAATTTAATAAAAAAGAAAATTCTAGAAATTTTTTAATTAATGCTCTTTTTCTTTATTTAGGAAATGTTGAGCTTTTAAGCTCTGAAATAAATATTTTACAAATAATTTGGACAAAATTAAATAGGAGGAATTTTTAATGGAAGGAAATTCAATGAGTATACAACTTAAAAGAAACAGATGGGTTGTAATATCAATTCTTTTACTAGGATCAATAATAGCCTTTTTAAACGAAACAGCATTAACTACAGCACTAGCAACAATAATGCGTGACTTACATATAAGTGCAGATAAAGGACAATGGCTAACGACATCCTTTATGCTAGTATCTGGAATAATGATACCTATGACAGCATTTTTAATAGATAGGTTTTCAACTAGACAGCTTTTCTTTATAGCAATGGGTTGCTTTACTATAGGAACTATAGTAGGAGCCTTTTCTATAAACTTCAATATGCTTTTATTAGCTAGGGTAATTCAAGCAATTGGTGCAGGAATTATGATGCCACTTACACAAGTTGTTCTTTTATATGTATTTGAACCTGAAGAGAGAGGTTCTGCTATGGGTATTTTAGGAATAGTAATTTCATTTGCCCCAGCTATAGGGCCAACATTAGCAGGTTGGATAGTAGCTCACTATGCATGGAGAGATATTTTCTTTTTATCTTTACCAATAGCTATTCTAGACTTAATACTTGCAATTTTTATTCTTGAAAATGTTAAAGGTGCTCAAAAGGCTAAACTTGATATAATATCAGCTATAACATCTGCTATTGGATTTGGTGGTCTTTTATATGGATTTGGTAATATTGGAACTTATAGCATTACTAATATGCAAGTTTATGTGCCTTTATTAATAGGAGCTATAGCACTTATATACTTTACTATAAAACAATTAAAAGCAGAAGTGCCATTTTTAAATTTATCAGTATTAAAAAATAAGACATTTACTTTAACAACTATAATAGTTCTTATTGTGTTTATAGGATTTATAGCTAGTGAAACTATCTTACCTTTATATATTCAAGAAGCTAGAGGATATTCTGCTTTTGATTCAGGTCTTACTCTTATGCCTGGTGCTATAATAATTGCTATAATGAGTCCTATCACAGGTAAGTTATTTGATAAATATGGTGGTAGAGGATTAACACTAATTGGTTTAATCTGTACAACAGCTGGAACATTTGCTCTTGCAACTTTAACTTCAACTACACCTTTATACTTTGTAACTATAATGTATACTTTAAGATTATTTGGTATAGGTATGTTTATGATGCCGCTTACAACTATGAGTTTAAATGTATTAAAGAAAAGTATGTACTCTCATGGTGCTGCAGTGAGCAATACTTTAAGACAAATAATATCATCAATAGGAACAGCTGTTTTAGTTGCTGTTATGACATTCTCTGCAAGTCATAGTGGTATTAAAAACCCTATAAATGCAACAATTCATGGTATGAATACATCATTCTTTATTGCAGGTATCTTTACTTTAATAGCTTTAATTATAGCTTTCTTTGTTGTTAAGAAAAACTATACTATAGAACATGACTAAAATAAAAAAACAAATTACTCTAGATAAATTATCTAGAGTAATTTATTTTTTATAGTTATTTCTATTAATTTCTTTTATTTAAAAATATTAACATAATCAATTTCCTATAATTAAAAAAACAGTATAATAATTATTGTTTTGTTGCATATTAAAAATAAGATTAAAAATATGAGAGGATTAAATTATGAATAGTAAATATAGCGATTTATTAAATACCCTAATAAAGGCTTATTATAATGATACTTTTGATAAAACTTTAGATAATCTTATAACTTGTCATGAAAAATCTCCACAAGAAACTTTCGAGATAATAACATCTCTTTGTGGTGTTACGGTGCCATTTGATAATAATTATAAGTACAACTTAAAAAAAGCTATAACAAGATATACAGCCAATAAAAAAATTGTAGAAAAACTAAAAAGTAAATGCTCTGATGATTGTTTAACTGACGAAAATGGTAAATTCCAATGTCAAATTTGTTGCCCTTTTGATGCAATTTTTTATGACAATAATGAAAAAATAACAAAAATTAATGACTCACTTTGTGAAAGTTGTGGAAAATGTATTGATGCTTGTAAAGATGGTAAATATCTTGATAAAGTTGAAATACTTCCAATTATTGATCTTTTAAAAAATAATAAAACTGTTATTGCATGCGTAGCTCCTGCAATTATCGGGCAATTTGGTCCTACTGTAACATTAGATATGTTAAGAGAGGCCTTTATAAAAATCGGTTTTACAGATATGATTGAAGTTGCTTTTGCCGCTGATATTTTAACTATAAAAGAAGCTTTTGAATTTAATAAGCATGTAAATGATCCTGAACACGACTTAATGATAACATCATGTTGTTGTCCTATATGGGTTGGAATGCTAAAGAAAGTTTATCATAACTTAGTTAAAGATTTATCTCCATCTGTTTCTCCTATGATAGCAGCTGCTAGAATAATAAAAAATATCAATAAGGATGCAAAAATCGTTTTTATTGGTCCATGCATTGCTAAAAAAGCTGAAGCTAAAGAAAAAGACCTAATAGGTGATGTCGATTTTGTACTAACTTTTGAAGAATTAAATACAATATTTAAATCTTTAGACATTCATCCAGAAACTTTAAATGGAATTCCATCTAAAGATTATGTATCTAGAGGTGGTAGACTCTATGCACGAACTGGTGGTGTTTCCAAGGCTATTTCAGATGTTATTGAAGAAGTATATCCAGAAAAATTTAAATTTTTAAAAACTGCCCAAGTTCATGGAATTAAAGATTGTAAAAAAATTCTGCAAGATGCTTTAGAAGGTAAATTGGATGCAAACTTTTTAGAAGGCATGGGTTGTGTTGGAGGATGTGTTGGAGGTCCTAAAGCTTTAATTCCAGCAAACCAAGGTAAAGTCTTTGTAGATAATTGTGCTTTTGATTCTGCTATAAAGATGCCTCTTCATAGCGATACAACCGAAAAAATACTTGAATCACTAGGTATTAATTCTATTGATGATTTCAATAATCCACAAAAAGGAGAAATTCTTCATAGAGAATTTAAATAATCAATAAAAATAAATCGTATTAAATTATTTAATACGATTTATTTTTATTAGCTATTATATCTTTCTATGGAATTCTTAACTCTATCCAAATCTTCTTTATTAAAGAAATTTAATTTTTCCAAATCATTTATTATCTCATACTTACTCATACCAGTAAGCCAAACAGCATTTATAAACATCTCTTCTATAGCATAGTTATCAACATAAAGATGCAACATATTTCTCTCTTTTAAGAGATTTAAAACTTCTTCATACATTTTTCTAAAATCTCCACGAACTAAAGCACTTCTTGAGTGATTAAAACATTCTAACATATAGTTTAAATACCCTTGCTTATTATAGACTCCTTCTGTCCACGCTAAAAGTCTAGCTTTAGCAAGAACCATTGTGTTTTTGCTCTCTATAACCTCTTCTATAACCTCTGCTTGCTTTTCTTTAGGCAAATCATGAAAATTTAAAAGCATTCTTCTTAAACTTATCTCTTTTAATTCTTTTGACAAATCCTCAACTACGTTATTTAAACTTTGACTTAACTTCTCTAAGTTATCAATTGATTCATTTTCAAATATTTCTTTATTGGTTAAGTTCTTTACCCTTTGTATAGAATCTTCTTCATCTTTAGATACACTTCTTTTGTCTATAAATGATTTTATAAGTATCTTTATTTTATTAGTTATATCAATTTTCTGATTTTCTATATCCTCTACATATTTTATACTTTCAAAGTTTTTAGGAAGAATTACACCCTCATTTAATATAAGATATTTTTCATCATATCCTTCTAAACCTACATTCATATTCAATAAACTATCTAAAAATGTAGTAAATTTTCTAAATTCTAAAAGTAAATTCCTAAGATCTCCTTCTAAAAAATTTGTAACATTACTTTGTTGATTTAACACATAACAATTTCTATCTATTTCTCTAAAATCTATTTCCATATCATAAAAATATCTTAGAAAAACATTGCCAACATCATAATTTTTAAATATAACAGCATCTACCATATCTTTTACATTAAATATATTTATAAGTTTACCTAATCTACATATAGTACCTTCTCTAAAAGATTTTACTCGATATTCGCCTAATATTTGTCTATCATCTGTTGAGTATTTAGTATCAAAATAAAGTTCTAAACATTCTTTTATATATAATAATCTTATATCATTAGCTTTTTCTGAATCTATAAGTTTTAAACAATATTCTTTGTTCTCTAAAAAATTCTCTTTAACTTTATTATAAACTAAATTTACAGTATGCTTATTACTATTTCCTAAGTTTATTACATATAAGAATGTTTCATCATCTTCATAGTATTTCTCTGCACTTAATTCTTTTGTAAATGTTGTTTGAATTCTTTTATCTAAAAATCCTTCTATCAAATAATTTTCATTCTGTTCACTAGGTGATAAATCAAAATTCTCCTCTCTAAACATAAGAGGTAAATCGTATCTTTTTACTAACTCTTTATAAAGTTCCTCTTTATATACATCATCTAATTTATCAAATATTTTAAATATAGTTTCATTATATACATTTTCAGCTATTGTTTCTTCTCTATTTACATACTCTATCAAAAGACTTAATTTTTCCTTATAGATATTTAGATTTGTATAATAATTTATCAAGTCTAGTAAAAGATTTGTATAATTTTCTTTTAATATTTTTTCAGTTAATATATCAAAAAGAACTTGTGTGTTTTCATCATTATAATCCTCTTGAAACATTATTTGTTCTATTGATTTTAGTATGCCTTTACTTAATTTAATAAATTCCACAAAAACTTTATTCTCATCTTCGAAACTAAAATCCTTAATATATCTAGAAGTTAAAACCTTAAATTTAGTATAATCTGATTCACTATAATACGTCATAAGAGATTTTAATATCTTAAGCCTTTGATTAAAGTCACTCAATATACCATTTTTTAATGTTGCCTTATCTAAAAGTTCTAATTCATCATCATTTAAATTCTTTCCATCAAGAAGATTTTGCAAAATTATATCTATATAATTTGATAGTATTATAACACTTTTATTTGATAGTTCTTTAATAATATTAAAATATTTTCTGTTTATTTGCTTTAAAACATTAGCATTCGCTTTATTATATAGCTTCTCTAAAATACTAACTCCAAAAGGAATTATTTCTAAATCATCTTTATAATTTTCAAAAAGATCTAATCCTTCTATATATTCATCTATCGTTATCTTTCTATTGTAAAACTCAAAAAGTTTTAATACATCCTCTTTTTTAAAGATTTCTTTTATTCTCTCTAACCCTTTATTATTAATATTTCTCACTAATATTTTCAAAGAATTTATATCATTATTTCTTAAATAAAAATCATATATTATATCTACAAGCTCCTTTTTAGATATATATTCACATTTATTAACTATTTTATTTATTATATTATCAAAATCACTTTTATCCTCTGATAAACTATAAAGTTTTAAAAAATCATCCATAAATTCTAAATCAAAATTTCCTTCATCAGATTTTAAGGATAATAGCATATAATTAACTCTAACATCATCTTTTGTAGTAAGTTTTATATATTCTAAAATTTGTTTTGAATTTCTCGTAAATATATTATTTTCATACATCTTTTTTAAATATGTTAAAATATCATCTAAAATTATTGGATTCTTTTTTATTATCTCCTCACAAAGCATTGCAATTTTTAAATTAAACTCTTGCCTACTTGCACACATTTTCACAATATCTATATAAGTTTCAATATCTATGGGTTCGTTCATAAATTTAGGGGCTGATTTTACAAAACTATACAAATCATCACTAGTTTGTATTTTGCCTAATGCTTTATTAAACATTGTTTTATTTGGTTTTTCCTTAAATTCCTTAAGCAACCTATCTAAATTTGTATTTTTTATAAAAGAATATACTTCTTTCATTTCCTCAGCATTATATAATTTATCAGACTTAGATAATATCTTAATTATTTTCTCATTTACAGCCGTAAGTTTTCCCTTAGCTATTTCATCTACAATTATATAAGATAATATTCTTAGATATTTATTATAGATACTAAATTCTCCATCTTTTATTATATAGTTATTTAAATAATCATAAGCTGTACCTTTAAAATCTAAAATCTTATCCTTATAAAATTGCCTTAAAACCTTTAAATTTTTAATGTCTAATATTAATCCATTATCTCTTGGAATAAGATAATAGTTATCTAAATTAAAGTAATAATTACTAATTTCTATTTTAGATGTTTTTTCAAAAATAAAACCTATTATTCCATTTTTAAATAAAGTTTTTTCTTTGTCTATATAAATCTTATCTAAATTGTCAAACTTAAGTTTTATAAGTTTTAATTTATTTTCATGAATATATTCTTTTTCTAAAGAATCTATTATACTACTTAAAGTACCACCATCCATATTATAATGAATATCATCAAAAATAAGATTTTCAATATAAGTATAAATTCTTTTTTTAACAGTAAATTTTCTCTTTATATCACTTAAATATTCATATCTAAGTTCTATAGCTATTAAAAGATATGCCTCTAAAGGAAGACATGTGTTATTTTCTATAAGCGTATTTACCATTGCAAACCATCTATTATCTTCTTCATATCGTCCCCTTTGATCAAAGCTTACTAAAGGCTCTCCTATTTTTAATTTTTTAATACTTCGTTCCTTAAGATTTATATAATCGTCTGAAAAAATATCCTTGTATTCTAAGTTCTCATGTATCTTCTGAAGAAGTCTAATAATTTCCAAAACTTCTAGTCACCTCCTAGCTTCTTTTAAAGCCTTTTAACATTTGTTTTATTTTCCATATAATATTCATATCTTTTTTATTTTCATCTTTCTCCTCTTTCCTTGTTATCCTATATTTACTATCCCTTTGAAGCTCCTTTACCTTAAACTCTTCTAAACCTTCATTTTCTAAATGTTTATCATCCGCTTTTTTTATTTTAACTTGATTTTTAATATTTTCTTTATTTAAGTCATTTTCCTTTTCTTTTGTATTTTCCAAAGACTCAGACTTATCATTAAAATCAACTAATTTTTTTTCTTCTTTTTTATTTTTTATTTGATTATAATCCACAATATTGCTTTTTTCTTCTTTTTTATTCTTAGATTTATCTAATAATTCTTTACTATATTTTATTTTATTTTCTTTAACACTTTCTACTTTTCCTGTGTATTCTAAAGAAATAGTTCTACTATCTTCTTTTTGAATATCCATTTGATTTGATTCTTCATTTAAAGATTCTTCTTTATCCTCTTTTAACACACATTTATCTTTTATCAAAGAGTCATCTTCTTTACTTTTTTTATTAACAGATAATTCCTCTTTAATCTCTTCTATATTTTTTTCTTTAATAAAATCATTTTTAATAATATCTTTTTTTACATTTTGTTCTTTATTGGCACTAGAATCTCTATTTTTTCCCACGTTAGAATTACTAGATTGTTGTACGCTTAAATCTTCATTTTTTTCTTTTACCTTAGTTTTATTTGATACAACTATCTCCTGCACAACTTTCTCTTTATTAGCTTCCTCTTTAGCTATATTTTTTTCTTCAATATTATCAGGTTGCAAAGCTAATATTTTCTTAGAATTAAAAGTTTCTTTAAATAGTAAGTCCTTGTTTATCTCATTTATATCACAAAAAAGTGAAAAAGGATACGTTTCTATTTCCTTGCTTATTTGCTTACAATCTTCATAATTTAAAATTTGTTCTATATCACCACTTTGCTCTAAAAATGCCTTAAATCCATCTTCATTACTAAAAATACTTCTTGCAGATTTTCTATTTATTTTTACAAGCTTTAAAAAACTATCAAAATCATCTATGGATTTTGTAACATTATTAGGCAATGTAGTATCACAAACAATAGAAAAATCTATCGTTTTAATTTCAAAATCTGTATATATTATTAAACTTTCAGTAAAGTTATAAGTCACATGGTCATTAGCTGGTATATCTATATCTAACGTTACTTTTTTCTTGCTTCCCTCGTTATCAACTTGAATACTTATTATATTTTTATGACCACATTGGACTTCTTTTATATAAAAGGGAAATCTATCTAATATATCATAACTTATAGTTATTTTTTCTTTAAGTCCCTTACTTCTTTTATACTTTATAACGTTATCTGTATCTAAAGGATTTTTTTCAGATACTGGAATTTTATCAATTATTCCTGTATCTAAAAGAAGAATCGCTAAATTTATATCCGCTAAATCTCTATCCTTTAACATATAATCTTTTAATATATGTAGACTACTACTACTTAAATATCCATATCCTTGCCACTTAAAATATCTAGGCAATATCTCTCTATAAAGCTGATCATTTCCAAGAGAATAGAAATTTATTTTTCTATTCTCAAGATCTCCTATAATTTTCTTAAGACTTAAATTTATCCTCTCTTCATCAAATATCTTTAACTCTTCTTCGGTAAATAACTCATGGATTATTTCTTGCATAAATGTCACACCTATTCATCACTTTTATTATTAGCTCTTTCTATTAAAGCCTCTTCCAAATCGGTATTCTTAAATACCATCCTAACCTCAATTCTTCTATCATTTTTAGTTGCCTCTACATCATATTCATCTAATCCCCTATCTCTTTCTTCCTTTGTACTATAATTTTCAAATTCAGACATACCAGAGGCCTTAAATTTTGCTCCAAATTTATTCTCTAAAATACTATCTTCTTTTACTATTTCATTTAAAAAAGCCACAGCCCTATTAGTTGATAATGTTCTACCTGTTATTGTGCTACCTGCAAAATCAGTATGACCAACTATTTCTATATATTGTATTTCATTTGCTATATCTTCTTCTAATAAAAGCTCATAAAATATTTCACTTAAAATACTAGCCATTTCTATTCCATCTTCTTTCAACATTGACACACCACTATCAAAAAAAGTCTCTGTATTTATTTCTATTTTCCCTTTTTCTCTATTAAAATTTATTATACTTTCATCAACATTATTTTTATTAAGTTTCATCTCTATCTTATCATAAAGTAACTCTCTTTTGGCAGCTATATTATCAACAAATATACTAGATACACCAATTGCTATAATCATAATAAAGAAAAATACAAGCGCAACAGTTGTCATTATATCAACAAAAGAAGGCCAATAAGATGGTATTTCTTCATATCTTCTATTTATTCTACTTCTAACTTTCATAGAAAAATATCCCCCTTAAATTATTGAACTCCTATTGCACTTTCCTTAGTTAAAGCAACCCATTCATTAGTAGCCTTAACTAACTGACCTACAATCAAGCTATTAGTATTTAATTGTTCTGTAGATTTTTTTAAATCTATTAACGATTTATCTAGCTTTTTAACTATATTATCAGCTACATTGTCCATTCCTATTTTAAAACTTTTAGAAATTCCATTTGAAATTTCTTTTTGTATGATATCTAAACTAGATGTAAAATCATTCATTCCTTCCTTAAATGTAGTATAACTTGAATTTAGATTTTGTATTTGAAGATGTAAATCATTTTTATTACCTTCATATATGTTCTTTAAACTATCTGTTACGTCTATTAACCTGTCATAGCTACACTCTAATATCTTATCTTGATTTTTCAATAAAGCAGATACATTTTTAAGTTCTTCACTATTTAAATCAATACCTTGGTATAAATATGATAAATTATTATCTATACGTTCTAATTTATCGCAAAATTTACCTATATTTTCTTTATTTCTATACATCAAATCATCACTTATAGATATAAACTCATAAATTGATGTTTTAAACACATCTACAGGATTTTTAAAATTTTCTATCGATATGTTTAAACTATTTGTAAGTCTATCTAAATCCTTGGTATAATTTGAAAGACCTTCAACAGTTTTGGTTAAATCTAAATTATTCTTATTTATTCCTTTAACTAATTCATCTACACCATATTTAAAAAGATTTTTCATCTCATCTGTTAATGAAATCATAGATTCTCTTATAATTTTATTAAATTCACAAAACTCGCTATTAAAATTTTTAGCATAAAGTGCAAAAACCTTATTGTCTAAATAACTTTCAAAAACATCATAGAATTTTTCTTTAGAGCCCTTCATTTTTACATTAGCTAAATTTAATACCAGAGAAGATAACACGCCAAAAACGCTTGTCCAAAAAGCACTAGACATACTAGATAAAGGTGCTTCCATATTTTTAGCAAAATCAACCATGCTTTGAGTTCCCAGAGAAAGAGCTCTTGTTGTACTCATTATAGCAGTTGTAAGCCCTAGAAATGTTCCTATAAGTCCTAAAGCTATACAAGATGTTGGAATTACCATTGCTAAAGCTTCTTTACCTAAAATCCCTCTATCTAAATTTTTTTGAATAATAGCTTCTGTATTTATATTATCTGTTCCTAATTGTGCACTTTTTTTAAATTCCTCATCTATGTTTTTTAATATATCTTGTTTAAATACTTTTAACGTCAGGTTTTTGTGTTCACCTATGCTCTTTTCTATTTCCAAGGCATTATTAAAACTATCTAATAAATTTTCATAACTATTCTTAGAAATGTTGCTAAATTTATACGATAAAATAGCCAATATTAATATAATAAAAATAATAATCCAACCTATTACTCCTTGTTTTATAAACGAACCTATTATGTTCTCTATTAAATTTTCCATATTTCCTCCTTATACATAAAAATAATTTATCTTATGATAATATTACCATATTTTTGATTATATGTTTTATTTTTCTATCGACATTTTTCATCATATATAAAGCAAATTAACTTCATTCATTTTTATGTATAAGGAATACCTCAAAATTTATTATACAACATTACACTATATTTAAAAAGTAATGTGTATGTAATTTTAAAACTCTTATTTATTTAAGATAAACTTATTTATAGCCATTGCAACACCACTATTTTCATTACTATCAGTTATAAAATCAGCATATTTTTTTATATCATCTTCAGCATTTCCCATAACAACTGCAAGTCCTGCCTCATTTAACATAGATAAATCATTTCCACTATCTCCAATACACATTATCTCTTCTTTTTTTATATTAAGTTTTTTAGCTAACATTTGCACAGCATTCCCTTTAGTAGTTCCTTTTTCCATAATCTCTAATGCTCCATTCCAAGAATGAACTATATCTCCTATACATGAAATTTCAATTAAATCATCTTTAGCCTCTTCAAAACTCTTGCTTGTTAGTGTTTGTATTAAAATAACTTTTAATATACTGTGCTTTTTATCTCTAAAAGCTTCTCTAAAATCAGAAACTTCATAAAGTTTTATTTTCTCTTCATTAACCCAACTATTCATAAGCCTATAGCTATCATTACTAGGAATTTTAGTTTCTGATATTATTCCTTCAAGAGTATCAAAATACGCTAAAAAATTATACTTCTTTATTAATTCATAAATTTTATTAAATAATTTTTCACTCAATGTAGACTGAAGAACTACATCTCCACTATCTCTCTCTTTTATGTAGGCACCATTAGAACAAATTACATCAACATTTATTCCTAAAAGCTTAGAATATATCTCAATAGTTGGATAAACACGCCCTGTTGATATTGCAATTCTTACTCCTTTATCTAAAGCTTCTTTTAAAGCTTTCTTATTTTCCAAACTAACCTCATGTTGTTTATTTAATAGTGTCCCATCCATATCTATACATACAAGTTTATACATATACTTATCTTCCTCTCTTAAAATCAAATTAACTCTATAAACTATATAGTAAAAACAAATTATTCTATTTTACATATATCTTCTTTAATTATAATAATTATATATTTATTAAATTTATTTTTCCATATATAGTTTTAATTAAAAAATTTATAATTTTATTATAAAAACAAATAAAGCTTACAATAATCTCCTAAGATTATTGTAAGCTTCTGCTAAAAAAACTATACATTTTAAAGAACCGTAATTTTATCTCCAACTCTTATAATTCCACCTTTTAAAACTTTAGTAAAAATACCCTCTCTTGGCATAACACAATCTCCAACTAATTGTTTTATAGCACACCCCTTATGACATTCCTTTCCTATTTGTGTCACTTCATGAAGTGTTTCTCCTATTTGCACTTTAGTGCCCACAGGTAATTCATATAAAACAATCCCCTCTGTTGTTAAATTTTCTGCAAATTTTCCTGGAGTTAAATCTTTAGCACCTGCCTTATTCATCTTTTCTATGCTCTCTAAAGCTAAAAGACTAACTTGTCTATGCCAATTTCCACTATGAGCATCACCTACAAGACCATGATTTTCTTTAAATTCACCTGATTCTATTGGATTTTTTACAACCCCTTTTGTTTCGCTTATGTTAACTGATATAACTTTACCTTCCATTATTATTCTCCTTTTTAACCGCCTATGGCCATCATATTTCGTTTTATGTAACTTCCATCTTCTAAATTATGTTCTTTTGGCTTGTCCTTTATAATATTTTTCAAAATTCCTGATATATCCATATCTTGTCTTAAATATTTCATAATATCTATCTCTTCATCAGAATGCAAACATGCCTTAATTTTCCCATCAGCTGTAAGTCTCATTCTATTGCAATTTGAGCAGAATTTACATGATATTGGATTTATAAGCCCTACTCTTCCTTTACCATTCTTTAATTTATAATAAACAGCAGGAGATGATTTATCCGCAGATTCTATTCTTTCTAAATAACTGCATTTTTCTAAAACAGTATTATTAGACAAATATCTATTTAATGACCATTGACAAACTTGTCCAATTGGCATAAGTTCTATAAATCTTACATCTATATTCTCATCTCTTGTTAAATTCACAAAATCTTCTATTTCATCTTCATTAAATCCTTTTATTAAAACCACATTAAGCTTTATAGGTGTAAGTCCTACCTTTTTTGCTTCTTCTATACCTTCTAAAACATTCTTTATATCTCCACCTCGAGTTATATGGCTGTATTTTTTAGGATTTAATGTATCTAAACTTATATTAACTCTATTTAGTCCTGCATTTTTAAGTTCTTTTGCATATTTCTTTAACATTGTTCCATTAGTTGTCATTGCAAAATCTTTAACTTCTTTTAAAGAACCTATTTCCCTTATAAGTTTTAATATTCCCTTTCTTACTAAAGGTTCTCCTCCAGTTATCCTTATTTTATTAATTCCAAGTTTTACAAATTCTTTTGTTATTTTTTCTATTTCTTCTAAAGTTAAAATCTCTTCAAATTCTTTTTTTATAACACCTTTATCTGTCATACAATATCTACATCGCAAATTGCAAAGATCTGTTATGGATATTCTAAGATAATTTATGCTTCTTCCATAAGAATCTAACATATCTTTACACCTCCACTTCTAATCTTTATTTTTAATTGTAACATAATTTTAAATCTTATACATATGATTTTTTAGTTAAACAATCTAAAATTATTTTAAAACACCACTTAATCTCAAAAGATTAAGTGGCTTATAATTAATAATTTAAATCCATCAATTGTTTAAGACTTTCTTCTCTTTTAGAAGTTACTGATTCTTGAAATCTTTCACTTTTAACAAAAGTTAATGTCTTTGTTGGACAAATTTCAACACACGCTGGACCTGCCTCTCTTTCAAAACACAAATCACATTTATTCGCCACTATTTTTACTTTTTTATTAACAACCTCTTCAGCCATAGTCATTGCTCCAAATGGACACGCAACTACACATGTTTTACAACCAATACAAGTTGTTCTATTTATTTTTACTAATCCATCTTCCATAGTTATAGAACCATTTGGACATGCCTTTAAACAAGCTGCATCTTCACATTGCCTACATTGGACTGGAGCACTTATTCCTGCTATTTTTATAACTGTTAAACGAGGATTGAAATTTTCTATATCTTTATCACCTATAAATATATTCTTTTCAGTATGAGCATCAACACATGCAATTTCACAAGTTCTACAACCTAAACATTTATTAGGATTTGCTATTACAAAACTATTCATTATTATTTTTCTCCTTTATTAAAATTTTTGCTTCTATCTTTATACTTAGTATGTAACAAGTGGTGAGATTTTTCTCCTAAAGGCTTTCCTAAAAATTCCTCATACACCTTTTTAACATTAGGATTTTCATGAGATTTTCTAAATTCCATTGATTTATCATGAGCATATATAGAAGCTCTTCTCTTGCTATAAGCTTCTTCTCTTTTCCATTGTAGTACAAGCTTTGGTTGTCCTCCTCCACTTATACATCC